>Ga0265338_10008103_pt1 | contig 12837 bp, 12 predicted proteins | sample 42126metaG_FD_193579 | JGI IMG/M metagenome (GOLD analysis project Ga0265338, IMG submission 193579) | Rhizosphere microbial communities from Carex aquatilis grown in University of Washington, Seatle, WA, United States - 4-21-26 metaG | ecosystem: Host-associated > Plants > Roots > Rhizosphere... | reverse complement strand
TTTTCCGCCTACGTGCTGCTCCGCGTCGGCACCCCGCCCGGCGAATGGCCGCACGGCTGGCAAAACGTGACGCTGGGCACCATCAACACGCTCGTCCTCGCGCTTTCGGCCATCACGACGCTCATGGCCTGGGCCGCCTGCAAGGTGCGGCAGTTTGGCAAATTCAAATTTTTCCACGCCTGCACCCTGTTGCTGGCGCTGTCGTTCCTCTGCATCAAAATGTTTGAGTATCACGACCATCTCACCCATTACGAAATCCAGCTCGCCGGCGGACGCATCGCCGACGGCCACCTGCTGGAGAACAATCCCAAACAGGATTACGTGATGATTGACGGCCGTTACGTGAACGACGAGAAGGAGTTGATTGACCTGCGCGCGCAGAAGGACATCAAGACGGAGGCAATCAAAATCCCGCGTTCGGAAATCAAGGACATGCAAAGCTACGGTCCGTGGCACAACGATTATCTGGCGCTTTACTTCACCATGACCGCCCTGCACGCGCTGCACATTCTCGGCGGCAGCATCGTCATTGGCTACCTTTGGGGGCCGGGCCGCCGGCTGTGGAAAACCGATCCCGAGCACTTCACCAACCGCGTCGAGGTATCCGGCCTGTTCTGGCATTTCGTGGACCTGGTCTGGATATTTTTGTTTCCGGTACTATATTTGATGTAACTTGGATTTATGAGTGACTTGAAAGCAGCTAAACAACCCGACGCGCCGATGCTGGGTGAAGCGGAATCACACGGGCACCCGGTTGATCTCAACAGTTATCTCCGGCGCTGTGTTTATGTTTTCATTGCCGTGGTGTGCGCGACGTCGCTGATGCTCTTCGTGTCGTATCTGCCGCATTATGGCTGGCCGGCGAAGGCGGCCATGATCCTGGCCGTTGCCTGCACCAACGCCCTGGTGGTGGCCGGGTTCCTCATGCACCTGATTTCTGAAAAGAAAATGATTTACACCCTGCTCGCCTTCACCTTGTTCTTTTTCGCCGGGTTGATAGGGCTGACGGTTTGGGCCATGCAAGACATGCCGTCGGGCACAACGCACTGATATGTCACTGAAAGCCTTACATCTCATTTTCGTAAACGCGCTGACGGCGCTGTCCTTCGGCTGCGCGATTTGGAAGTTCATGGACTATCGCGGAGAAAACGGCACCACCGGTGATTTGTGGTTCAGTCTGGCGGCGGTGGGGATGGGCATTTTGGTCATCATTTACGGCCGTTATTTTTTGAAGAAACTAAAAAAAATGAGTTACCTATGAAATCGCCACGCAAATTTTGGAAAACCGTGCTGGCCGCCGCAGTCGGAGCGGCGACCCTCGCTCCGTCGTCGCTGCCGGCCTGCGCGGCCTGCTATGGCAAATCCGATTCGGCGCTCGCCCAAGGCATGAACTGGGGCATTTTCACCCTGATGGGTGTCATCCTGACGGTGTTGACCTGTATTCTGGTTTTCTTCGTTCACATCATTCGCAAGGAAGAAAAGGCGATGAAAGATTCCGCTCCGCCCAATCCGCCCAAGCTATGACGCAATGGTTCGCTGACAAGGTGCTGCACCTGCCCGAGCTGGCCTCAAAAAACGGCCAGGCCGTGGATCAATTGATGGTTTATATCCACATGCTGATGCTCGCGCTGTTCATCGGCTGGATAATTTATTTCTTTTACGCGCTCCATCGCTTTCGCCAATCGCGCAATGCCAGGGCCGATTATCACGGCGTCCGCAGCCACGCTTCGAACTACATCGAACTCACCGTCGCTGCCATCGAGGCGGTGCTTCTGATTGGAATCGCCGTGCCGATTTGGGCAAGGGCGGTGGAAAAATTTCCATCCGCCGGCGAATCCACCGTCATTCAAATCGTCGCGCAGCAATACGCGTGGAACATCCGTTACCCCGGCCACGACGGCGTTTTTGGGCGGCAGGACATGAAATTTGTCACCTCGGACAATGTTTTTGGCGTGGACCCGGCCGATGTAAACGGCAAGGACGACATCCAGACGCTGAATGACATTCACGTGGTCGTGAACAAGCCGGTCATCATTTACCTCAGTTCCAAGGACGTGATTCATTCACTGAGAATTCTTCCCATGCGCGTCTGTCAGGACGCGATTCCTGGATTACGGATTCCCGTCTGGTTCACGCCCACGAAGATGGGCAAATACCAGGTCAATTGCGCCCAGCTTTGCGGTCCCGGCCACGCCAGCATGTCCGGCGGTTTTCTCATTGTGGAAAGCCAGGCGGATTTCGACAAGTGGATCGCCTCCAAGTCCGGCACTTCCGCCAGCTTTGAATAGACGGCTTGGCTCGCCGGTGGCAGGATGGCCTTGCATGAATGGGTCCACTCAACGATTTCCACTGACGATTTGGGTCGGCTTTGGCCTGCTCTTTGGCCTGCTGGGTTTGATGTATCTGCTTTCCCTGCTGGAATACACCCAGGCCAGACAAAAGGCATTGCCCGTGATTGATCAGGTCGCCGACTTTACGCTGACCAACCAGAATGACCAGGTCGCCACGCTCGCCGATTTGAGCAACCACGTTTGGATCGCCGACATCATCTTCACCCGCTGCGCCGGGTCGTGCCCGGTCATGTCAACGGAGATGAAATCGCTTCAGGACGCGCTGCCAGCCACCAGTGCGGCGAAACTGGTGACGTTGACGACCGATCCTGATTACGACGCGCCGGCCATTCTCAAAAAATACGGCGAACATCATGGCGCCGACTTTCAGCGTTGGACGTTTTTGACCGGCACAAAAAAGGAATTGGCCGGTCTGGCCACCGGAAGTTTGAAACTCGGTTCCACGCCGGTGCCGCCCCAGGAGCGGACCAGTTCCGTTGACCTGTTTGTGCACAGCACGATTTTTGTGGTCGTGGACAAACAGGCGCGGCTGCGCGGCATTTTTCAAACTCAAGGCGAAGGCGTGGATTGGGCGAAGATCCGGCCGCAAATCATCGCCACCGTGAAGGAGTTGGAAGCCGATTGATGAACATCCACGATCTGCCCGCCGTCAATGCCTCGCTCAACGGCCTCAGCGCGGTTTTCCTGATGGCGGGATTCGTTTTCATCCGCCGAAAGAATAAAATCGCGCATCGCAACTGCATGATTGCGGCGTTCGTCACCTCCATCGTTTTCCTGGCGTGTTACGTCACTTACCACAGTTACCTCGCGATTGTCCTGCACAAAGGTCCGACGCAATTCCTTCACCCGTTGTGGTTCCGCCCGATTTATCTGACCATTCTCCTCACGCACACGGTTCTGGCCATGGTCATCGTGCCGATGATTTTGGTGACGCTCTACCGCGCCAAAAAGGAGCGCTTCGAGCTTCACAAAAAAATCGCGCGCTGGACCTGGCCGCTGTGGATGTACGTTTCCGTGACCGGCGTGATTGTTTACTGGCTGCTTTACGTAAAATTCCCGCAAAAATAAGTTGGAGTTCAAGCTTTAGCTTGTTTAGGCGAAATAAAAGGCGGCAAGCTGAAGCTTGAACTCCAACCTCTCCTGCAAAAGCTTGTCGTGGCAATCGAAATCAGCGAAAACCAGCAGATGTCATCCGTCGCCAACGTGGTGGTTCACGCGAGCCAGTTCCCGGAACAGGTCCGGCGCGAGTTGCTGGAATCACTGCGCACGCGGCGCGTGAACCACAAGTTTCACTACGACAGCGTCAAGCAAACCCAAAAATGGCTCGCGTTGCACCAGGCGTATTCGCCGACCCGGAATGACGCGGATTGTCAGGCGGCTTATGAACGGGGTTTTGCGGCGGCAGCTCAACAAATCAAAACGAAAAGCGTCCAGGTCATCGGCCTCGGCTGCGGTGGCGGGCAAAAGGACACACGATTGCTGAAATTGCTAAAAGTCCGCGGCAAGGAAAATTTTTATACGCCCTGCGATGTCAGCGTATCGATGGTTTTGACCGCCCGCCAAACCGCGCTGGCCGTTTTGCCGGCGGAAAATTGTTTTCCCTTCGTCTGTGATCTGGCCACGGCGGATGATCTGGCTTCAATTTGGGAGGGTCGCCGTGTCGGCAACCCAAACTATTTAGGGACGGCGACACGCCGTCCCTCCCAAAACGATGCGCGCCTGATCACCTTTTTTGGCATGATCCCGAACTTTGAGCCGGAAGAAATTTTGCCGAAGCTGGCGGCATTGATTTGCCCGAAGGATTTTTTGCTGTTCAGCGCCAATCTTGCCCCCGGCGCCGATTACGCCGCTGGAATGAAAAAGATTTTGCCGCAATACGACAATTCATCCACGCGCGATTGGCTGATGACGTTTCTGTACGACCTTGGCGTTGAGCGGCGCGATGGCGATTTGAGGTTTGAGGTTGAGAATGGCCGGTTCGGATTGAAACGGGTGGCGGCCTGTTTCCATTTCCGCCGGCTGCGCCGGATCATTATCGAAGACGAGAAGTTTGTATTTCGCCGCGGCGAAAATATCCGGCTTTTCTTTTCCTATCGTTACACACCGGAACGCGTCCGCAAAATTCTGGCACGTTACCGGTTGCAAGTCCGCGACCAGTGGATCATGCACTCAGGGGAGGAAGGTGTGTTCCTGGTCAATCGTTTGTAGCCGCGTTGGTCACAACGCGGGGTCGTCCGCCGTTTCACAACGGCGGCTGCGTCAAAAAACTTTCATCGTGTCCAGCACGGCCCTGGTGCGCGGGACTTCATGCGTGCGGAACAGGTCGGTTTTCCCCAGCGCGGCCAGCACGGCAAAGAACGGTTCGGCACAGCGCACCTCGTCGCGGAAGAATTCAAACGCGTGGGGCAGGGCATGGCAAATGGGGAAACCCAGCGTGCGCAATCGGAATGAATTCAAAAAAATGTTCATCTGATGCCGCACGCGCACGGCGCTGTCCTGCAGGTTGCGGTAGTAAAAACCCAGGCCGGGATCGAGCAGGATTTTCTCCACCCCGTTCTGCCGCGCGATTTCAATCTGGCGCGAAAAAAATTCGCGCATGGGTTCAATCGGGTCGGCGCTCAAATCAAAATCGCCGACTTCGCGGACGTTCTTGCCCTGCACGTAACAGAGGATGACGGCGGCATCGTGCGCCGCGACCATTTGGAAAAGCTCATCGCCGCCCTCCGTGCCGGTCAGATTCAGAACGTTTGCGCCGGCTTCCAGGCACGCGCGCGCGACAGCGGGTTGGTACGTTTCCGCGGAAACCAAAATGTTCGCGGCGCGCAAGGCCTTGATGACCGGCAATAATTGGGAATTCTGCGTGCTTTCATCCACACGCGCGGCATGGGCGAGGGTGGATTCCGCGCCCAGGTCCACTATGTCCGCCCCTTGGGCGCGCAGGACTTTGCCGCGCGCCACGGCGGCTTCCGCCGTCAGGCAGACACTTTCGCGATACCACGAATCGGGCGAAAGGTTGACGACGCCCATGATGGCCGGCCGGGAGTTGAAGGCGAATGGTGTGCCGCCGATGGAGAATTCCCTGACCCGGGCGGGTGCAGCGGTACAATGCTTTTCCAGCAGTTCCGCAAGGTCTTCAAGTTTTAACATGCCGGGAATCCTAGGGTCTAATTCGTAAATCGTAAATGGAAAGTGGCGTTCCATCCCGAATTTCGCCGTTCGCGGCGGGGCAGAATTGTGATAGCCTGATGGGTAACGACTGGCAATAATGGGGCGGACAACCATTAACGAGAGGAAACACGATGGCCCAAGCAATCATGGATCCGGAAAAGGTGCGGCGGTTCGCGGAAGAACTGCAGCGTTTCAACAGCGACCTGGAAAATCGGATGATTTTGTTGCAGGCCCGGTTTGGCGCGCTGGGGGACACCTGGCAGGACCAGGAGCACGAGAAATTCTCCGATGAGTTCCGGCTGGCGATGAAAGCGCTGAAGAAGTTCGTTGAGCTCTCGAAGGAACACACCCCGTACCTGTTGAGAAAAGCCCAGCGCATCGAGGAATATCTCAACCAGCATTAACCTCATGGCCGAACACGCCCAAGTCACTTCCGTCGAAGCGATTGAATCGTTCCGCGCCAGTTTGATTTTATTTTTGAGCAAGATGCGCCCGACACTGGAAGAGGTGAGTGACGAGGTGCTGCGCCTGCAATTCTGGCTCCAGAACGACCAGCGCCGGCACTGGGAAAACGAGATGCGCCGGCGCGGCTTGAAGCTGGAGGAAGCCAGGCGGGAGATGTTCAACACGGCGCTTTCCCATTTGCAGGAGGCGACGTCGCTGCAACACATGGCCGTGCAACGGGCGCAACGCGCCATCCGGGAGGCTGAAGACAAGCTCGATACCGTGAAAAAATGGGAACGGGCATTGGAAGACCGCACCTCGCCGTTGATCAAACAAGTGGAGGAACTTCATGGCTTTCTGATCATGGACATGGGGCGGGCGGTGACCCAGCTGGTTCAAGTCGTCAAGACGCTGGAGGCTTACGCCAAGACCGGCAAACCCGGCAGGGAAGGGGCAAAGCCATGAACCTGAGCGGGAGCAAAAGCCGGCTGGTGGGGAGCACCCGGGAACTTTCGATGAAATGGAAGGAAACCAAAAACTACTGGCGGGACGGGAAAAGCCAGGAGTTCGAACACCGGTATCTGGACGAGCTTTTCATCCGCGTGGACAAGACGGTTGCCGTCCTTGAGAAGCTGGATGAGATTTTGAAAAAAGTCAGGAGCGATTGTGAATAGGAATCTGGGTGTCAATGAAATGCTCGCGTTGCTGGACGCGCTCAAGGGCGCGGTCGAGGACTTTGCCACGCGCGAGGAGAGGTTGAACCGCGATTTCCAAACCCGGTCCGCCGCGGAACTCAACGCCTTTGAAGCCGCCAACCTGCGGCGGCAATCAAAACTCGCCGGGGAACTCGCTGTGGCGGAGGCCGCTTTTGAAGCGGAGAAACAACAGCGCCAAGCCCGATTCGAAAGACGCAAGGTCCAAATCAACCGGGCGCACAGTGCGCTGAGCCGGCGGGTGCTGGATGAAGTTGGCGGACAGGAGGGAAGCCTCAGGCAGAAAACCCGGAAAAATCTGGCGGAAGCGGAGCGCCAGCGGGATGTTGAACTGGCGAATGCCGCCGCGGCTTTTGGGAATTTACAGAACAAACTGGACGGAAACAGCCAGATCTTCACCCGGCTGGAAAAGAGCGCCCGAAAAGCTTTTCGCGGTTACGGCAGGTTTCGAAGGCTGCTCGGCCGCCAACCGCCAGGGCCGGAGCCTGACCTTTCACTGGATGAAACCCGGTTGTTCGAGGAGCTTCAACGTCTGGAATCCAAAATCCGCGGGGATTTGGAGCAGTTCCAAAAAATTCTACTCCCGCGAATATTCAAGTTTCTTCCGGTTTCACTGGTGGTTTTGTTGCTGCTGGGCGCGGTTGCGGCGGTTCCGGTGCTTCAGCATTTTGGCCGGAACCCGGTTACCTGGATGGAAACCGGCCCGGCCGCATTGGTGCTGGCGGTGGTTTTGGTGGTTTACCTCCAAGGACGTGGCGCCGTGGTGCCCGCTGCCACCGCCATAGCCGGACAACTGGGAAAGGCGCGGCGGTTGCTCGCCGCCTGCTCGCAAAAAAATGCAGAACGTTATCAACGGGAACAGGACCGGATTCGGGCCGGGTTCGACGCCACGACCCGCAACTTGAATCAGGAATGGAAACAGACGGTGAAGCAGATCGTCAGCACGCGCGGCGACCGGCCGATGAAGGTGGATGAAAAGGCGCTTCGAGCCGCGCAGAAGAACGAGCAATGCCTCCATACCGGTCTCGAACGGATTGGGCGCCAGCACACGGACAAAGTTGCCGGCCTGCAGGCGGAGGCCGGGGCGCAGGCCAGCCGGTTGGCTGACGCTCATGCCGGGGAAATGGCCGGCCACAAAAGCCAGCACCAAACCCGGTGGGGAACGCTTGCGTCGGAATGGAAAAACAAAATCGAACCGTTGTACGCGGCCATCCACTCGGCCAACGCCGCCGCGGAACAACTTTTCCCCGGATGGGAGGCGCCATCCTGGAAGACGTGGACGCCACCGCAAGAATTCAAAAACGCCGCCCGGTTCGGCCGGCTGGAGGTGGCGCTGGCAACCCTTGCCGAAAAGATGCCCAAGGACCGGCGCCTGTCGCTTCCCGGGCCGGCCAATTTCGCCATTCCCCTGGCGCTGGTTTGTCCGCTCCAAGGTTCCATCCTTTTCGAAACCGGCAAGGCCGGCGCCAACGAGGCGGTTGCCGCCATCAACAACATCATTTTCCGTCTGCTTTCAACCACGCCGCCGGGCAAGCTGACCTTTACCATTTTTGACCCGGTCGGCCTCGGCCAGAGTTTCGCCGCGTTGATGCATCTGGCCGATTACGAGGAGAGTTACATCAACAGCCGCATCTGGACGCAGACCGCGCAATTTGAGGAAAAGCTCGCGGAACTGAACGAACACATGGAAAAAGTCATCCAGATGTATCTGCGCAACGAGTACGCAACGATTTCGGAGTACAATGCCGAGGCCGGTACCATCGCCGAAAAATATCATTTCCTCGTCATCGCCTCATTTCCGGTGAACTTCAGCGAAACCGCCGCGCGGCGGCTTCGGAACATCGCCGCGAGCGGCGCGCGCTGCGGTGTTTACACGCTCATCCAATGGGATCAGCGGCAGGCCCCGCCGCAGGATTTCGTTCCGGATGAGCTTCGAAAAAACAGCGTCTGCCTGACGTACACCGAAGGGGGTTTTGAATTGTCCGGCCGGCGCGAGCCGGGAACCAGGCTCTTCCTTGATCCGCCGCCACCATCTGAAACCGCCACCCATTTTCTCCATCAGATGGGCGAGAGCAGCAAGAATTCCAATCGCGTCGAGGTGCCGTTCAAACAGGTTGCGCCGGCGGATTCCGATTTTTGGAAGGAAGACACGACCGAAGAACTTCTTGTGCCCATTGGCCGTTCCGGCGCCACCAAGCTGCAATACCTTGCCATCGGCAAGGCCACGCGCCAGCACGGCTTGATTGCCGGCAAGACCGGTTCGGGCAAATCCACCCTGTTTCACGTCATCATCACCAACCTGGCGTTGTGGTGCAGCCCCGACCAGGTGGAGTTTTATCTGGTGGACTTCAAGAAAGGCGTGGAATTCAAGTGTTACGCCAACCGCCGGCTGCCGCATGCAAAAGTCGTCGCCATCGAAAGCGACCGCGCCTTTGGCCTGAGCGTGCTCGAACGCGTGGACGCGGAACTGCGCCGCCGCGGCGATTTGTTCCGCAAGCTGGGTGCGCAGGACCTCGCCGGCTACAAACGGGCGGGCGGGACCGAACCCTTGCCCCGGTCGCTGTTGATCATTGACGAATTTCAGGAATTTTTCGTGGAGGAAGACCGCGTTTCCCAGGGCGCGGCCGTTTTGCTGGACCGCATCATCCGGCAGGGCCGCGCGTTTGGCATACATGTTCTGCTCGGTTCGCAGACCCTGGGCGGCGCCTACACCCTGGCCCGCGCCACCATTGGCCAGATGGTCATCCGCATTGCGCTCCAATGCAACGAGGCCGATGCCTACTTGATCATGGACCAGGACAACCCCGCGCCGCGCCTGCTATCCCGGCCCGGCGAAGGTATTTACAACGACACGGCCGGTTCGATTGAAGGCAACAGCCCGTTTCAGACCGTATGGTTGCCGGATCATGAGCGCGACGTTTATCTGGCAAAAATCCGCAAACGCGCCGACGCAAACCGGTATCCGGGCCCGATTGTGTTTGAGGGCAATGCTCCGGCGGACGTGTTGGAAAATCTTCCGTTGCGCGCGGTGCTCGCATCTCCCGCCGTCAGACCGGCGGTGCCGGCGCGCATCTGGCTGGGCGCGCCCAATTCCATCAAGGGACCGACGGAAGCCGTTTTCCAGAGACAAAGTGGCAGCAACCTGCTCATCGTGGGGCAAAGTGAGGAACGCACGCTGACGCTTGTGACGCTGGCCCTCGTTGCGCTGGCCGCGCAATATCCGCCGGGAAGCGCACGTTTCATCGTGCTCGACAGCACGCCGCCCGGTTTGCCGCAACGCGAGTTTTTGCAGCGTGTCATCCAGGCCGTCCCCCACGAAATAACGCAGGTCAACAACGGCAATCTTGCCGAAACCATGAGCGGTCTGGCGGAGGAGTTGAAACGGCGGACCGATGATGAAAAAGCAAAATCGCCGGAAACTTTCGTTCTGATCCAGGGATTGCAGAATTTCAAAAGGCTCCGGCAGGAGGACGAATTCAGCTTTTCCTCCGGGGATGCCGGGGCGGCGCCCAATCCCGCCGCCGTGCTCCTCAATCTCGCCAGCGAAGGGCCGGGACGCGGCTTTCATGTCATCGCCGCCTGCGACACCTACACCAACGTGACCCGTTTCGTGGGGCGAAAGGCCTTGAGTGAATTTGAAATGCGCGTGCTCTTCCAAATGAGCGCCAGCGATTCCGCCAGCCTGGTCGACAACCCGGACGCGGCCACGCTCGGATTACACCGCGCCCTCTTCTACAATGACCGGGAAGGTTACCTCGAAACCTTCCGTCCCTATGCGCAGCCGGGCAGTGAATGGATTGAGGAAGTCGCGCACAAACTGGCACGCCTGCGTGGTTCCACGAATCAGGAGAAAAGCTGACGGAAATCTCTGCAAAATGAGCGCGGGCGGCTCGCCCGCGTGAGCCAAACCCAGAACACGCGGGCGAGCCGCCCGCGCTCCGGTTCTCCGCGGAATTTTGCAGAGATTTCTGATGGCGTTTCTCATGATGAAAAATCGCGAGTCGCAACCGCAAATGCAAGGTGGCGGACCCGCTGAGATTTGAATCTGCCGGGCCGCTGCTTGGGAGCCGGAGGGCGAATTCCCGTTCTGTTATTCATACAAGCATCTCAAAACAAAATAGTTAGACATTGTTGAGACGGGCAAACTGGCCCGTTAACTGCTTAAATTCTCGCACAGTTAAGGTTGATAAAATGGCTGATTTCTTCGCTTTTTGGGGTTGGCGTGTAAAAAAAATGAGGTTTATTTTTTTTACGGGCGTCTTTTTATTGATCGCCTCCGGCCTTTCTGCCGCCCCGGAAACAAACGCGCAACCTGTCCTCAGTGGGACGATTATCACCAATCTGGGCCAGTTTTGGACGATCCCGCCGGAGCAGAAGAACCAACTGCATCGCATCCAGATGGAGTTGTTGATTTATTACTGCCACCCTGCCTGGAACGTTTATTGGGGGCGCTCCGGAGACATGGATACCTTTTTGCCGCTGAGAGGCCTTCGCGTACCGCTCAAAGCCGGGGATAAAGTTTTCATTGACGGTCTGGCTCTTCCGGTGAACCAGGAAATTTTATGGGACAGGACTTCGATCAAAATTCTTTCCGAATCCAACGCACTCGAATCCGTTTCCGCCAAGGGGAGACTGTTTGACACGGCGAGCCTGGACAAACGGTTTGTGGAAGAGGAAGCGCTGGTGGATTCGCAGGAGCTGGTGACGTCGAATGTTTTGCTGCTCAACCTGCTGGCCGAAAATTTCAATTTCTCGGCGTTTGTGATGCTGGAAGGCAGCAATCAACCTCAGCCGCAATTGACCAGTAAATTTGTCCGGATCAAGGGTGTTTATGCCGAAACCTTCGACGCCTTCGGGAAGATCGCCGACATCAAGCTGTGGAGCCCCGGTTTGCGTTATGTCGAAACTGTTAATGCGTTGGGGAATGATCCCCGATTTTCGGTTCCGATTACTTCTTCCGAAAATTTTGCCAGGGCGGATCCCAATGTACTGGTACATGTCATGGGCGCGGTTCGCAGTCAGCAACCCGGACAGGCCGTTACGATTTGGGATGATACGGGGCAGATTCGCATTCTGACCAAACAACGTTATCCGTTGCAATTGGGCGACCGTATCGAAGCGGTTGGCCATCCCACATTGCAAGGCCTTGACCGGGTTTTGGAGAGCGGGTTGTTCCGCCTCGCTGCGGCCGATGCGATCAAGAATTCCAGCGTTTCCACGAATCAGGCCAGGTTGCATTTGGCCGACCAGGTTCGGGCTTTGGACCAGGAAACCATGCTCCAGCAACCTCCGGTCAGTCTCGCTGGCTTGGTGACGTGGGTGGATTCCAGGAAAAATTATATTTTGGACAGCAGCGGCGGTATTTGCGTCATGGGGTCACGGCTGCAAAACGGCAGACGCGTTCAGATCGGTATGCTGGTCAGGGTTGACGGCGTCGCCGCCATGGGCGCGTTCGCTCCAGTCATTACCAATGCGGTCATCCGCCAGACGGGAACCATGCCGCTGCCGGACGCGCCGCAGATCGGTCTCGAACAGGTACTCACCGGCACGAAGGACGGTTGTTGGGTTCAAATGCGCGGCTACGTTCGGAAGGTCAGCGTGGAGCGAAGCGACATCAAATTGCAGATCGTCGCGCCGGGCGGCGAATTCACCGCGCGCGTTCCCAAGCTGGAGTCCCTGAGAACCTTGCAAGGTTCGGTGGTTTTGGTTCAAGGCGTTTGCGTGGTGGTTGCGAACTCCCGCCGGCAATTGACCGGCGTCGAGCTTTGGTCCCCGGAGGAAGCTGATGTCCAGATTGAACAATCCGCTCCGGAAAATGTATTTGCGCTGCCCCAGCGTTCCATCGCCAGCCTGCGCCAGTTCAGCTTGTTTAATTCGTTGAACGAGCAGGTGCATACCCGTGGTACGGTTACCTTGCAGGTTCCGGGACGCTATTTTTATATGCAGGATGGCGATAACAGCGTACTGGCCTTGAGCGAGCAGACCGAACCGCTGCGCCCCGGTGACCAGGTTGAGGTTGTCGGTTTTTCAGGAAATGACAGCGGGAATTTTGTGTTGCGCGAAGCGGTCTATCGTCGCCTCGCGCCCGGGCCCGAGCCGGTTCCAGTGCAACTGCCCGCTTTGCAATCCGTGAACGAGGGTCTGGACGGCCTGCTTGTGCG
>Ga0265338_10008101_pt1 | contig 12841 bp, 12 predicted proteins | sample 42126metaG_FD_193579 | JGI IMG/M metagenome (GOLD analysis project Ga0265338, IMG submission 193579) | Rhizosphere microbial communities from Carex aquatilis grown in University of Washington, Seatle, WA, United States - 4-21-26 metaG | ecosystem: Host-associated > Plants > Roots > Rhizosphere... | reverse complement strand
CTACTGCCCGAAAGAAATATTTCGTCAGCCAGATATAATTCACTGCGGTCAACAGCGCGCTGTTCTTGAGGAATGCCAGCCTCCGCAGCCAACTCAAAAATAGTGCTGCGGGTAATTCCTTCCAGCAAATCCGTCGAGCCGCTTGGAGTAATAAGTGTACTGTCATGAACCAGAAAGATGTTAGCAACTGTGCTCTCAGCCACGTGGCCGTTCTCATCAAGAGAAATGGCATCATCAAAGCCAGCGTTCAATGCTTCGTTCTTCATCAAGCTGGAGTTGGCATAACTGCCGTTAATTTTGGCTCGAGACGGAATAGCATTATCTGGTGTACGGCGCCAGCTGGAAACACACAAATGCGCGCCTTCGGCTGATAGTAAATTACTGACCGGATAGACAAACGCGGCCAGTGAATGTTTGAGCCCATGCATCCGCGTGCCACTCATAATCTCGTCAACGAAGACGGTAATACGCACTAGCACATCGCTTTGTACTTTATTGCGCACCAGTAAATCATTCATCGTCTTGGCAAACTTTTCATAATCCCACTTTTCCAGAAAATCATGGAAATCAACAATCTTTGCCGAATTCTGCAAACGTTTAAAATGATCTTCCAACCGGAACATATAGAGTTTGCTCTGTTTGGCATTCCACATCGCCGGAAATACGGTGTAAATACTCAGTCCATAAAGCATCGGCGCGCTGGCAATGCTAAGGTTAGCTTCGCCAAAAGGCACAAATTTATCGCGGAAATATGCGACAGAATCTTTTAATTCATTCATGGCTAGTCCTAAAACTGTTGCAAGTAATTAGTATTAAAGCTTGTCGCCAAAGAACCTCGCTGGACAGCCCGTTCCTTGGCCAGTGCTATCAGTTTCTGCACTAGATCTACGCTGCTAATGCCAGCGGCATGCCAGTTGTGCGCATATAGGCCACCAGGCAGCGGGTTGATCTCGTTAAAATAAACTTTCTTAGTCTTACTATCGATAAGCATATCAACGCGGGCAATACCACTACAGCCCAGCACGCGATAAACGTCGAGACCTGCTTGTTCAGCATGTTTATACAAGTCTTGAGGCAAGTCGGCTGGGATTTGGCTATAGCCCTGGCTGCCTTTAGCGCTGCTCTTGCCCTTTTTGCCGCCCTGCATGTATTTGGTATCAAAGTCGAAGAAGTCTTCCGGCTTAGTCATAGGCTGTTCAAGCAACGCCGGCATTGGTTGGTCGTTACCCATAATCGGCAAAGTTACTTCTATAAGGTTTTGTACAGCTTCCTCGACAATGATTTTGTCATCATAATGTGCCGCAACTTCTAGGCCATTGCGTAAACCAGTCTCGTCATTAACCTGGGAAATGCCAATGCTTGATCCAAGATGTGCCGGCTTTACAAATAATGGATATTCTAGTTCAGCCTGAATCTGTTTAAGTGCCGCATTTGGTTCACGCTCAACGTCACTACACCTAAAAGTGAGGAATTTGCTGACCGGAATATTATTTGCAAATGCAACTTGCTTGGCCAGGACTTTGTCCATAGCTACCGCGCTGGCACTGACGCCACAGCCGATGTATGGAATGCCCGCCATATCAAGTAGCCCCATAAGTGCACCATCTTCGCCGTACGTGCCATGCATGGCAGGAAACACGATATCAATCTTGCGTTGCTGTTTGCGCCCAGCAATGCCGCTGGCTTTAACAAGCGTCATTCCTCCGTCGAACTGTACGCTTGCCGGTTGATTCTTGTGCATGTAATCCTGAATCTTGCCAGAGGTAAAAAGCGTGATGTCCTTCAGTTCATCGCCCCAATACCAAGCACCATCTTTGGCAATGTAAATTGCTTCGACACGGTATTTGCGAGTAAGTTCTAGAGGTTTAATAATGCTGGCAATTGCGGTCACGATAGATACATCATGCTCGGCCGACCGTCCGCCGAAAATTACTGCGACTGTTTCCATAAATCCCAATATAACAATTCAGCTATACAATTTCAATATACAATTTAGGCATAATTGTCGGGCCAGTCGTTTTGCAGAAGTGCTACGTCGCCAACAGCGACAAATTCACGCAGGTTGTTATAAAACTCCAGGGGGTTTTGCTCGATTCTGAGTTCACCTGCGAAGCCGGCTGATTCCAGACCTTTTTGGATAAACTTGGTTGTGGAGTTTTGCATGAGTACGACGATATCGGGCTGGGCAGTAGCTATGAGTTCCCCCACCTCAATATGCACTCTCTCATTCTCTTCCCCCTGGTCAACCAGACCAGGCGTCACGTAAAGCTTGCGCTTAGCTGGCAGATCTTTGAGTAGCTGCGTGCCGGCGCGGATGCCTTCGATATTGCCATTATAAGTATCGTCAATAATCCAGCCGCCACTGAGTAGATATGGCTGCATGCGGTGCTCGAAGGGCGCAGTTTTGCTGATGCCAGCCTCGATTTGCTCGTCGCTCAGGCCAAACTCATGCGCCAGCACAGCCGCAAGGCTTAGCGGGCCGATTTGATGCCGCCCGATTAAATGGCTTCGGAGCTTAAGATTCTTCTTGCCTTTTGTGAGAGTAAAGCCCAGGCCATCAACTCCAACTTTCACGTCGCTAACTTTCCAGCCCAACGCACCGTCTTGGTTATATAAATGAAATTCTTTAAGTAGGAATTCTTTAGCGCTTGGCGATTCGCCGTTGACATAAATATTCTTACCCTTTAAGTATTTAGCCAAACTAAAGATATCTTCGCCAGCTGCCTTGAGCGTCTTGTAATGATCCAGGTGCGCCGGAGCCAGCCCAGTAATAACGCCGTGGGTCGGATGAGTCGTCTTGGCAAAGCGTTCGACATCGCCAGGTGCGCCTTCGCCGTATTCAATTAATAATATATCCTCGTCGCCAGTAAGCTTACTCGCAAACTGGGCATGCGAAACTGGCACGTTTTTGTTCGCCGGCGTAGCCGCGACTTTTTTGCCTTCGCCCAGGACAGTAAGGAGTAGTTCCTTCATGCTGGTCTTTCCATAACTACCAGCAATGGCAATTTTTGCACCCTTATGATTTTTAAAAATCTTTTCTGATGCAATAATTTGGCGTTTTTGCTTTGGCAAAACAATAAGAATTCTGCCGAGTTCGAGCGGCACCGCAACCAAATGCGCCCAAATAATCGGGTAAGAAACAACTACTGCCAGCCCAAACTCTACCCCGCCAGTTACATTACCCCAAACACCAAGATAGACAAGCCATAGCCCTGTCAGAATTTGCAGTAACATCCCAGTACGCAGCCCGAAGAGTACCGCGCGGGCGGCCTTGGTCTTATCCAACTTACGACGAGTCATTACTTTCGTAAAGTTTTGTGTACGCCAGTACCACTTCAAGTATGGCCCAACCTGATACTCAGTATTTTGGAGCATGTAGACAAGAATTACTGAGTAATGAAAGCTGTAAAAGACGCTCGTAGCCTGCCACAGTTTTTTGAGTGAATGTTTCATAGTAAGAAATCCTTGATAGCTTTAGTAACTTCAGTAGGACGGTCTATATGCACAAAGTGCCCGGCGCCAGGCAAAATCTCAAGGGTTGAACCATCAATCAGCTCGTGGAATTTCTCGCCGTACCATACTGGCGCTTGCTCATCGTTTTCGCCATATATGAGTAATGCTGGTAGATCTAGCGTGGCAGCGTTGGCCTGCACATCATCAGTCACAACTTTTTTAAAGGTTTCTTGTAAGTGCTCAGCTACTAACATATCCGAGCCAATCGTAGTATAAACTTTGTGGCGTAATTTTTGCTTAATATTTTTTGGCAGCGGCGCAGCGAGTGTTTTGCCAGTTTTAGTAAGGTAACGAATGGCCTTCACCCGACCTTTGTATGTTCCACGGATACCGGCACTGGCGAGTAAGACCAACTTGTCCGCGGCCATCGTGCCGTTGGCTAGCCCTCGGATAGCAATTGCCCCACCATTACTGTGTGCAAGCACACCATACACCCGTTTAACTTCTATTTTTTTCAAAAATGCTGCAATAAAGCCCGTATACTCATCCAACCCCCAAGCCACTGGTGGGTTTTGTGTACCACCAAACCCAGGCAAGTCTGGCACGATCACATCATAATCTTTAGCAAATGCTTTAATAACATTCTTCCAGCCACGCGAGGAATCGCCCCAGCCATGCAGGATTACTAGCGTGTTACCATTGCCCTGTCGCACGTAATTAGTCAGTAAACCATCAACGATAACTTGCATAGGTTCAATTATACGCGAGTTTAACGCGTAATCTATTGAATGGCAGCCAACCGTTGCTGAAGGGCATCAGTCGTAATGGTTTTGGTCGGCAGATTAACGTGAAGCTGTTGGCCATAGGCGCTGTACGTTTCGATGTGATTACTGCCCGTACTACTGATTTGTACTAGCCGGCGCGAGATGGGATTGATAGCAAATTGCACTTCGAACGAACTAGCGTTCTTGTAGTTGCTAGCCTCCAGCTCCGTTAACGTGCCTAACCCTTCATCTTTGGCATAGGTTTGCATCAGCGCCACATAAGCTGCCGGCTCGATTGTCACGTTATATACATCAGCCCGCTGGCCACTAATTGTCTTGTGCTGTACCTTACTAAAATCCGGCACAAAGATGCGCTTGGCCTTAATTTGTTTAAGCAAGGCTTGGCGTTGGGCGGTAGTAGGGAAGCCGACCGGTACGGATCCAAGCAACGAAAAGAAATCATTGACAGCGCCGCTGGAATTGCCTAGAGCACTTTTACTCCATATATTTAATACGCTATTAGAATTTAATGTTTTACCATTATTTACAATATGCAAACTAGTGTAACGAGTGTAGTAAACGCTTGGTGTGCTGATAGTTTCGGTTGAGAAGATATTAGTACCCTGAGCGACTGTTCTAGTTAAATGAGCCAGCTTAGTTTTGCCTAGTTCTAGCTGGACTGTCTCGTCCACTTTCTGGCCATTGGAACTTTCCACAATATGACGTGTGACATCCGACGTATTGAGGCTCACGCCAAACATATCCCAAAAGACCCGTATGGGGTTCTGGTAAACCTTAATCCACCATAACCAACCAAAAACAAGAAAAATAATTATGCCAAGCTTGATCAGACCATATTTTATCTGCTCACGCGTGAGCGTCAACTCATTAGCAATGTATTCATTAGACATACCGTCCTATTGTAGCAGTTCGGGTATTCATTCTGGTGCGGATGAGAGGACTTGAACCTCCACGGGATTGCTCCCACTAACTCCTGAAGCTAGCGCGTCTACCATTCCGCCACATCCGCATGGAAGACAACAGGGGTAATTGTAGTCTATTCCGTCTTCTTGAGCAAACTAATCGGTAACTTTGCCGAGTCGGATTTCCCAGTTCTGGACATTGTTGAAACGATCAGTGGCTTGATTAATTACCTGATCCCCCAGTCCATACACCGGCGTATTTGTGATATATAAAAAGCGTGGTTGGTACAGCCCGAGCGCTGGCGCATCTTGCTGCCAAGTTTGTAAGAACGGTACATATTTTATTACCCGAAGCGCTAGATTGGATCTAGTACGACCTGCTTCTAGGGCTCCGTCGGCTATAGTAGATTTATACTCGGAGAAGTTCAGCCGGGTTTGAGCCTGAGGGCTTGCCTGTGAACTATCCCAGTAGACAAATACATCCGGGTCAACACCAATGGAGATACCATAGAGCAGCGCATCATAGCTGTGATAGGCCGTGGTCGTCTGGAGATCGATCGGACTTTGCAAAACCACCTGTACATCTACTCCAATAGCCGCCCATTGTTTTTGCAAGAGAGTCGTAACATAACGGTTATCCTGGTTATCAGGCGCGAAGAGCTTAAAGGTAAGCGGCTGATTAGCTTTGTAGCGAATGCCTCCCTTACCTACCAACCAGCCTGCTTTGTCGAGTAACTGTTCAGCGGCTAATGGATTATAACTTAGCTGTTGATAGGCCGGGTTGTAGCCAACTTGCCCGGTCAATAACGGCTCACGCACCGGAATGACGGGGTAACCAAGCCCTGTGATAATCTGGTTTACATCCGCAGCTTGGATAAGCGATTGACGTACATTTAGATCACTCAAAACTCCACTAGAAGTTTTAAAGAATACCATGTTAGCTGCTGTAAGTGGCAAATTATAACTATGTACACTCTTATCATTAACAAGTTGAGGGGGTAGGCTATCGAGACCCGCTGCGGCCGTCAAGCTGCCATCCTTAAAATGAGCAATGAGCTCATTTTGGTCGTGGAAAGCCCGCACCACAAATTCTGCCAGTTTCGGCTGGCCGCCACTATATCCAGCAAAGGGGGTCAATGTAATCTGCTCCTGCCTGGTATCCGGCGTACCGCCTGCTACCTGAAGTGATTTCCAGCTAAATGGCCCAGAGCCAATAGGATCAATGTTAAAACTAGCCGAGCGTAGTTCGGTAGCTGGTAAATTAGCCAATATATGCGCAGGCACAATGCCATTTGTCAATGAATACGGAAAAGAGCTCAAAGGATTAGTGAGCATAAATGTTACCGTAAGAGGATTAACTGCCGCTACAGTAACATTTTGCCAGCTAGCATTTAAGGCTGACTGGGCATCAGGGTTTTGGATAGTTTTATAGGTGAAGGCTACGTCAGCAGCAGTAAGAGGTTGGCCATCCTGCCAGGTCAAGTTTGGTTTAAGTTGTACTGTGTAAATTTTTCCAGTTGTATCAACGCTCCAGCTCTGGGCCAAATTGCCTACTAATTGATTCTGCGCATTATAAGTCAGCAATCCACTGAATACGAGACGGGATAGTGTATTGTCGACAGTGGTCGTCGCATATAAGGGATTGGCCGTGGTGAAGTCTCCTAAAATTCCTTCAGTATACGTGCCTCCTGGTACACCTTCGATGGTTTGATAATAACGACTAAGAGCCTCTGTCTGTACAATGACACAGCCGGCAACCAGCCCTAGTAGCAGCAGCCAGGTTAGTACGAAACGCCAAACATGTAGAAGCCGTTCTAATCGGCTGATAATGTTACGGTCGATATGCTTCTCGGCCTGTAGACCTATATTTTCAACTTGTTGCTTACCTAAGCGGTACTGGCGACGCAAGCGTAGTTTGAATGTTCGGCTTGTCATGGCCGTTTACCCTAAGTAATAATGCCAAGCACCAGTGACACGGCAAAAACGATAACGGTGATAATAGTAATCTGATGCAACGTTTTGTCAGTTCCGCGGCGGGTCATATTCACTTCCCCACTGCCACCCAGACCAGCACCCAGACTTGCACCTCGGGTTTGAATTAAGATCAACAATGTCATAAGGATCATTGCTGCAATACTAATATAATTTAATAAGCTCATATACCTTCCACGATAGTTGTCACTAAATAGTTTACCAGTCCGATGACCATACCGGCAAGCATCGCAGCCCAAAAGTTTGTCACATGTAGATGCGTATAAAGCTTGCTGGCTAGCAGTACCATCAGCCCATTAATGACAATCATAAAAAGTCCTAAACTAAAAAGTACGGCTGGTAGTGCCAAGATAACAACCACAGGCCTGATGACAGCATTAATAATGGCTAGCGTGAGCCCAGCGATAATAATCACACCCGTGTCGTGGTTATATGTCAGGTGATTACTGAGCAATGCCGCCGAAATCCAGAGCCCCAAACTGCAAGCCAACCAACGTAATACAAAGCGAGCCAGTGGACGCTCAAGGAATTTATGCATGAGCAGTATTGTAAGCTAGCTGAGACGTCGAGGCAACTTCCGGCTCAGTACTTGTGTCCCTCGCTGCGTGATCAATACATCATCTTCCAGCCGAACACCTAACCTTTCTTCGGGAATATAGATACCAGGCTCAACGGTCAACACCACCCCAGGCTCTAAAGGCAACTCATAATCACCGGCATCATGCGGATCCAGCCCTAGGAAATGAGACGTAGCGTGTGGAAAGTAGCGGCGAACTTTCTCACGATTAATAGTCTTAATAAGTCCGAGTTCACGCAATTTTTCACCCATGAAATGTTCAATCTTCGTCTCGTAATCTTTCATAATCGTGCCAGGTTTCAGCAATTCCAGAGCAAAGTCTTGTACTTCTGCTACAGCCGCATATACTGCCTGTTGGCGACGGCTAGGCTTGCTACTAAGAGAGATTGTGCGCGTAATGTCGGCCGCATAATGTCCAAGCTCTGCACCGACATCTATGATTACTAGATCATTGACTGCCAAGGCGGCATTGTTGGTGATGCTATGAATCGTCGTCGCCCGTACTCCACCAGCTACAATTGGCGTAAAGGCGTGGCCGGTTGCCCCACGGCTTCTAAATCCCTGGGTGATATCTGCTTCCATTTGATATTCGTAATCGTATTTCTTCAGACGTGCCGGAACAGTTATTTCTTTAAGCGTTACCGCCGTTATATTGATAGCTGCTTGGAGTACCTCTAACTCTGCTGGTTGCTTTAACATCCGTAACCGTGCTAAATGCGATTTAAGATCAAGCAGTTCGATAGTTGGATTAATGGCCTTGATAGCTCTAATCAGTTGGCGACGGGCCGGGTTGGTATACATGCCATAAAGATCTAGATAAACAGGTAAAGCACCGACTGTTGCTAGATGCTGAGTTTTTTTAATCCGGATTTTTAAACGCCTCCAGCCTTCTTTATGATCTACCACATCTTCAACGCCAGAAACACGTGCAAGCGCCAGTGTATCAATACCGCCATCAAAAATATCTTGATAGTCGGATAGCTCTGGCAAGATCAAATACTCTTTGTCTTTATCCATGACAAGCACCACGTCCGGTTCATCAATACCAGTAAGATACCAGAAATTCGCGTCCTGCTGGAAAGCATAGGCACTATCTGCGGCCCGCTGCAACAGTCCGGCCGCCGTAATCACAATCGGTGCTGTGCCAGTAAAGAGCTCGCGCAGCCGCGCCCGGTTGCCAGCAAAAAATTCAGAGCTAAACCTCTCACTCATAATCAAGCTCCTAGTATACCAGCCTTTACAAGCTAATCTAGGCTAGTTGCTTCTTAAGCTCAACTGCTTTCTTAGAACCAATGATAATTTCAAGCTCTTCCATACTAGCTTGTCGAACGCCACGAGTACTGCCGAAAGCTTTGAGGAGTTTTTTGCGAGTGACAGGACCAATTCCGGGGATGTCGTCGAGTAGGCTGGCAGTTTGGCGCTTTACCTTAAGCACAGAGTGGTAGCTGACTGCAAAACGATGGCTTTCATCACGAATACGCTGCAATAACTTCACTAAGTTTGTATTGTGCGGCACATTGACCAAGATGAAGTCATCACTCTCACTGGCAAAACCCCCAAGCTTGTGTAGGATTTGTTCATTAAGCTCAATCTTAGATTTATCTTTTTGGATAACAACTTGCTCTTCTCGCTTAGCTAGCCCAATAAATGGAATTTGATTACACTTCATTTCATCACGTGCTTGGATTGCAGCATCAAGCTGACCCTTACCACCATCAATTAGTACTAAATCTGGCTTGCCCCAGGCTTTGATATTCTTTTCACTCAGCCGACGTTTAATCGTTTCGTTCATATTATAAAAGTCATCATTCTTATTGATGCGTGTCTTAAATTTACGGTATTCACTTTTATCACTAACACCATTCGTAAAGACAACCATGCTAGCCACGACATCGCTTCCCTGCATATGGCTAATATCATAGCCTTCGATGCGGCGAGGAAAAGCTTTTAAGTTTAACAGGTCTACCAGTTCGCCAAGAGCATGGTCCTTACTAATATCCAAGAATTCTTTATCGCTAAAAACGACTTGCCTGCTCAGGTTTTGGAGGGCAAATAATTGATTGCGCAGCTTGGTTGCCGTTTCAAAATCCTTGGCTTTTGCGGCACGCTTCATATCTTTTTCAAGTTCGTGCTCGACATTTTTACGCTTACCCTCAATCACTGCCATTAATTTACGGAGATTCGCTCGATAGTCTTCCAAGCTGGTTTTGCCTTCTTCAAGCCCCGGATCCAGGCCAAGATGATAATGCAGGGTAGCTCTTTTTTGGCCGGCAATCTGGCGAGCAGCAAAGGGGAAAACTCGTCGCAGTAATTTAAGCGCCTGTCGAACGCTTGTTGTACTTAAAAACGGGCCAAAATAGCGCGCACCATCATCTAATGGACGGCGCGTGGTACTGACCGTCGGAAAATTATTGGCATAATCGATACGAATATAAACCATCGATTTGTCGTCACGCAGCAAAATATTGTAGCGCGGCATGTAGCGGCGAATCATTTCGGCCTCGAGGAACAGCGCTTCAATCTCGCTATCGACAACCATCCAATCGGTATTAGCTATTTCGGCAACGAGCGCGTCAGTCTTAGGATCGTGGACCCGAGATTTTTGAAAATATTGACTTACGCGATTGCGGAGATTCGCTGCTTTGCCGACGTAAATAATTTCCTCAGCGGCATTTTTATGGAAGTAGACGCCGGGGGATGTTGGAAGTTTTCTACTGATGGTAGTGTCGGGCATTCTCCTATTATATAGTTTTCCGTAAACATTTCTGGAGTTAAAGCTCGGGCAACACGGGTTTTTTCTACTAAAGCTGCTAGCGAGAATATATCGAACCAAAACTGTCGTTCGGTTCGCCAATCATCTTCGCTCGTGGCCATTTCCCGATATACGTCTAATATGTCGGCTAAAGTTTCATCTATTACGGCTGCCACAAAGTAACCACTTAACTGGCGGCGTTGTGCAATTAGCCAGTCCCATTCATTTTGAGAGATTGGCTGCCAGTAGTCCGCACGCCTCATGTGTCGATTCTCATCGCCAAGCAGCTGCCCACCAAGCATGCGTTCTAGATAAGCCGCCCTGAGTCCGCTATCAGCAAGATGATTGGTCACCCACGGAGTAATAAAAATATCTGTCGGACGCTTCGTAGACCGCTGCAGGGACGATACTACTGTGGCTTCAAGTTCAGCTAGTTCCTGCGCTGACATATCGGGCTGATGCTGTAATTTAAAAGCCAGGCTTGTTAAGTCGTTATCGTTTTGCTCTGCATCTATATGATTATTTACGCCTGCAAGGTTAACTTCGTAGGTCAACGTATCTTCTGTCAGATGAACTGTTTGTTCAAATTGAGCCATATTTTATGTCTTTGAATTGCTTACGCTTTTACTATTGTACTACGCTTTTGCAACTAGAACATAAAGTTTCTACACAACATTCAGTGCACACTAATATCAAGTCATTGCAAGCCTGGTTTGCGCAGTTTTCGTAATTACTGGTCTTGCCGCCGCAATGCACACACTCGCCGATATCTTTGGCTTTATCTGAAAATGAAGTCCCCATGCGGCCATCAAATACGTAGAGAGAACCTTCCCATAGCCCCTCATCACCATACTCCTGGCCATACTTTACGATACCACCGTCTATCTGGTAAACTTCCTTAAACCCACGATTCTTCATGAGAGCCGAGAGAATTTCGCAGCGGATACCACCTGTACAATATGTAACGACTGGCCTGTCTTTAAGTTCATCGTATTTGCCACTATCGAGTTCTGGAATGAAATCTTTGGCAGTTCGTACTTTTGGCACTACGGCGCCTTTAAATTTTCCGACTGCCGCTTCATATTCGCTTCGTCCGTCGAAAAAAACCACATCTTCACCACGTTTCTTAAGCAGTTCATGTACTTCTGCCGGCTTGAGGTGCTTGCCGCCGCCAACTATTCCACGTTCACTAACTCTAAGTTCATCAGCAGCACCAAACGTCACAACCTCATCACGCACTTTAACGCTCAATTTTGGAAAAGCTTCCCGGCTACCGTCAGTCCACTTAAATTCAGTGCCCTTAAAAATTTGCAGAGCTTTAAACTCTTTGATATAAGATTTTAAATCTTTTATCTCGCCACCAAGCGTGCCATTAATACCATGCCCAGAAATAATAATCCGGCCACGCAGATGTAACTTTTCGGCCAAAGCCTTTTGCCAGAGCCTCACCACTTCTGGATTAACAATCGGTGTAAATCTATAATATAAAATTATTTTCTGCATCACAGTTCTCCTCTAGAGAAAACTATTCGCTTTTGGGTTCGGATTCTTTTTTATCCTCAGACGGTGATTCTTCGGCCTGTGCGCCTTCCTCGGCAGCAGCTTCTTCAGCTTCAACACTTTCGGCATCTTCTGGCTCAGCGTCACCACCAGCCGCATCGTTAGCAGCAGCTAAGGCACTTGGTTCATAGACAGTAGCAATCGTGTGTTCTGGCTCAGTTAGAATAACTACACCTGCAGGAACTGCGATGTCAGCAACTGTCACCTTATCGCCAATTTCTACCAAACCTGAAGCGTCAATAACAAATTCATCAGGAAGTGCGTTGGCTAGAGCTTCTACTTCAACTGTATCTAGCTGATTGATGACAATCAGGCTGGCCTTTTCAGCAGGAATATCCTCAGTAAGGCGAACGGGGATTTCAGCAGTAACCTTTTCGTCGGCCTTGACTGCACCGAAGACGACATGGTTGAGTTGGTGCTTACGTGGCTCAAACTCAGCCGTTTTAATAAGCGCCGTATAGGCTTTGCCGCCAACTTTTATCTGAATCGGATGATGCTTGCCAGCTTGCTGATAAGCACGGTGGACGTCAAGGTACTTTCCCGCGACGTGTACCGAGTCTTTACCGTGGTCGTGGATTACGCCCGGAATTAATCCATCACGGCGCAACTGCTTTACGGCTTTGCCGGTTACCTTGCGCTCTTCAAGCGTCAAATTAACGTCTTCTGACATGCGTTCTCCTTATTTACTGGGTATTATAGCAGATTTTTACTGATTTGAGTGGACGGTAACGATAAAAATCTGTAACCTAAAGTAACATGCTTGATCCCTCACACTTAATTGCAAGCGGCGGTCTGCTGCTTATTACGGTAATTATCTTTG
>Ga0265338_10008099_pt1 | contig 12841 bp, 8 predicted proteins | sample 42126metaG_FD_193579 | JGI IMG/M metagenome (GOLD analysis project Ga0265338, IMG submission 193579) | Rhizosphere microbial communities from Carex aquatilis grown in University of Washington, Seatle, WA, United States - 4-21-26 metaG | ecosystem: Host-associated > Plants > Roots > Rhizosphere >... | reverse complement strand
CGGGCGGCCGACCGTGAAGCGCGACAAGACGGATCGCGTGTTCAAGTGATGTCTGTTCTGGGGAAGATTTCACCTGTTTGGGTGTCCGAGGGGGGACTTGAACCCCCACAGCGGTGATATGTCCCTGAATCTGGACTTGAACTCCAAAACTGGTGAGAAATCCCCGGATCGGGGAGTTCATGCGGCCATGGTAACGGGCATGCTCCAGCTCGCGTCAAGCGCTGACCGGCCGCAGAGCTGGGCTACTGGCCCTCCCGACGAATGATGACGCCTGCCAGGCTAGGTCGGCGCCTCCGGCGTGCGTATCGTGGCACCCCGGAGGGCAAAAGGGAGGGTACCCAGGCTCGTGTCACGGACCGTATCGTGAGGACCGGCATCCGGTATCCGATATCCGCCTGATATGGGCGGTGGCCAGGTTCTAGATGATCATTACTCAAGGCGCGCAGATCAGGCTGATCTGGGGCCTGCCTGGAGAAACGCGGCATCACTTACGTCCTGGCGGTCGCCCGCGCCCATGTCCTGGCGACCCCGGCGGGCGGCGCTAGGGCGACGCAGTGTCATGGACAGGCTGAAGTCGTAGGCTTACAGGCAGTACACGATCGTAGTATACTGTCTTAGCGCGAGCCAGATTTCAGGAGAAACGTTGTCGATCGACATCACCGACCATCAACTAGCGGCACTTAAGCGTGCCGCACTGAATGGCGATTACCATCTGCTGCTTGGTGCTGGGGCAAGTCGAGAAGCCAAATCAAGCGATGGAACTCAATTGCCAATGGCGCACCAACTAGGTGAGAAAATCGCCGCAGAATTCAAAATTCCTATCGAATCCGGAGATCTGCTTTGGCGACTATACGCGCGTGCGGTGGATGAGGTCGGGGAAGGTCTTGTCTATGATTGGCTTAGAAATCGCTTCTGGAATGTGAAGCCACCAGCATGGATGGACGTCTATGCCCGAACGCCGTGGGCGATGGTATGGACCCTCAATATTGACGATTCATTCGAACAGGCATATCTAAGGGTTAAATCAGAAGAGTCTCGTCCTTTGCTGACAGTCAATTGGGATGATGAATACCATGTGGGGAATGAGCTGTCGATAATTCATTTGCATGGCTGTGTTGATACGCCAGACCCCAGGCGTTTGATTTTCTCCTTGAGCGAATACGCGAGCGCGGCCGTTGCAGGCAAGGCGTGGCCTCTGAACTTCCGCGACATCTACGGAGTTTCTCCATTTGTGGTCATCGGAGCAAGGCTGCGCGACGAGCCGGACATAGAGGCCGTCGTCGCAAACCGTCACCCGGCACACGAGGCGCCGAGTTTTTATGTGAGTCCACACATATCAGCCGCCATGGAGAGGGACCTGAGGAAATGGAATCTAGTTCCTGCCCGCATGACCGCCGAAGACTTCTCTGAGCTATGGCCTGAACTGACTGGACTTCCCCTTACTGAGCCGCCATCCCCCCGAGAAGAGTTGGCACTGCGGGTGGGACGCCAATTCAGAGAACTTAAGACTACTGTAATGGAAAATAGGCCAGCCGGACACGACTTTATCGGCGGTGACGAGCCATTCTGGATTGACATTCAGGAAAATCTATATGCAGAATTGGACTGGATTCGCCAAGCGAGCCAAGAGTGCCGCCAGCTGAGTAGATCGCCTTTCCGTTCGAGCGCACTGATCTACGTCGGCCGCCGCGTTACAGGTAGGAGCACAGGACTATTGGCGCTCGCTAAAGAGCTGCGAGGTCTGTCTTGGCGAACCTTCTTTTATGTGGCAGATGGTCGCCCCGATGTGGACGCTATCATTAAATATGCCTCAGATGGACGTTCAATTGCCCTTTTCTTTGATGCTATTGGAGATATTGCTGACGACATCGAAGAGCTGATTAGTCAGGCTAGACGGTATGGGCTGCACCTTGTATGTGTTGCCGTAGACACTATTGACCGGGAGGCAACAATACTGGGGCGAATCGATGAGGTCTTTCTTTCGAATCGCCGTGTCGGAACAGTTAACGACCGGCTTACTAACACGGACGCAGCGCGACTTGTGGACAAATTGAAGTCGCTTGGAAGACTTGGATTTCTTGAGGCTGAAAGGAGCGACAGGCGACGTCTTGCTTACTTCCGTAACCGCGAGCTGTTTGACGCGATGGCTCAACTTGAGAATGCGCCCGGATTCGGGAAGCGAGTAGATAGCCTAGTCGATTCGGTGAAGACTCCTAATGAGTTGGCGCTAGTCTTCATTGCCGCGCTATCGTCGCACTTTGCGAGAAGACTGCATCTTGTAGATGCAGGCAGGATGCTGGCTCTTGAAAGTGATAAAATAGTAAGTATGATTCGTCCTGAACAGAGCGCCGGCGCGCTGCTGCGAGGTGACGGAGTATGGGTAAGGACAAGACATCGAGGGATGGCGCTTAAGCCCTGTATCGATCGCCTCGGCGAGCAAAGGGCCCTTGAAATTCTAGGTGAGGCAATGCAGCGCTCGGCGCCCAGATTGGGCCGCGCTAGTTTGCGTGAAAGAAATGCTACTGCATTGCTTGTAGGCTCATTTATGGCATACAATAACCTTAGACTTGTCTTCCCTTCGGCGGATCTGGACTCTTGGTATGAGCGACTCTTGCCAACCTTCGGAAGCTGGAGTGCGCGATACTGGGAACAGCGGGCTATTACGGCCCGCCATGCTGGCACCTCGGAACCTAGTGTTTTGTCTAAGGCAGAATCCTACGCCCTAAGGGCTGTGAGCATAGTACGCGATGCCTTCAGTCTTACAACACTCGGAACTGTCTTGCTAGCCAAAGCAGCTTTCTCGCCTCAAGTAGACGTCGGGGTTTATTATGACAGGGCTATCGACGCTTATGAAGAGGCGAGCCGAGAAGATCCCCATAACCTTATTACATGGTTGGCGTTCCTTCGCCATTCTCTTCCTGTCCTTGATCGCGTCCGCGGAAATGAGAATCTCAAAGAATCTGAATTCGCGGAACGGATTACTGATGATTGGCTGCGCATTTACTCGCAGATCAGCTCAGTTGCGAATGCTGGCAACAGAACCAGAAATGATCTGGCGGGCTTGATGCGCCAATATACTGTAATGCAACAGCAAGACTAGTAAATGGCCTTCTAAGATGTGGAATACGAGTGGCTCATCACCTCGTGGCCGCTGGCCCTCAAAGTCGCGCATGGGCGTAGTGGCGCGCTGAGTGGGCGAGCACGCCAGGTTCTTTAGTCATGCAGCGATCCGCGGAGTCCCGTTGGGCGGTCAAGACCTGTGGGGCTCGATTGCTGGACGGGGCTTCGACGGGCTGGCGTGCTGGGAACATCGCTGAGTGGTCATTTCGGTCGTCTACCTGGCTCGCCCGTTGTGTGCTGGGCTGCCTGACGATGCTGTCCCGGGGGCAGGCGTCGAAGGATGCAGAGCTTTTGGTGCTGCGGTACGAGAATGCTGTCTTGCACCGTCAGATCGGCCGGGTCCGCTACGCTGGCGACCAGCTGTTTTTCGCGTCGCTGTCGCGCTGATCCCCGATGCCGGTGGGGCGGGATGTTCCCGGTGGCCCTGGCGACGCTGCTCGCCTGGCCCGGGGAAGATGCGAGCCGGGGGCATCCTGACGCAGATCCTGCGGCTGGCAGAGATTCACAGGTTCGCTCGCCGGATGCGTCCCCGATGGCCGAGGAGGCCGCTGCGGCGGCGCGTCAGCGAACTCGAAGCAGACAAGGCCGTTAGCGACCGGCGGCTTGCAAGTTATGAAGCACGGCTTACGGAGTAGGACAAGACCACCGCCGAGCAGGGCAGGATTATCGTCGGGCAGGGCAAGCACATGGCGCGGTTGGAGGCCGAGTTCGGCCGGGTCGCAGGGGCCTTGGACGAGCTACGTGAAAAATAGGAAGAGCCGCGAGCCAGCGCGGAGATCGAGGGACGGTTCCTCGGCGGTGATGTTCCCGGGGGACGACCTCGAGGTCGTTCCCGTGCAGCTGCTCCGGCCCGCGGCGAGTACAGGCCGCGGTCCGCTCCGGTCACCCGAGAGCTGCAACCACGCGTGGAGCCAAGCCGGCTACCGGTGGGGTCCCGTCGACAGGGAGCGCCAGCTCCGGCCGTTCTGCGTTCGAGCGGGTCGGTAGAGACCACAGATGCCCGTGGGAAACCGATTGAGCGGTGGTACTACCTCGACATCGAGGGTGCGAACAACGAACTGGTGACGCGCGAGGATGTCATTTTGTCGGTCCCGGCTGACCGAAAGTACCCGATGCCAGGCGACCGCAAGCAACTCCTGGACCTGACTACTCAGGCGGCGGAATGCGAGGCCGGGATGTTTCCGCTGCGGATCGCTTTCGATCCGCAGGCCATTAACGAGTGGCAGCGCGACTATGTCGAGTCGAATCCCTCACGCTAGGGAATCTGGGGGCCATTTCAAGCGAAGGTGCTGAAAAACATCAGCGACTACCGGCTGCCCGTCATTCGTCTTGCTAAAGAAACTCCCAAGGAAGCCGTCTGCACGGTCTTCGAGAAGGTCAACACCGGTGGCATCCCGCTCAACGTATTCGAGCTGCTCACCGCGACGTACGCGGGTGACAGGCAGTACTACGACGCCCACGGCGATGACTTCCAGCTGCCCGGGCACTGGAAGCAGGTTCAAGACGAACTGGCCGGGTACCCCATGCTGCGGCTCGAGGACAGCGACTTCTTGCAGGCCGTCTGCCTGGTGTCTACCCACCACCGGCGGCGCGGTCGACCGGGCGTCGATCCGTTCACGCAGCCCGCGGCTAGCTGCAAGCGCGGTGACATCCTGGACCTTCCGCTGCAGGAGTACCTCGACTGGTCTCCGCAGATCGTGTCCGCGCTGCGCTGGACCACTGGGTTTCTCACGCGCCAAGGCGTCTACGGCGCGGCGGACCTTCCGTACCGTGGCCAGATCACCTCGCTAGCCGCGATCCGCACCGTGCTCGGCAGTGAGACCGACTCGCCACAGGCTGAGGCGAAGATCACCCAGTGGTACTGGTGCGGCGTGCTTGGCGAGCAATACGGCGGATCGCCCGACAGCCGGCTCCCTCGCGACCTAGAGCAAGTGATCGGCTGGGTGCGAGGCGGGCCGCCGCCCGCCTCGGTCCTTGAGGCGAGCTTCCCCTCTGGCCGACTCAACACCTTGAGCAGCCGGAACAGCGCCGCTTACAAGGGGGTGCTCGCGCTGCTGTTGCGTCAGGGCGCCATCGACTGGACTTACAGCAAGGAGCCGATCAACCCCACGATCTTCGAGGATCAGCAAGTCGACGTGGCGCTGATCTTCCCGAAGGCGTGGTGCGAAAAGCACGGCGTCAGCCGGGAGCACAGGGACAGCATCGTCAACAAGACGCCGCTGACCCACCGCACCCGTCGAATCATGGGAAATCAGGTACCGAGCGTCTACCTGAAGCAACTGGAGACGGAGGCCGGGCTGCCGTCTAACTGGCTGGACGACATTCTGTCGACGCACCTCGTCGCCGCGCACTATCTGCGCGGCGGTGCTCTTCCCGGTGAGGCGGTGAGCAGGCCGGACTTCGACGCGTTCTACGAGGCGCGTTCGGCCGGGCTGCTCAGGCTGATCTACGATGCGATGGGCGTGAGCGGCGCTGACGGGCAGCAGGGGTAGTTCCGATGACCGTTCGGGTTGATGACTTCCTGGCCAAGGCCGGCGCCGAGCCGGTCGAGCTGTCGATCCGTGAGCTGCTGGCCATCTGGGGCTACAGGGCCCGTACCTATGAGAGCGTCGCGCGGATCAACCACGACCTGTCCGCCTGGGGGTTGCGGTGCGAGCCCGCGCTCGACGAAGGCGCCAGCGACTCCGTCGTCAGGGTGGGTCTGCCTGCTGTCCCGTCTGAATCCGACGGCGGCAGCAGCACAGGGGGTCCAGATCAGGCGGAGTCCGACGATGAGGACACCGGCGCCAACGGATGGAACGATTCGCTGGTCCTGCCGCCGGTCGCCCTGCGAGTCAGCGAGATACCGTCGGCGACGGCCGGGATCGTCGCGGTACGCCCGGAGCAGAGCCTGGCGGCGGCCCAAGCGGTGATGAGCGCGCGCGACTTCTCGCAGCTCGCCGTGCTGGCAGACGAGCGAGAGCTCAAGGGGGCAGTCAGCTGGCGGAGCATCGCGCAAGCACGACTTGCCAAAGCGCACATCACGCTCGCCGATGCCACCTTGCGCGCACCGGTCGTATACGCCGGCGACGAACTGCTCAAGCAGATCGACGTGATCTGGAAGGCGGACTTTGTCTTCGTGCGAGCCGAGGACGAGCGCGTCTGCGGCATCATCACCACGGCCGATCTGACCGCCGCGTTCCGGGACCTCACGACGCCGTTTTTCCAGCTCGGCGAGATCGAGAGGCGTCTGCGCCGGTGCATCGATCGCGCGTTCACCGGAGACGAGTTGCGCTCCGCGACCGGCAGCAAGAAACTGCAGTCCGCGGCCGACATGGTCTTTGGGCAGTACAAGCAGTTGCTTAGCGACGAGTCCAGGTGGCATCAGATGGGCTGGAGCGAGGTGGATTGCACAACGTTCATCGAGTACCTCGAGGCGGCGCGCAAGGTCCGTAACCGCGTCATGCACTTCGGTGAGGAGCTCAGGCAAGAGGACAAGGAAAAACTTGACCACTGCCTTAACTTCATGCGGGCGCTGGACCCACAGCCGTAAGGCCGGGCGGACAGGCTGCACGCGGCCAGGTAAGGTCGATCAGTCTCAACATGTCGAGGTACTTTCTGCAGGATGCCTGCAAGCCAACGGGCTATTCGCACGCTTACAGCGTGGTTAACCCGGCTAGGTCGTTACCTACCCGGGCGCTGCGACGGGATGACGAGTCGCTGTGTCTAGCTTCGTAATTTCAACACGATCAGAAACTTATGTTAGATTAGGCGAAGCAACCAGTCCTCCCCAGCACGAGGAGACGCCAGTGACCGACGGCAGGGACCTGCTGAGGCCCCTCGAGCACCAGCGGCTGGCCATCGAGGCCGACCTGCGCGCGAGCGCGGGCGGGACGTCGGCCGTGGACCTTCGCACGATCAACGAGTCAGCGAGCGCCTGGGTGCTGGCCACGCTCTTGGTCAGGTTCTGCGAGGACAACCAGCTCATTGACGCGCCGTTCTTGGCCGGCACGGAAGGTCGCCTCTCACTGGCGAGAGACAGGCAGCTGGCTTACTTCGAATGGCATCCGGAGCAGGGAGATCGCGAGTGGATCGTGGCCGGCCTCGATTCCCTGTCAACGTCGCCCGCCACCGTCCGGCTGTTTGACGATCTGCACGCCATGATGCGGCGCCATCCCATCTCCCCCCGCGCGGCGAAGGACTTGGTTGCGTTCTGGCGCCGCGTCGACGACGCGGGACAGTTGATCCACAACCTCCGGGATCCAGAGTTGGGCACGGAGTTTCTGGCCGACGTGTATCAGGATCTATCCGAGCTTGACCGCCGGACGTATGCGTTGGTGAAGACCCCGAGCTTTGTGGCTGATCTCATCCTGGATCGCACGGTCAAGCCCGCGATCGGCCTCTTCGGGCTCCCTGACCTGAGAATCATCGACCCAGTCTGCGGCTCCGGTACCTTTCTGCTCGGTGCCTTCGACCGCGTGCTGGACGGCTGGCGGCAGGCCGAGCCCAACGGTCTTTCCTGGGGCCAGATACGGCAAGCACTGACATCGATTCACGGTGTCGACAGAAATCCCATTGCGGTCGTCATCTGCCGCTTCCGCCTCTTGATGGCCGCTATGAGGGCCGCTGGCGCAGCGCGCCTGTCAGAAGTTCCTGAGTTGCCGCTGATGATCGTGCAAGCCGACTCCCTCATCCCCAGCGGCCGCGGAGCGGCGGACAACCTCCTTGGCAGCGGGAGTTACCACGTTGTCGCGGGCGATCCCCCGTATATCACGGTCAAGGACGCCGCCGACCATGAGCTCTACCGGTCGCTGTATTCGGTCTGCCGCGGCAAGTACCCGCTGACCGTTCCGTTCATCACGCGGTTCTTCGCACTCGCGCAGTCGAGCACGGACGGCGCCGGATTCGTCGGCCTGCTGGTGTCCAACTCGTTCATGAAGCGGGAATTCGGACGTCCGCTGATTGAGGACTTCCTGTCGAAGATCGACCTGACCCACGTGCTTGACACGTCCGGCGTATTCATTCCGGGGCATGGGACGCCGACGGTAATCTTGTTGGGCCGGGCGCGACCGCCTGTCGGGCGAGTTATCCGGGCTGCCCTCTGCATCCGCGGCGAGAGCGAGCAGCATGTCGACCCGGCCGACGGCGTTGTCTGGACTGCGCTCGCGGTCCAGATCGACGAGCCAGGTACCGAGAGCGAGTGGATCCAGGTAGCGGATATCGATCGCCAGCGATTCGCACGGCACCCGTGGAGCCTGGCTGGCTCCAGCACCGACGATTTGCTGAGCACTGTCGAAGCCAGGAGCCGACTGGGCCAACTGGCAGTGCGCATCGGTTATTACGCCGTCACGGGAGCAGACGAAGCCTTCACCGCGTCGGCCCGGGTGTTCCGGCGCGACGGCGCGGAACCCGAGGTAGCAGTCCCCATCATCAGCGGCTCGGAGGTCCGTGACTGGGGTGTGGATCAACCGGCGCGCGCCTTCTTCCCCGGTCCGGACGCTCGGGATGCCGTCGACATCACGAACTTCCCGCGCCATCTTCGTCGACTATGGCCATACCGAACTACGCTCGGCGCACGCCGGGTTTCTGGCACCAGGCCGATCACGGCGGATGGGCGAGCCTGGTACATCTGGCATCAGATCACGTCAACACCAGGCGCGCACCCCTGGTCACTTGTATTTCCCTGGGTCGCCACCCATGCGCACTTCGCCGTGTTGCGTGGCGGAGAGGCGCCACTGCATTCGGCCCCCGTCGTCAGGCTGCCGGCTGGCACGGCCGACGATGACTTCTTCGGGCTTGCTGCCGCGCTGAACAGTTCGCTCGCATGTTTCTGGCTGAAGCAGTACAGCCAGTCCAAGGGCGCGCCAAGGGCCGATCAGCTACGCGCCGCCGAGCCCTGGGAGCATTTTTATGAATTCACTTCAACGCGCCTTAACGAACTGCCGATTAGCGCCCAGCTTCCCGCTGACCTCGGCCGGGACCTAGATTCCCTTGCCCAGCAGCTCGCCGCCGTCGAGCCAGCCGCCGTAGGCGCGGACGGCGTACCGACCCGGGAACGTCTCGACGCCGCTCACGCCGAGTATGTACGTATCCGGGGACGGATGGTCGCGCTCCAGGAAGAGCTGGACTGGGACGTGTACCACCGGTACGGGCTGCTCACCGACGACGAATCCGTCGCCCTGGTCGCGGAGCCCGGGTCCGTTCCGAATATTGATCTTGGGCTTCGGGCTTTCGAGATTGTCCTCGCTCGCAAAGTGGCGAGCGGCGAGGTCGAGACGCAGTGGTTCGCGCGGCACCGTTCGACGCCGGTGACGGAGATCCCCCAGGAGTGGCCGCAGGAGTACCGGGACGTCGTCGCCAGGCGGATCGAGATGATCGAGCGGGACCGGAACATCGGCCTGATCGAGCGGCCCGAGTGCAAGCGCCGCTGGCAGTCCGATCCCTGGGAGGCCAAGGAGCGCGAGGCGCTCACGACGTGGCTCCTGGACCGGTGCGAGGAGCGGTCGCTGTGGTACGGCCCCGACGATCAGCCCCGCCCGATGACGGTCAACCGGCTGGCTGACCGGCTCCGCGCCGACGCGGACGTGGTCTCGGTGGCGCGGCTGCTGGCCGGCCCCGACGCCGACCTCGCCGACGTCCTGACGACGATCACCGCCGACGAGCACGTCCCCTGCCTGGCCCGCGCCCGCTACAAGCCCGAGGGCCTGGTCAAGCGCGCAATCTGGGAGCAGACCTGGGTGCTGCAGCGCGAGGAGGACCGTACCGGCCAGCGCCTGGACATCCCGGTCCCCCCGAAGTATGCCAGCGCCGACTTCCTCAAGAACTCCTACTGGCGGCACCGGGGCAAGCTCGATGTCCCCAAGGAGCGGTTCATCTCCTACCCGTACTCCGGCCCCGACAGCGATGACTCCATCCTGCTGGGCTGGGCCGGCTGGGACCACCGCGAGCAGGCTCACGCGCTCATCGCCACGATCGAGGACCGCGCCTCCACCGACGGCTGGGACGACTCCCGCCTCACCCCACTGATCGCCGGCCTGGCCGAGGTCATGCCCTGGGTCCGCCAGTGGTACAACCAGCTAGACCCCGCCTTCGGCCAGTCCCCAGCCGACGCCTACGACGCCTACCTAGCCACCCAACGCGAGAAATACGCGCTCACCGACGAAGTTCTCGCCTCCTGGTCGCCACCTCAGGCTGCCCGAGGACGCCGCCGAGGGTAGCAAGGGGGTTACTCATCGCTGTGCTTTGGGGTGCTTACCGTTGGGTGAGGGCGTAGAGCAGCGCCGCGAGAGTCGTGCCGGACGAGATCTCGCCCTGGCTGATCAGGCCGGACACGCTGTCCAACGGGACCCAGGCGATCTTGCTGGATTCGAAGTCGTCGTCGGGCGGGCCGATGCGTTCCACACTGCGCGCGAGGTAGACGTGGTGGACAGAGTCGGAGATGCCCGGGCTGGGCTCGACGCGCAGTAGCGGGGTGAGGCTGTCGGGGCGCCAGCCGGTTTCCTCTTCGGTTTCGCGGCTGGCCGCGTGTGCGGGATCCTCGCCGGGGTCGATTTTCCCGATGGGGATTTCCCAGCCCCAGGTACCGGTGATGAAGCGGTGCCGCCACAGGAGCAGGACGCCGCCTTCGCGGATGGTGACGCAGCCCGCGCCGGGCGGGGTGCGGATAAGCCGGTGCTGTAGGTGCCTCCCGTCTGGCAGTTCGACGTCGGCGAGGCGGATATCGAGCCACTCATCTTCGTACAGGGGCTTTTCTGAGTGCACGGTCCAGCGCATGCGGGCCAGTATCGCAGCCCCGCTAGCGGGTTCGAAGGCTAGCGCCAGTGATGGCCGCGACACGCTCGGCGACCTCGGCGGCCGCTCGCCCGTCGGACATACCGGTGATCGCGTCGCGCACGCCGGTGATGCGTTCCTCGACCCGGCGGGACTCCATCCCGGTGGCGTGGTCGAGCATGAGCAGCGCGGTCCCGGCGGCGTGCTCAGCGTCGCCTTGGCCTGCCATGATGACGGCGAGGGTGGCGAGCCGGTGGACGCGGCCCCGTGCGTGGCTGCGGTGCGCGGCATCGACGGACTGCTGAGCGTAGGCGCGGGCGGCTCGCAGGTCGCCGAGCGAGCGGAGTGCGTCGGCGTGCTGGGTCTCGACCAGCCCGGCCTGCACGTAGCTGGTCTCTGGCGGTTCCAGGTCGGGGCGGATGCGCATTACGGTTTCCTCGGCGCGGGACATGGCGGCGTGGCAGCCGTCCCGGTCGCCGATCCGTGCGAACGCCTTGGCCTGGAGGGAGTTCAGGTCGGTGACCAAGGCCGCGGAAAGGCTGCCCCGCGCGCCACGCAGCGCAGTCTCGGCGTACTGGATAACCAGCCGATTGCGGCCCAGGTACAGCGCCTGGTTGGTGAGCAGCGCGACGACGTACCCGCCGAACCCCCGGTCGCCAGACGCCTTCGCCATCCGCAGGGCCTGGAAGTAGTAGCGCTGCGCGACCCCTTGGAGGTCGGCGTCGTAGGAGCAGATCCCCGCTAGCGCCGCTAGGCCGCCCGCCGCCCGGTACAGCTCGCGGCCGGTTGCGTCGTCGTACGCGCCCCGCACGAGCGGCGCGACATGGGAGACGAGGAACTCCACGACCCGGGAACGGACCGGGATGCCGCCCGCGTCGCGGTACATGCGCTCGTAGCGGGCGCGGGCGGCCTGGATCGCGCGGACCTGTTCCCGGCCAACCGTGCCGCCGGCGTGCCGGGCCACGTCGAGGTCGTCCGGAGGGTTCTCCCACTCGTAGAGCGGCGCGATCGCTGCCGGGCCCTGAACTGGCCGGGCCGATTGCAGGCCGGGCGTCTGCTTGCGGTCGCTCCGCCATAGCGCGGTCGCCGAGTCGAGCGCCTGGGCCAGCGACGCCCTGTCCTCCTCGCGGTCGCCACGGTCCAGCCCCGCGTCGGCGAGGGAGACAGGGCGTGACAGGCGGTCCGACAAGATTTCGCAGATCAGCTCGGGCACGAGTCCGCGGGGCACAGTGGAATCGCGGATCCAGCGGCGGATCGACGCGTGGTCGTACAGCAGCACCAGGCCACGCCGCGCCCCGGCATGGTTCACGCGCGCCGCGAACCCGTCATGCGACATGCCGGCCTCGTCGATCAGCGCGTCGAGCAGGATATTCGGATCGCGCACGGGCCGCTCCTCGGCGATAGCTTCCTCTTCCCCAGAGTAACGATGCGCGCACGCGGCGAGCCTGCGCGCAGCCGGAACACACGGGGTGTGAATGACGCCCCCCGCACGGGGTGTGGGGCGCGCGCACCAGCGCAATGCGCTCACACGCTTACGCCCTTTGCTGCAGCCAGGGCACACTCGGTCATCAACAGAGCCCCCAGACACGGAGCACGACATGAAGACCGGATACGCCGCTTTCCCGCTACCGCGCATAACGCTGCCGCGGGTCAGCCACGCGGAGCTGCCATTATGGCTGGCGCGAGCTCCGGCGCATCTGCATGGGCGGTAGAAGCGGCTTCGAGCGCGACACCGCCGTTCGCCGCACTGCCGACCGCGCCTGCCCTGGCACGCGGCCACGTGCGAGCCACCCTCGCAGGCTGGGGCCTGGAAGAGGCCGCCGACGACGCCGAGACCATCGCCAGAGAGATGACCGCTAACGCCGTCGCAGCGTCCGCACCGATGCGGGCCGACGGAGACATGCCAGTCATCCGGGTGTGCCTGGTCGCCGACAGAAACGCGCTGACCATCGAGTGCTGGGACCAGGCTCCG
>Ga0265338_10008098_pt1 | contig 12842 bp, 13 predicted proteins | sample 42126metaG_FD_193579 | JGI IMG/M metagenome (GOLD analysis project Ga0265338, IMG submission 193579) | Rhizosphere microbial communities from Carex aquatilis grown in University of Washington, Seatle, WA, United States - 4-21-26 metaG | ecosystem: Host-associated > Plants > Roots > Rhizosphere... | reverse complement strand
AAGGCCAAGGGCTTTATCGTTTAGCCGCACCGCCCCCGAAGCGTAGGATGGCATTGCGTACGCCGTTAACAAGGGGAAAAGCACAGCCCCCAATACCGATAGGCGTGACCCGAAAAGCATGACAAGCCTCCAAAATTAGCGAGTGGCTCTCTTTTTGAGATGGCGCAAGGCTTTGCGTAATTTTTTACGCTTGTGTGTCCGGATCTTGATTAATTTTCTTTTTCTTCCGCAGGGCATTTTATGTACCTTCCTTATTAATAGATCAACTTATTAAGCGAATATTCAATAATACCTTCGGCCCCTGCATCTTTAAGGGCCGGGATAATTTTACGCACAGTGCCTTCATCAATAACCGTTTCCAAAGCCACCCATTGATCATTCACCAGGGGTGAGATCGTCGGATTACGTAAAGCCGTGACTGCCTTTAAAATTTTATTCAAATTCTTGCGCTGCACATTCATCTTAAGCCCCACCATATTTTTCGCCTGCAAAGCCCCTTTTAACAACATGATAATTTGATCCATTTTCATTTTCTTCCATGGATCTTTAAGGGCTTTTTTATTGGCGATAAACTGGGTGGTAGATTCACACAAGGTATCAACGATGCGCAATTTATTGGCACGCAAAGATGAGCCGGTTTCTGTCAGTTCAACAATGGCATCAACGAGCCCGGTGGCAACCTTGGCTTCAGTCGCACCCCACGAAAATTCTACATCAGCTTTAACTTTATGTTTAGCCAAATATTTTTTGGTGACATTAACCACTTCAGTGGCAATTTTCTTGCCTTGCAAATCTTTGACCGACTTAATAGAGGAAGCTTCCGGCACCGCTAAAACCCAACGGACCTTATTACTGGTTTGCTTGGCATATAAAAGTTCAGACAAAGAAGTAACTTCGGAAGAATTCTCTTCGATCCAATCAGCACCGGTGATGCCGCAATCCAAGGTCTCATCTTCCACATAACGGGACATTTCCTGGGCGCGCAAAAGCACCGGAGAAATCTCTTCATCGTCGATTTGTGGAAAATAAGAGCGCGTGGAAACCACCACCTTAAATCCTGCCTTCTCAAACAAGGCAACCGTGGCATCCTGTAAACTTCCTTTGGGCAAACCTAATTTCAGTTTCTTCAAAATTCCCTACCTCTTCGTTATCATACAGTTTCTTAAAATGCGATTGCTTGAAACGGACGCCAATTATATCCCCCGATCAATAATATGTAAAGTTATTTTATTGTAAAATACCTTTCGCTCCGCTATAATGGCGCGATTTTCAATTAAGGACATCATTTTAAACGAGGTGAATATGCTTGAAATTTTAAGAAAAAAAGGCGTCAATAAGACGATCCTTTGGATCATTGCTATCATCATTATCCTTTCCTTCGGTGTTTTTGGTACTGCTTACCGTTTAGATAATACCGTCAACAGTGCTGGAACAATCTATGGGCACAATGTCAGCATTAAAGATTTTCAACAGGCCTATTTGGACGCCCGTGACCAGGCCATCAGGCTTTACGGTGATGAATTTTTTAAAAATGGCAACAGGATTGATTTGGAACAAGAAGCATGGGACCGCCTGATACTTCTTAAAGAAGCCCAAAAACGTGATATTCAAGTAACCGATCAAGAAGTTGTGGCTTACATTGCTAGCTTTCCATTTTTTCAAAGAGGCGGAGCATTTGATCAAGTTGCTTATGAAGAAATTGTACAGAACCCCAACATATTCGACCGTTCCACCCATGACTTTGAAGAAGGCGTGCGCAAACAATTGATCATCAAAAAACTAATCGATTCTGTAGCTCCTGAAGTGGTTTTAAGCGAAGACCAGTTAAAGAAAGAATACCAAAAACGTAACGAAAAAATTACATTAGAATATGTTTTGTTTAATGCCTCGGATTTTGACAAAAACTCTACAGCCAGTGATGATGAAATTAAAACGTATTATGAAGAACATAAGGAACAATTCCGCCTGCCCCCAACCATCGTCCTGAATTATGTACAAACCAAGGATAAAGCTTTGGCTGATACCCTTTCCAAAGAACTGACTCCTAACTCTAGTTTTGCCGCTGTCGCTAAACAATTAAAACTCGAGGTCAAAACCTCAGCACCGTTTACGCAGGACCAGCCGATTTTAACTTTTGCCTCCAATCCTGATAATATTGTAAACTTCTTTAAGATGAAAACGGGTGAATATTCGCCTCCATTGGAAGCTCCGGATGGTTGGCAAATCGTCCAGCTTAAAGAGAAAAATGATTCAGCCCTCCCTGCTTTGCAAGATATCAAGGCACAAGTTAAAGATGCGGTCTTGTTAGAAAAAGGTTTCGCCTTGGCTAAACCACAAGCTGATAAATCTCTCGCCGCCCTGACCGAAGCCTTAAAGACCAAGGATTTCAAAACAGCAGCAACGGGACTTGGATTGAAGGTTGAAGAAACACCCGCCTTTGGCCGCAAGGAATATATTGCCAATGTAGGCTTAATCGAAGAATTTCAGCAGGAAGCTGATGAGCTTAACATGGATAAGCGCTTAAGCGGTGTCATTTCCACTTCTCAAGGGCCGGCTATCATTTATCTGGAAAAAATGGAAAAGCCTGAAGACGGACAATTTGAATCGGATAAAGAAAATTTCCGGCAACAGTTCAGTGCTGAAGGGCGTAATCAAATCCTCATTACTTTTATGAGCCAACTGCGTGCGAAAGCAGACGTTCAAAGCAAAATTAAACATCAATGAGATTAAAAATACTTCTCGTAATCTGAAGGAAATTCGTGAGCTACACTGCGGATAATGCCTTTTTCATCGATAAATATTAAGGTTGGTACTCCAACAAGGCGATATGGCCCTTGCAGGGTGCTATCCTCATCGACAAAGCTAACCAACTTCATTTGACGTCCATTAAAATATTTTTTAACGTCCTCTTTCGTCTCTCCTACATCCACTAGGAGAATTTTGATGCCTTTTTGCTCAATGGATGCAAATTGATCATTAAGTGTACCCAACTCTTCGTAGCAATGCGGGCACCAAGTTGCCCAAAAAATTAAAATGGCTTTTTGCCCCTGACGGGAAGCCATAATACTAGCAGATGTCCCGTCCGATTTACTCAAAACAGCATCCAGGGCTGCCTTACCTATTAATGGGCTATTAGTTGTTTCTTCGGACAAATGACCCATCGACCAGGCTGAAGGAGAAAAAAATAAAAATATAATTAAAAAAAAGATTGCCACGTCGCTACGCTCCCCGCATTAAAACTACTTCTTCGATTTCGAAGGAATTGGGCCTATTGACATTGATATCCAAGCCAAATAATCCTTACTGCCATTGATAATAGGCAGGGCGATGATTTCTGGAGTTTGATAGCTGTGTAAGGATTTAACTTTAATTGAAATTTTCTTAAAAAAAGACTTCTTGGTTTTTAAAATCAATAAAACTTCCTTAGACGAATCAATCTTGCCTCGCCACCAAAATAAAGACTGAATACCTTCTACAATATTGGCACAGGCTATCAATTTAGACTCTAACAAGCCACGAGCAATTTTTTCAGCTTCCTTTTTGTCTTTAGCTGTTACTAAAATGATGATGTACTGTGTATTCATATTCTTATTTAAGCATCATTAAGGATATCATGCGTCCGGCTTTTGCGCCGTCGCGTCGAAATGAAAAATAATTTTTGTTACAACAAGTACATTCGCCGGTATCCAGAATATTTTCTTGCTGCACACCTGCTTGTAATAATTGATCACGGTTAGCACCGACAAGATCTACATATAAAAACCCGCCCCGATCATGAACATAAGAAGGAAAATAATCACGAAATTCTTCTCCAACCTGATAACAGCACTCCCGGATGCTCGGGCCCAATACAATTCTTAAATCAGATGGTTCGCTGACAAATTTTTTGTGCATCTTTTGTACGGTCTTGGCGGCAATCTTTTTATATGTCCCCCTCCAGCCGGCATGAGCTAAACCTATGGCATCATGCCGCGGATCAAAAATAAAAACAGGCACACAATCTGCGGTACGAATGGCAATCGGTAAATTCTTTTCATCGGTGATATAGGCATCCGCATCCGGACAAGTTTTAGACGCTCCCACCCCGCCATGTGCCACCAAAACATCATCACCATGAATCTGTTTGCGCCAAAAAACTTGGGGCATATCAACCCCGCATCTCTTTAGCAAATAAGCCCGCTGCTCACCGCTCAATGGACTGTCAAAATCCACCGATGTAAAATCAACGGAAGCATCGCTGGTCAGTGCAATAATGCCTTGATCTTCAAAAAACATTTTAGGCAGCATCTATCAAATCCTTAGCCGGAATAATATCCAGGTGACCTTTTTTGTGATCCTCAATGCGTTGGATTTTGCCGTCTAATTTCTTAAAACTCTTGTCGGTGATATCCGCATACTGGCCGCTGACCTTGCCAATTAAACTTCCCAAATCCGCAAAGCGATTTTTAAATAATTCATAATCCTTGGTAAAGCCTTCAATAAGCTCAATGATCTTCTTGATGTCCTTTTCAAAACGAAAATGCTCATGGGCCTGACGGACAACGCTCAACATGGCATACAAGGTAAACGGCGAACAAAGCACCACTTTCTGCTTTAACGCAAAATCCATGACATCCGGCATTCTTTCCTGAATAAAACCAAAAACCTGCTCATTGGGGATAAACAACAAAACAAAATCCAGGGTATTTTCCGAAGGACTAATATAATCACGGTTCTGGATTTCTTTAATGCGGTCTTTGACATTTTTAATGAATTCTTTTTCGTAACTGTCTCTCTGTACCCCTTCAGCAGCATTGACCATTTGAAGATAATTATCTAAAGGAAATTTGACATCCATATTAATGCAATGGCCTTGAGGCAAAAGAAAAGTAAAATCCGGCTTGGTTAAGGCGGCATTAACATTTTGCTTGAGGTAATTGATATTCTCGATAAGGCCGGCGTAACGGATAATATCTTCTGCCATGCGCTCTCCCCATTGCCCGCGCAGTTTAACATTGCCTAAAATATTATTTAGTTTAACAGTCGTTTCCTGAAGCTTTTGGGTAGCGATGGAGGCGTTTTTGAGTTCATTCTCAAGACTGCCAAATTTACGGGCATGGTCTCCTTGAGATTCACGCAGCATTTTCTGATACTTGCCTAATTCTTCTTTCAATCCAGCAACCGTATGTTCAATGGCCTGTTTACGCAGCTCCAACTGTGAAGCTGCCTCCCCTTGAGAAAGGTCCATCTTACGCATGAAAAAAACCAAAACAGCCATGGTCGCCATCATGACAAAAATAACAGCGACGGCTAAAAGAATTTCAAGCATGGTAATTTCTCCCATTTGACCACCTGGCCACTACGGTCAAAATAAACGTAGACCTTGTCCTTGGCGAATCTATAAATTGCATAACGGTAAAGCCAACGCTGCCCACCGTCATTTAAATCTTTCTTATGGATGGGATCGCCAAAAGAATGTGCAAATGAAGATTGGTTTTTATAATCACCTATATGTCCCTGGGCAATGACATTAATCAAAGCATCATAATGATCATTAATGGATTTAACCAGTCGATGTTGAGTATCTTTTTCCCTTGAGTATTGTCCCATCAAGGAAAGTTCATCGAGATTCTCAAGGATAGTACAACCAGATAGGCATAAACATATCAATACTAAATAATGGGCGATTTTCATATTAAGAGATTGCTTCGCTCCGCTCGCAATGACACAATTTATTTTATTTGTTAATTCGGACTTTTTCTTCTTGTAATTGATCTAGAATTACAACAATATCACGAATGCGTTTTTGGATCTCCTTAAGACGTATGCCGTATTCTTTGATCATATTGGAATCACGGCCAAAGGAATCACTCAAAAATCTGGACTTAACATAGCTTTCCGTTTCTAACTGCTTGCTCTCAGCTTCCAAAGCCCGGCTTTCTTTTTTAATTTCTTCCAGACGCTTTAGGGCTTCATTATGACGATCATGCGCCTGCTTTAATTGCTGATTCTTGATGTCCTCTGGTGGGGCATTCTTTTTATTATCAAGACTCCCCGCGGCCTTACCCTTTTGAGTTGCTTTCTGCGCTTCCACTCCTGCTTTTTTTTCTAAATAATAATCCAGGCTGCCGTGATAATTTTTAAGTTCGCCAGGATTGACTTCCACAATATGATTAGCGATATTCTTAACAAAGAACAAGTCATGGCTGATAAAACATAAGGTTCCTTCGTATTTCTGGAAACAAGAGGTCAATGCTTCTACCCCATCGATGTCCAAATGGGTTGTCGGTTCATCCAGGCAAATAAAATTAGGAGGGTTGATCAAGAGCTTGGCCAGAATCAAACGACTTTTCTCTCCACCGGACAAAACACGCACATGTTTAAAAACATCGTCGCCTCTAAAATTAAATACGCCCAATAAGGTCCGCATCTGAGCTTGCGGCACACTGCGCTCGGTAGCCGACACCAATTCTTCAAAAACCGTGCGAGCTGGGTTTAAAACGTCAAGCCGTGTCTGAGAAAAATAACCCAGATTCACCTGATGCCCAAGTTTTCGTGTACCTGCGTCAGGAGGCAAAACCCCGGCAATCATTTTAAGCAAGGTGGATTTACCGGCACCGTTAGGGCCGACCAAACATAATTTCTGACCTTTGGTGATTTCAAAATCTAATCCCTCATAGATTTTCTTCTCACCATAAGCTTTGTGAATATTCGTCATACTTAAAACGCTATACCCGCTTTCCACCGTTGCTGGGAACTCAAAATCACGGATCGAATGTTTTTCCTGGGGGATACGGATCACTTCCAGGCGATCAAGCATTTTACGTTTATTGCGCACCGCAGAGGACATGTTGGGCTGAGCATGAAAGCGTTCGGCGAAACGCTCTAATTGCTCACGTTTAGCCTCAACGACCTTTTGTTGTTTTTCCAAGGAACGATTACGAATCTCCTTGGCTTCTTCATATTCTTCATAATTACCTTTGACCTTAGTCATTCTGGCATCGTCCAGAACAAGAGTATAATTCGTGACATCGTTCAGAAAAATCTTATCGTGCGAGATAATAATAAAGGTCCCGTTATAATTTGCCAAATAACCTTTAAGCCAAATGGTCGCCTCCAAATCCAGATAATTGGTAGGCTCATCAAGCAGGATCAAATCATATTTATAGGTCAACATCTTGGCCAATTGGGTGCGCATTTGCCATCCGCCGGAAAGATGGGCAATAGGCTTATGAAAATCTGCTTCTTTAAAACCCAAACCGCTTAAGATCTTTTCAGCCTTATGTTCTAAGTCATAAATGCCCTTATGTTCCAACTGCTCCATGATATCCCCGTAACGTGGGCTATCAGCTTTTTGATCATCTTCCAATTTGTGCTTCTCTTCGAGCAAACGACGGATCTCTTCGTCACCGGAGGTCATCTCTTCCATAATGGTACGGTCAGAAGCGTATTTGGCTTCTTGGGCCATATAGCCAATATTAAGACCTTTTTGAATATTTACAGATCCCTCTGTTGGTTCCAGCTGACCTAAAATAATTTGAAATAAGGTGGATTTACCGGCACCGTTAGGGCCCGTTAAACCGATGCGTTCACCCGGAAAAATACTTAAAGAAACATTTTCCAAAAGCATGCGCTCGTCAAAATTCTTGGACAAATTACTGATAGTTATCATTTCAAAAGACCCACTTCCTGTTTAGTTAAAATCCGCCACTGTCCTTTAGGCAAATCCCCCAACTGCAGTTTCCCCATGGACAAGCGGCACAAATATGTAACAAAATGGCCTACACTTTTGGCCATCATGCGGATTTGACGTTTTCGACCCTCATTAAGGGTGATCTTAAATTCGGTATCCGTGCCATTATACTTAACTTCCATAATACGGCAAGGGGCAGTTTTTTTGCCTTCAACGATGATCCCGCCTTCGATTTTAGCTTGTTTGGCTTTAGTCAATTCCCCTTTAACACGGACCAGATACGTTTTATCCGCATGAAATTTAGGATGGGTCAAGTGAAAAGCCAAATCACCGTCATTGGTCATTAATAACAACCCTTCACTATCGCGATCAAGTCTTCCTACAGGTGCCAAATGGCGCATGGTTGAAGGCAATAAATCCATCACTGTTTTCTCAGCATGCATATCATCCTTGGTTGTCGTATACCCCGCGGGCTTATTGAGCATCACACAGGTGTATTCTTTGACACCGATTTTCTGATTATCAACAGTGATATCTTCGGTGCCTTCCACTGGTGTGGATGGTTCTTTGACAATACGGCCATTGACCCGCACCCGGCCTGCCTGGATAATATCCATCGCATCCCGACGGGAACTAACACCGTTATGTGATAAATAAACTTGCAATCGCAAGATTCCCTATTCCTTTCTCGGCTGAGGGATTTTTAAGTCGTACGCTGCCGCAGGGCTTCGTATAGGATGATTGCTGCTGAGATGGAAACATTTAAAGAATCTGCCCGGCCGTTCATTGGTATTTTGACTTTTAAATCAGCTTGGCCGAGCCAATAATCCGTTAACCCTTGATCTTCACTGCCTAAGACTAAAGCGCAAGCACCCTTAAAATCTGTCTGCGTATATAATTTAATGGCCGCTGGAGTGGAAGCACAGATTTTTATTTTTTTTGATTTTAAGAATGAAGATGTTTCCGTAGAACTCGCGCATACAATGGGAATACTAAAAACGACACCCGTACTGGATCGAATAACGTTAGGATTATAAATATCGGTTTTAGGATCACAAACTAATACAGCTTCAACCCCCGCCCCATCGCAGGTGCGTAGAATTGCTCCCAGATTGCCGGGCTTTTCTAAGGATTCTAAAACCACCACCAAAGGCTCTTTAGATAACTTTAAATCTTTTAAACTCAATAAGGGTGTTTTGGCTAAAGCAATGATTCCCTCATGACGCTCGCCATAAGCTATTTTCTCCATGACTTGATTGCTGACTTCAACGGATTCAATTTTCTTAGACTGCAATTGTTTAAGCAAAACTTCTTCTTGGCCCTTCACGTAAAAAACTTGGGTCAAAATAATGCCAGCCTCAAACGCACGCAGGATCTCACGCGCGCCATCAATGATAGTCATCCCCTGCTCACGGCGCTCACGGGATTCGCGCAAAGCTTGGGCTTTTTTGATTAGCGCATTCTGTAAACTGGTTATTTTTTCCATTTTAAAAATCATCCTTTTAATTTTTCAGGATCCTTATGATAAATCGTAATCACGATAACAGCAACTAAAACAAAAAAAGCTGCTATTGCTGTTTGGGCATCTAACTTTTCACCTGCGAAAGCCCATCCCAAAAATATAGCCACCACCGGATTGACGAAGGCATAGGTTGATGTTCGGGCCACTCCCACATTCTTTAAAAGCCAAAGATAGGCCGTAAATGCGATAAGGGAACCGAATATAACTAAATAGATCAATGCGCTTATAGACTTTACACTAAAATTCGCGGCATGATAATGTGTCAATTCCCCTTGGGCCAGGCCCATGAACAACAATAAACTACCCCCGCCAATCATCTGCATGGCTGTTGATAAAAAAGGCGATTTCGGTAAATCTGCTTTGCGGGAATAAACTGAGCCGATAGACCATGACAATGACGCCAGCAAAAGCAATAAGGCCCCGCCTAAATGGATACTATGTGAACCCAAATGTAAAAAATCCGGAGCCATCAGGAGCCAAACACCAAAAAACCCTATCCCAATACCAAAGAATACCCCCATCGACGGCCTTCGGGTTTGATGCCACCACCATTCCAGTAAAACCATCCATAAAGGGACAATGGCTATGAAAAGTGCAGCCAGGCCAGAAGGCACATACCGCTCTGCCCAAACCACACAGCCGTTGCCGCCCAGCAATAAAAATCCTCCGGTGATAAACGCCGGCCCCCAATGTTTTCTTAAAGGCGCTGCTTCTGCGTTTTTAAAACGGGCAAAAGCATAAAGCACCAAACCTGCCAAAAAGAAACGTAAACCTGCTGACAAAAACGGCGGTAAGGTTTCAATGGTAAAACGAATGGCCAAATACGTTGATCCCCAGATAAGATACACCGCCGTAAAAGCAATGATCATCCGGGTTCTAAAAGATAAGGCTTGTTTAATATTTGACTGAGCAGCCATAAGATTTGGTGGTATTCACAGCAACAGGCTTGCCGTTCATGGCTGCATCAAGCGCCGCACTGACATAATTTTTGGCTGTTTTTAGATCTTCGATATCCGCACTGGGGGTATCATCAATAGCGCCTTGATAAATTAATACCCCCTTAGGATCAATCACAAACATGTGCGGGGTGGTTTGGGCGCCATATAAATGACCGACTTTACCATTAACATCTGCAAAAACTGCCGTTGGCGCGCCACCTTTGTCTGCCATAAATTTATTAAGGCCTTGAGGCGGGTAATTGCCTTGTTCGCCAGCAGCGGAAGAATCAATGGACAACCATACCACCCCTTTGGCGGTATACTGTTTTTGCAGTTGAGGCATATTGCCGCTGTTGTAATGTTTTTTGACAAATGGGCAATCAGGATTAAACCATTCCAAGACCACAAATTTGCCTTGATAGTCAGACAAGGAATGTTTTTGGCCATTGGTATCTGTTAATGTGAAATTAGGTGCGGCTTGATTGCTGACCACCTGTGCCGAAGCGAGCCCGGAAACTAAAAAAAATACAGCAGTGACACCCATTAATAATTTTAGCTTTAACATAATTCTCTCCTTAAAGATCATCTATTTATTACTGACATTTTTGATACGATCCAAAATCAATTCAGGGGTTATGATCTGCGGTAAAATCATGGGAGCATCTGACCCCGGCGGATAATAGACATAAACAGGAATACTGTCCCGACCAAATGCTGCCAAGGCCTGAGTGATGGCAGGATCATACTTCGTCCAATCCCCTTTAAAAGCAATAATACCCTGATCCTTAAATGCACTGACAACGTCACTATTTTGTAAGACCAAACGATCATTAACCTGGCAATTAATGCACCAGGCAGCCGTAAAATCCAAAAAAACACCATGCCTAGCTTGACGAGCTTCACTCACTGCCGTCGAAGAATAGGGTTGCCATTGAATTTCATGAGAAGTTTTATAAAATCTTGTAAAATCCCCTAATCCAGTTTCTATACCAAAAACCCATATTAGCCAAATCACACAAGCTATTAAAATTAATCCTAACGCTTGTTTTAAATGGATCATCCATGGCCCAGGCCTTGGGACAAAAGATAAAAGAACGGGAAAAGCACTCAACAGGATAAAAGGCAAAGCCAACCCCAAACCTAAACAAGTAAATACCCCAAATCCAACGATATTTGGCTGGCTTATAGCCAATGTCAGCGCTGTTCCCATAAAAGGCGCGGTACAGGGGCTGGCCACGATTGTTGTGATGACTCCGCTTATAAAGCTTGCCTGATAACCCAATTGACGACTAGGTGATACACCTATGGCAGGTACATAAAATTCAAAAACGCCAAAAAGATTAAGGGATAAAACAAATAATATCAACGCCACCACAATGACAAAAATAGGTGATTGGAATTGAAAACCCCAGCCGGCAAATTGGCCGATAGATTTTAAAATAAAAAGCAACAAGGCCAATGCCCACACTGAAACCAAAATGCCCAAGGCATAAATCAATGAATGTCGAAGGGCGATTTTTCTATCTGGATGACGCTCAACTAAATGAAGAACATTGATTGATAAGACCGGCAGCACACAAGGCATTAAATTAAGGATTAACCCACCGATCAAAGCAAATAGACACGCAATTAAAAAAGAAATATGTGCGGGAGCCAACTCGATGGGAGCTTTAATGATAATAGCTTGTGTCTTTCCTAAATTATCCCAACCCGCTGAATTAACTGCAATACCCTCAAGATATGGCAAAGACTGTTGATAAATATGAGATTTGATTAAATTCACCTGATACCCAAAACTGGTCACCTGCGAATGTTGAGCTGCTGCATGCTCGATAACATCATCGCGAAAAGGATAAAAAACAATATCCCCCTGCCCTTTAAATGGTGTTTGAATATGGAGGCGCCATTGATTACCGTCAAGAACAGCATGGCTCATAACGGAAAGATTTAATTTAGGTAAACTCCGACGGGTTTGATCAAAATAATTCTTAAAACTATTAAATGTGACCCCAGAAGCATTAGCTAAAATCGGTAATGTAAGATTTAATTGAGCACGGCCAGGAATACATTCTTCCCTATCACAAGTCAACCAATTCACTAGGGCAGATAAACTTACATGAGCAGCTGCTTGAAAGCTCTGATCAATGGTGACGGGTACTAATAAAAAAACTTCATGTTCATACCCAAAATTAGTTAATGGCCCAACGTTCAAACGTTCTGGGTATGGCCAATGAATATCACCTGCCTTAATCCCTGAAGGCAATTGCCACTTAATTTTAGGGGATAATCCGGAGTCTCCTGGATTTTGCCAATACACATGCCAGCCATCATCCAAGATCAAATCAAGCGCCACCCAAAACGTCCTTCCAGGAATAACCGCATCTTGTTCGCTGATAAGTCGCACATGAGTATGCGCCTGGTAAGCCTCTTGGGCAAAAGCCGCATTAATGCTCCCAATCAAAAATATCAATGACCAACAAAACTGTTTCATTAAAGTCCTTTGATCACTTCAAATACACCACATAATTAAACATCACCCAGAAGTGACAGAAGCTTCCTGCCACCACAAAAAGGTGCCATACCTCATGGGCCCCGAAAAGAGGAACAGCAATTTTTCTTAAATTAAATATCCCTGCCCCAACTGTATAAAAAATCCCTCCTAAAACAAGCCAAAAAATCCCGGCATGGGGCATGACCTTAGTCAACGGAA
>Ga0265338_10008097_pt1 | contig 12842 bp, 13 predicted proteins | sample 42126metaG_FD_193579 | JGI IMG/M metagenome (GOLD analysis project Ga0265338, IMG submission 193579) | Rhizosphere microbial communities from Carex aquatilis grown in University of Washington, Seatle, WA, United States - 4-21-26 metaG | ecosystem: Host-associated > Plants > Roots > Rhizosphere... | reverse complement strand
CTTGCCAGCAGCCGCTTGACCACTTTGATGTTGGTGGCCACCAGTACGCCGGCCCGCTCATGTTCCTCGACCCGGCGGAGGGTCAGGTACAACGCCAGTTCCGGCGCGTCGAGAGATTGAACCGGTTGGATCCGCAAGTTCGCCACATCGGCATTAAAGACCGCAATCGCGCGAATGAAAAGCGCGGAGAAAGGTTACTCGTCAATATTCTCTGCCTCGTCTTTGTCTTTTGGAAAATGCTTGAGGCGTTCCTTGGCCAGTCGTTCCAAACGTCGTGCCTGAGTCAAGAGCGTCTGCCGTAGTCCCTTTGACACCTTCCGCTCACTGATGACGCGGGCAAGACTGGCAATGGTGTTTGCCCGGCGGGCAATTCGAATGTCTGGATGTTTCCGAAGAGGGAAAATATCGTCCGGGATGATGCGCCGACGATAGCACTTTGGAAGATCTACCGCTGGTTTTCGGCGCGGAGGCTTTTCATTGAGTACCGCACCCAGCTTGGACTCCTCGATTACCTTTTCAAAAACAGTAAATTCAGCTCGATCAAGATGCTCCCGCTGTTCTTTTGCATTGAGATGACCCAAGTCCAAAGGCCACACACAAATTTCCGCGACCTCGAATGGGTCGAGTACGTTCATGGCTACGGCATCCGTCCTTTGATTCGTCAGATGGCGGCCAATTCTTCTAAACGAACAAACCAGTCTGGCTTTTTTCCAGCTACAAAACCAGAGCACTCAATTAATGTCAGTGCCTTGCTAATGTCGCCGGACAATGTTTCAAGGTGAACAACGCTGCAAGTGCTGCTTCCGTTTCGATACGACACAACTTGGGACTCGCAATCCTGCGGCCAATCTGGTGCCACCAGCCTATCACCTGAATTTGTCAAGATGACTGAGTTGTCGTCTCGGTCAACATCAACTGCAATTGCAAGGTTGAGCATAATAATTGTTCAAGTAGTTTACATTGCTAAACACTGGTCAGCCAAGAAATGTTAACCGTTACTCTTTCCTTCTTTTTGAAGCGAAGCTGTCCTGCCAGCGGATTTTGGTAAATTTCGTGAAACGGCGTTTCTCGAAAGTTCTTTACAACGAAAAGAAAAAAACGATTGGTCAAAGTCGTGGCGACGTCATATTCCTTCGGAGTCAGGGATAGGCTTCCAGATCTGTCCTTCAAGCCCTTGACCTCGACGGCAAGGAAATCCTTGTCGGTTTCTTTTCTCAATCTGAAGTCGTATCCACAACCAATCCGCGTTGTGTTTTCTACGGCGTAGCCCTCGAACTCAGAGAGTCCAGTATGCACCGACTCAAAGTATTGTTCTGCCGCAAGACCGGTGATCAGTCTCTTTGCAAAAAATGAATCAGTCTCATCTCTCTCGTCTTTCGGCTGTACCTCGCTCCAAGTATTTTCGTCGTAGCCGGCGAACGATTTGACAAGGCCGGTGAAAATTTCAAAATCCAAATCCTTGTATGTCTCGAAGACCTTACGGCAATAGTCGCGAGTTGGGCGCTTATGCCAACCTTTCCGTTTGTTCGGAAATAGAGGATCAAACTCATCCCGGTAGTTTTTGATGGACATCGGTTTCGATCCCAGCGCGTAGCCGATGACGTTGAATGCTTCAACGAAACTTTCAAAGCCAAGTTTTTTCAAGCCGAGCGAATCGTATTTGGATAGATACAAACCTGCGAGAATGAGTTTTTCCCTAGTTCCGATCCGTTGTGGATTTAAGAGCATTTGCTCAAAGAGCTGATGACTGGCCCCCCGCTAAACCGCGCCGCGCTCCAGCGAGGGAGAGGTCATTACAGGAGAACGAAGCGGTGGCCAAAGAAATGTCGGGAATCTGGCTAGCGTCAAGTTTATGCACATCGCCCAAGACGAATTCCTCGCTGTCACCAAAGTGGTCACGATACATGCGTTGTTTATCCTCATCAATGTCGTTGGCAAAAGCGATGCGCCAGCCTGCTCGCTCCAAGCCAATACGCATCAGGCCAATGCCGGCGAAAAATTCACCGAAAGTTTTTTTGGTCGGTGTGCTCATGTCGGTGTGCTCATATATGCGTCCGTATCTTTGCACTAATAGTCGCTCGCACTCAATAATGATTTGATCCGTTGTGCCACCAAACCCGACATTTTGAGAGAATGTCCCCATACTCGAAAAACTCGCCATCCAGCCGTTCGAAGATGATGGGTGATTGAATTGTCTCGTGCCGCATTTCGAGCAATTTTAAGCCGCCAGTATGGCCGGTTATGCTGCGGCATCCGGCAATGCCTTCTACACCCATGCCAGAAACATCCATCCACAAAGACAACCAAGCGTTCACGACGGAAAACAAAGTCGGGCTTGCCTGGCAACTTTTGGTTTCTTCGCCAGCCCGTGATTTCATTCGCTCGAAAAATGGAAATCAATTTTAGTTCGGTATCTTTGTTTCCCTTGGACTTAATACTGGCCATGACTTGCGACCGCTTTTTTTTGGAAAACACGTCAGTCATTTTTGCCGCAATAAATGACTCAGAGCGGGGCTATTTGAAAGTCAAAATGAGGGCTTAGCCGTTAATGCCGGGATTCAGGCTGCGTGCGAGCCGTCGCAGAAAGGTTTGTTGTTCGACAGGCCGCAGCGACACAGGGTCACTTGATTCCGAACCTCATAAGCTTTGCCATCGGCGGAAATCACCGGGATGCCTCCTTTGACCCAGATTGGGCCGCTGACTTTCTTGTCGGTGTCCTCAATCAACCCGAGTGACGGTTCATATTTCGGTTCGATGGCTTTGCCCGTCCGCTTGTCCCAGACCACCAATCGGCCGGACGGACAATGCGCGGCCTCAAACTCCGTCAGCCGTCGGGCCTCGGGATTGTCGGATTGTTTGACCAGGTTCCAGATCCGCCCTTTCGGGTCGCAGAAGCGGGCAAAGGCGCACAGGCTGTCCGCGTCGGTCAGATTCAGGGCCGGCCCTTCGATGGTCTTCGCCTGCTTCAGGTACGGCTCGCGGCTGGCGGTTTCGGTCCCGTCGAATTTGGCCTTGGAGTGGCTGCCATCGCAAAACGGCTTGTTGCCGGACTGGCCGCAACGGCACAGCGCATATTTCGGCTGCGCCGGATGCTTCTTGCCCTCCCGGTAATCGAGCGAATCGCCCCCGGCATTGGTGACAATCCATTGCTCGCTGAGCGGCAGGCCGCCGGTGACGAGGTAAGGACCACCCCTGGTGATTTCAATTTTTGCGTTTGGCTGTTCACTCTTTTTCATGACAAATCCCTTTCTTTGTAGGAGACGAGGTGACGCATCTCAAATGTTTTCGGTTTCTGAAAGATAAGTTAGAGACTTCTTACGTCGTCTCCTGCCTCTTTGACGAACCGTCATCACCGCAACTCAGCCACGCTGGACCGGTCCTGTCAATCCTGACGTGGCGGGAAACTTGGGGTGCCACCGCATCCGTGTTCATCCGCATTTGAGCGCTTAATCTTCTGCCAACAACTTTGAAATTTTTTCTTCCATGCTGGTTGTGTCACCTTTCGGGTGGAAACGGTCTCTGGCCCGAACATTGTCGAAACGCAGGCAACCCTTCTTGTCCACCAAAAACATGTGCGGGATGCCATCAATGCCAAATCCCTTGGCAAGTTTATTTGATTCCTGCTGCTTGCCATCAAAATATTGCGGCCAGGAAATATCCTGCTGTTTGAGGTGATCCTTTAGTGCTTTTTTGTCGGTGTCGCAATTGATGCCAATGATTTCAAAACCCCGACCGTGAAACTTGTCGTAGGCCGCCTTGACTCTGGCCAACTCCGCATCGGGACCATTATAAATCTGCCAAAAAACCACCAGCACTACTTTACCATTCATGTTGGCCAAATCCACTTCGCGCCCATCCAACGCCTTAAATCGGATGGACACGGGCTTGCCATACGAATCGAGCCGATTCAGAAAACCTTCCGCCCAAAGTTTGGATCGTTCTGGCGCAGGACTTTCAATCAATTCATTGGCCAGTGTCCGGGCTTTTTCTGGTTTGCCCTCAAATACATACCGTTCCATCGCCGACATAACTAAAAAATAACCATTTAATTCATTGGGATAATCCTTGCTGAGCGCCCACGCACCTTCAGCCAATCGGTCGGTTGCGTTGGACGAACGCGAATCTGCAATTTGGTCTAATAGGTGTGTTCGCCACATGTATTGCTTGAACTCGTCCGTGTTCAAGCGCGAGCTCTTTTTGACGGCAATATTCCCAATGGTGACAAGATCGCCATTCGTTTTAAGAAAAGCCTTGTCCATCGCCGTCGTTGAATTGGTTTCTGCTCGGGCAAACAAATCGCCTTCAACCAGCACGACAACTATTCCGCCGCTAATCAGCCAACAGCCAAAATGACGGGGAGATTTATTCATGGGGTGTGATGCTTGGTGCAAATTTAACGGCCACCGGCCACTGCACAAGCTCCTTTAGCTGCACAGAACAAGGCGGTCTTGCGTCTTAGCGTTTTTGCGTGAAATAGTTTTCGCGTGGTTCGCGTATTTCGCGGTTAACGTTCTTTTCAGCACGCCGGGAGTCTTGGCCCGCCGCCGGCGCGCGCGGAGCGACGCGCCCTACCCTTGGGCTTTGCCGGGCTTGAATTCCCGGCTGGATGCGATATGCCTTATGTCAATCACCATGGCATCGATTTCAGGTTATATCATCATCGTCTGCTGGATCATCTTCATCGCCTATTGGATGATCAGCGCAGCTGGGCAGAAGGCGACGGCGGAACCGCAAAGTTTGTTATCTGCTCTAACCCATCGCATCCCTGTCGGGTTGGGTTGGTTTCTGTTTATGTTTCGGGGACTGCCACCGCCCATGAATCAGCCTTTGATTCCGCACACGGATTTCACGCTGGCCCTGGGCGCCGTGATTTGCGTGTTCGGATTATACGTGACGATTTGGGCGCGCCGGACGCTCGCCGGGAATTGGAGCAACGATGTCACCTTCAAGCAGGGGCACGAGTTGATAAGGACCGGGCCTTATCGTTTTGTGCGGCATCCCATCTACACCGGTCTGCTGGTGATGTGTCTCGGCTCGGCCATCGAAATCGGCCGGCTGCGTGGCTTGTTGGGGTTGTTGGCGGTTGGCATCGGCTTTTGGATCAAGCTCAAGCAGGAAGAACGGCTCATGATGCGGCATTTCCCGGATGAATATCGGGTTTACCGCAGGCAGGTGAAAGCGCTGGTGCCATTCGTCATTTGAAAGCTGCCTCGCCTTGAACGCCAACTTGCCTCGTGGGCGGCGACGTTGAGTTTTTATTGGAGCGAGGGCAGGGGATGACGCCCTCCGGATCCTCCGGTGTTCAACGTCTTTTGCCAGCCTCGTGATGCAGCCGCCTGAATCTCCACTTGCAAAAAACTTAAGTCTTGCCAAACCCCGCCGATAACCAGTTGTCAGATGACAGTGAAATGATTTTGAACATGGTGCCTGCGGCATCGGCGCGTCTGTTGTGCGCGTTGGCGCCGGGCGCTGAACCCGAAAAGACTGGCGCAAAAACATATGGCAACTCAACAATTGGAACCTGCTTCCACCGGCACCCGGCAACTCGCCGGCAAATATCTCACCTTCACCCTGCACCAGGAATCCTACGGCATTGACGTGCTGAAGGTGCGCGAAATCATCCGTCTGATCACCATCACCGCCGTCCCCCAGATGCCCAACTACGTACGCGGCGTCATCAACCTGCGCGGAAAAATAATTCCGGTCATGGACCTGCGCCTGAAATTTGGCTTTGCCGAGGCCGCGAGCACGGAACAAACCTGCATCATCGTCGTCCAGGTGAAATTGCCGGACGGCAAATCCACCCAGATGGGCCTGGTGGTGGACGGGGTCGAGGAGGTCACCAACATCGCCGCCTCGGAGATTGAGGAAACGCCGGACTTTGGCGGACAGATTGCCACGGATTACATCGTCGGCATGGCCAAAATCAAAGGGTTGGTCAAGACCCTGCTGGACATTGACGGTGTTGTCGGCGCCGAGGCTTTGAAAAACCTGAAAATCCCCGCGTCCTTGGCAGCGGCAGCCAAAACCGCGTAAAAAACGATCAGCGAGGCAACTTTGATGAAAAATTGGACCATCAAAAAACGAATCATTGCCGGCTTCACCGTCATTGTCGCGCTGAGCTTCATCATGGGGTTTCTGGCTTGGAACTCCATGCGTACCATTGCCAGACACTCGGATGATCTGATCGGCGACGCCATTCCGGGAATGGACATGTCGTCAGATCTCATGCAACACCTCACCCACGCTCATCTGACCCTTATCCGCCATGTTTTAACCGCCAATTTGGATGAAAAGCGTGCTTACGAGGCCACGATCACGGAAATCGCCGCAGACAATACGAAACTGATGAACGGCATTGAGGCGATCTGCAACGATCCGCAAGAAAAGGATATTATTGAAAAAATGAAACAAGCGAGACTGGATTATATCGCTGCGCGCGCACCCATCCTGCAACTCAGTGACGCCGGAAAAAATGAGGAGGCCATGGCTCTATTAATGACTTCTGGACGCCCGGCTTATGACGCTTATGACAAGCTCACCATGGACTTCAATGATTATGAAACCCAGAACAGCAAAGACACAGCCGCCACCATACAACATAATGCCAGGTCTTCAAAAGTAATGCTCGCCGTGACGGTGTTGGGCGAGGTGGCAATCAGCACGTTTTTGGGTTTCCTGGTCGTCACAGGATTGAACCGGGTACTCCGGCGTGTTTCGTCTTCTCTCGGTGAAGGTGCCGGGCAGGTGGTCAGCGCAGCTGGCCAGGTTTCCTCCTCCAGCCAAACACTGGCCGAAGGCGCGAGCGAACAGGCCGCATCGCTGGAAGAAACCAGCGCTTCCCTCGAAGAAATGTCCAGCATGACCAAGCGCAATTCGGAGAACGCCCAAAAGGCCAACGACCTCGCCAAGGAAGCCCGCTCCGCCGCCGACAAAGGCGTTGGTGACATGCAGACGATGAGCACGGCGATGGAAGCCATCAAGGCCTCCTCCGACGACATTGCCAAAATCATCAAGACGATTGATGAAATCGCCTTTCAAACCAACATTCTCGCCCTGAACGCCGCCGTGGAAGCCGCCCGGGCCGGTGAAGCTGGCATGGGCTTTGCCGTCGTTGCCGATGAAGTGCGAAATCTTGCCCAACGCAGCGCCCAGGCCGCCAAGGAAACCGCCAGCAAGATTGAGGGGGCCATCACCAAGACCGCCCAGGGTGTGGATATCAACAGCAAGGTTGCCCAAACACTGGGTGAAATCGTGACCAAGGTGCGGCAGGTGGATGAGTTGGTGGCGGAAATGGCCGGCGCCTCGCGTGAGCAAACCCAGGGCATCACCCAGATCAACACCGCGGTCGGCCAGATGGACAAGGTCACCCAGTCCAACGCCTCCAACGCAGAGGAGAGCGCGGCGGCGGCAGAAGAACTCAACGCCCAGGCAATTACCATGAAAGACAGTGTGACAGAACTGTTGCACCTGGTCGGTGGTGGTGGCGAGTTTGTGGTGACCAAGACGCCGGCGACGCCCTTGCGCGCCAAGGCAGCCCGTGTTGTTACGCCCGTTGCAAAACGGCCCGATCCAATTCACGGCAACGGTCATGCCCACGCCAAGCCGGCGGCGGCAGGTGTGGCCAGAAGCCGGGGTGAAATTCCTTTGGAAGACAATTTTCGGGACTTTTGAATGCGCTGATAACACCGGGAGTTCTTGATGTCCCAGCGCGGCTCGCCGTCCGAATTCCTGTGAAAACTTTTTTCGCCATGATGAAGCCCGGCCGGCGAACATCGGCCGTGTTTCCTCGGAAGACAATTTTAAAACTTTCTAATTTCGCCGTAAAAAGAATTAAAGGCAAAGGTGTTTCTGCCGATAGCTGATTACAACGATAGAAACCTAAGAACCCGACCATGAAAAACAACATGCACAAACTGGCCCTGTCCATCACCGCAACCATCCTGGCCGCCTGCGGCGCGCAGGCGTATGAAGTGCCCCTGACCAGCATCAGCACCAACCTGCCGCCGCTGGATTTCCACGGTTTTGTCAGCCAGGGATTGCTGGCTTCCAGCCAATACAATTATCTCGCCGATAACACCAAGAATGGCTCGTTGGAATTCTTCGAAGCGGGCGCGAATGTCTCGATGAATCCGTTTCCGCACACCCATGTCACCGCCCAAGGCTTCATGTTCGATGTCGGCAATGTCGGGCAATATGATCCAACGCTGGATTATGGGTTGATAGATTACAATTTCAACGACGCCATTGGCGTTCGTGTCGGACGCATCCTCCGCCCGGAAGGCATCTACAATTCCATTCAGTCCATTGACCTGGCGCGCACTTCCGTGCTGCTGCCCCAGGGCATGTATGATGCACGTTTTCGTGATTTCGACGGATCAGTTGACGGCGGCTCGATCTATGGCGACCTCGGCTTAAGCAAGGCCGGAGATCTCTCGTATGAAATCTATGGCGGCATGGTTAATCTGTCCCAAAACGGCGGGATTTCAAGAGAACTGCAAGATGCCTATAATCATCCGCCCTATGTTTATTTTAAACAGGCGAATGGCTTTCCCGAGGTTGGTGCCCAATTGTGGTGGAATACCCCGGTCAATGGTTTGCGCGCAGGCTTGGCAGGCTACCAAGCTTTTGGGATGAATTACAATTACTACATGGCCCCATTTATCCCCGGCGGTTTTGGCAACAGCACCACTTATATCAATGCCACACAAGTTCATCCTTCATTGGAATACCTTTGGAAGAGCTGGACGTTTCAGGCCGAGTATAGATACGCATACGATGATATACATACTGATGCAGGTGGAAAAACGGTCAGCAGGAGCTACCAGGCTTCGGACACTTGGTATGCCGGTGCGGCTTACCGGTTCAACAAGTGGTTCGAGACCGGCGCCTACTACACGGAAGCCTACAACAACGTCCAGCAGCGCGATAATTCGCTGGGTTACCAGAAAGACCTGGCGCTTTCCTTCCGGTTCGACCCCAAACCCTGGTGGGTTTTCAAAGTGGAAGGCCACTATATCCGCGGCACCGGTTTGTTGAATGATAACGCGAACAATCCGGTTCAGAACAGCGACGGCTGGTTCATGCTGGCGGTCAAGACGACGTTCAGTTTCTAAATCCATCAGAACCAAAAAATAATCAAAGAAACTGAATATGAAATCAATTTCAATCAAACTCGGATTGCTCTGTGTGGTCATGGCTGTGGGTGCGTTTCACGCGCTTGCACTCGACGGCGCAGTGGTCATTGCCAACTCCAGTGTTGCCGCCGACAGCCTGTCGGCCGATGCGCTCAAGGATATTTACACGGCCAAGACCAAGTATTGGGACGGTGGCCAGGCCATCATCATCGCGGTGTTGCCGGACAAGACGGACGCCGCATTGCAGCAAGCCAGCGGCATGGAAGCCAGCCAGTTCAAGACCTTCTGGCAGCGCCTCGCGTTCTCCGGCCGCGGCCAGGAGCCCAAAAAGGCGGATGATGCCGCCGCGTTGGTCGCGTTCGTCGCTTCCACCAAGGGCGCCATCGCCATCGTGCCGGCGGATGCCGCATTGAACGGTGTGAAGAAAATTGAAATCAAGTAATCCCGCGCGCTGCAAACCGCGGCGCGTTGGGTTTTTATAAAAATGAAAAAGAACCGGCAAACTTCCATCCAGCGCAGTTTCCGTATCATTCAGGGTATCGTCGGATTGCTGCTGGTGTTTTTGGTCGTCCAAAGCTGCATCCTCTGGACCGTTTGCAGTCAAGGCGTGCGCGCCACGACGGGTCTGGAGAATGAAGGACTCCCCAGCCTGCGGCTGCTGGCTTCGTTGCAGCAAAACCTTGCCATCTACCGGCTGCACTCCTACGAGATCATGTTCGCCCAGGACAAGGACCGGCCCGCGAAAATTGCCGAGACCGACGCCATCCAGCAGAAAAACGCCCAGACGCTTCAGGATTTGAACAAATTGTATCCGTCCGGCGAGGGCCATCAATATGTCGTCAGTCTTCAGGCCAGTTTTGATGATTATGTCAAGACCATGGCCGCCATCCGCCTCCAGATTGACAAGGATTTTGCCACAGCCATGAAGATGGTGGACCAGGATGTTCCCGCCAAAGTCAAACAACTCAATGATGCCGCGGAGGCCGTGACCGCCTATTGCAACAAGGTCGCCGACGAACGCACCGGCCTGACCGTGGACAGTTTCACTCGCGTCCGTCAATCCGTCATGGGACTCGGCACCGCCAGCGTTGGGTTTGCCATTCTGGCCGTCGTGCTGGTCGCGCTGAATTCCACGCGGGTTCGCCGCGCCTTGAATTCACTCGCGGATGATTTGGGGCAGGTTTCACAAGCGCTCATCGGTTCGGCCAGCATTGTTTCTTCCTCGAGCCAATCCCTGGCCGAAGGAGCCAGCGAACAAGCGGCTTCGCTGGAGGAAACCAGTTCTTCCCTCGAAGAGATGGCCAGCATGACCAAACGCAATTCGGAGAACGCCCAGAAGGCCAACGACCTCGCCAAACAGGCAAGGTCCGCCGCCGAAAACGGAGCCACGGACATGGAAGCCATGTCCACCGCCATGGCGGCCATCAAGACCTCCTCCGACGACATTGCCAAAATCATCAAGACCATTGATGAGATCGCCTTTCAAACGAACATTCTAGCGCTCAACGCCGCCGTGGAAGCGGCCCGGGCCGGTGAAGCGGGCATGGGTTTTGCCGTGGTGGCCGATGAAGTGCGCAACCTGGCTCAACGCAGCGCCCAGGCCGCCAAGGAAACCGCCGGCAAGATCGAAGGCGCCATTGCCAAAACGGCCCAAGGTGTGAACATCAGCAGCAAGGTGGCGCTGACACTCAATGAAATCGTGACCAAGGTGCGGCAGGTGGACGAGCTGGCCGCCGAAGTGGCCGGGGCGTCACGCGAGCAGACCCAGGGCATCACCCAGATCAACACCGCGGTCGGCCAGATGGACAAGGTGACGCAATCCAACGCCGCCAATGCGGAAGAGAGTGCGGCGGCGGCGCAAGAACTTGATGGCCAGGCGGCCAGTATGAAACAATCTGTCGCGGAACTGCTGCAACTTGTCGGAGGCAGCGGCCAGACTGCCGGGCCCGGAACAACTACAGCACCCATGCACGCCATGAAAACCCATGTGCCGGCGTCGGTGGCAAAACGGTCCGCCCCCATTCACAGCAACGGCCACGCTCATGCCGAACCGGCGATGTCAGGCAAGGCCAACGGACGGAACGAAATTCCCCTCGAAGGCGACTTCAAGGATTTTTGATCCGGTAACTTGCTTCAGAGCCAGTCCGATTTTTACATGGTCTATGCCCCGGCTTAATTCGTTCCGATTAGGTTGATCTGACTCCCCTAGCGCGTCTTCGACCTGGCCGGCGGGGCTGATCTTCGTGCGAACGAGCTTCGCTTGCTCCTGGTTGTGAGTGGAAATTAATCAAACAAACCGGCCATGATGGCAATGGCCTCTTGACGTGCCGTGAGCAAAGCGCGCAATTCCTCCTGCGCCTTGGCAAGTTTCGCGAGCTCTTCTTTGCGAACGGCCCGAAGTTTTGTGGTCAAGGTTTTGATCTGCGCCTTGGGCGCATCGGAATCAATCGCCTGCTTCAACGCATCGGATTCGGGGCTTGGCCGGCCCATCATGGCAAGAAAGCCACCCCCGCCGCGACGACCACCACCGATTCCGACCAGAGTCATCATTTCACCCATTCCACTGTCCGCCACACTGGCCATCTGGGCTTTTCTGACTGCGTTGATTTTTTCCTCAATGCGCAGCCATTCGATGTCATTGGTAACGCCCATCTGCTCACGAAGTGAATCATTCATGCGTTGCTGCATCGCATTTTGCATCTGTTGTGGGTCTGCACCTTGAAATTGCGGCACGGCGTTCTGGGGCATGGCATTTTGCTGCATTTGCGGAGCCACGTTTTGAACCTGTTGCAGGGTATCTTGCTGCAATTGGGGATCCAGATTTTGAAACCGCGCTATCGCAGCCTGCTGCTGTTCTGGACTCATATTTTGGAACTGCTCCAGGGCGGCTTGCTGCTTTTCCGGACTCGAGCTGGCTTGCCGCGTCAGTGCTTCAAAATCCTGCTGATCCATGTTTTGAACATCTGCGCCGCCTTGCGTTTGCGCCAAAGCGGTTTCACATAGCCAGAATGTTGCGGCAGCGGTGGCGATGGTTATGAGTGTTTTTAGATTTTTCATGAGAAGGTTGTGGTTGGTTGGTTGGTCCGTTGCCGGTGATGACAGCAACGGCACGAAAATGTTACAGCTACTTTGGCGGCATTATGTTATTGAACCGGGAACGGATGAATTGCTGCTGCTCCCTGTCAATTTCCGCGAACTTGATTTTCTGCTCCGGGGTCAATTCCAGCACGATGCGCGCGTTGCAATTGGATAGCTCCAGCTCCGCCTGGTCGCACAACGCCGATCCAAAGCCGCTCATGCCGTCCATGAGGATGGGCTCAATCTTTTGAGATTGTTCGGCGGTGAGATTCAACTGGCCTTCGAGATCGTGCCGCCAATGGTCGGCCATGGCCTGCGGCTTCATGGCCTTCATCATGATCCGCCTGCCAACCTGTGCGGTGAGAATCCCGCCGGTGACGACACCCGCCAGAAATAGCGCGGTCAGGTAAAGGCTGATTTTCCACTTGTTCATAATTTTACGGGACGATCTGGACGGCCTGCGCCAATTTCGCGAGTGCTATCGCGCCTGGCACTTCGCGGGCGGTGGTGAACCGGCTCCAGCCGATGCTCACAACCATGACCAGAACCGCGCAAACCACGGCACGGCGAAAACAGATCATCAAGCCCGACAAATCTTGTTCCGGAGCAACCGAACGCCAGCCCGCC
>Ga0265338_10008096_pt1 | contig 12843 bp, 9 predicted proteins | sample 42126metaG_FD_193579 | JGI IMG/M metagenome (GOLD analysis project Ga0265338, IMG submission 193579) | Rhizosphere microbial communities from Carex aquatilis grown in University of Washington, Seatle, WA, United States - 4-21-26 metaG | ecosystem: Host-associated > Plants > Roots > Rhizosphere >... | reverse complement strand
CCAGTCGGTGGTGAGCGCGGTGCGCCAGACCGCTGACGCACTGACCGATCTCAAAAGCCTACAGGATCGCAGTGCCGACCAGAAGAGCGCCGTCGCGGACGCGCAGGCGAGCTTCGATCTGGCCCGCGAGCGCTATCACAGCGGCCTCAGCCCGCAGCAGACGACGCTCGATGCGGAAGGCCTTCTGATCCAGGCCCGCACGCAGGGCGCAGAGCTTGCCGGCGACACGATCGCCGCGCGCGTGACGCTTCTGATGGCCATCGGCGGCGGCTATGCGCCGGCGCCCGACAATCTCAACGACAAGCCGGACAATTCCCATGAGTGACGCAACCCCCGTCGGCCGCCATCGCACCGATCCGCGGCGCCGCTGGCTCATCGCACTGGGCGTCGTCGTCCTGGTCGCGGCGATCGCCTACGCGCTGTACTATTTCCTCTACGCGAGCCGCTTCCAGAGCACCGACGACGCCTATGTCGGCGGCGACATCGTCTCGATCACCAGCCGCGAGCCCGGCACGATCCTGGCGCTGCATGCCGACAACACGCAGGCGGTCCGACGCGGCCAGCTGCTGGTCGAGCTCGATCCGGTCAAGGCGCGCGTCGCGCTGGAGGCGGCGGAGGCCGATCTGGCGCAGACCGTGCGCGCGGTGCGGACCAATTTCTCCAAGGTCGACCAGTATCGGGCGCAGCTCGCCGCGGCGCGCGTCGCGGTGGCGCAGGCGCAGAGCGACTATCGCCGCCGCGCCAGTGCCGGTGCCGCGGTGTCGAGCGAGGAACTGGCCCATGCGCGCGACGCGCTGACGGCGGCCGGCGCCAATGTGCAGGCCGCGCAGAGCGGCTTGGCGCAATCGCTGGCCGCGGTGCAGAACACTGCCGTCTCCAACAACCCTGACGTGCTCGCCTCCATCGCGCGCCTCAGGCAAGCCGCGATCGTGATGGCGCATATGCAGCTCTATTCGCCGGTGAACGGCGTGGTGGCGCAGCGTACCGCCCAGCTCGGCCAGCAGATCGCGCCGGGCACGCCCTTGATGGCAGTGGTACCTCTCGAGGATGTCTGGGTCGACGCGAATTTCAAGGAAGGCCAGCTCGAGGACATGCGCATCGGCCAGCCGGTGAGCGTCACGGCGGACATCTATGGCGGCAGCGTGAAATATCACGGTCGCATCGTCGGCCTGGGCGCGGGCAGCGGCAGCGCCTTTGCCCTGCTCCCGCCGCAGAATGCATCGGGCAACTGGATCAAGATCGTGCAGCGCGTACCGGTGCGCATTTCGCTCGACCCGAAGGAGCTGCGCGATCATCCGTTGCGCGTCGGCCTTTCGGTGAATGCGAGCGTCGACATCAGCGACACGTCCGGCTCATCCGTGGCTACGACGGTAGCGGCGCGGACGCTGCGCGGCGATGTCGGCGACGATGGCGGGCCGGAAGCCGACGCGCTGATCCAGCGCATCCTCCGGCAGAACGGCGCATGAGCGCGGCGGGCGCCGCGCCGCAGACGCCGCTGACAGGAGTCCCGCTGGCGATCACCGCCCTGGCCCTGGCGATGGGCACCTTCATGCAGGTGCTCGACACGACCATCGCCAACGTCTCGCTGCCGACCATCGCGGGCAATCTCGGCGCCTCGACCGACCAGGGCACATGGGTCATCACCTCCTTCGCGGTGTCGAACGGCGTCGCCGTGCCGCTGACCGGCTGGTTGATGGGACGCTTCGGCGTGGTGAGGACCTTCGTCTTCGCGGTGTTCGGTTTCACGATTGCCTCGTTCCTCTGCGGCATCGCCTGGAGCCTGAATGCGCTGATCGCGTTCCGCATCTTGCAGGGCGCGGTGTCGGGGCCGATGATCCCGGGCTCGCAGGCGCTGCTGATCGCCATCTTCCCGTCCAACAAGCGGTCCACGGCGCTGGGCATCTGGTCGGTCACGACTCTGGTGGCGCCGATCGTCGGGCCGATCATGGGCGGCTATATCTCGGACAATATCCACTGGAGCTGGATCTTCCTGATCAACGTGCCCATCGGGCTCGTCGCGGGCTTCCTGTGCTGGACCAATCTGGCGAGCCGCGAGACACCGACGCGCAACCTGCCGATCGACCGCGTCGGGCTTGTGCTGCTGGTGCTGTGGGTGGGCTCGCTCCAGATCATGCTCGACACCGGTAAGGATGCGGACTGGTTCTCCTCGCCCGCCATCGTCGTTGAGGCAATCATCGCCGCGATCGCCTTCGCCGCCTTCATAATCTGGGAACTGACGGACATGCATCCGGTGGTCGATCTTTCGCTGTTCAAAAACCGGAACTTCGCGCTCGGCACGCTGGCCTTCAGCCTCGGCTATGCGGTATTCTTCGGAAACATTCTGCTGTTGCCGCTGTGGCTGCAGACCAATGTCGGCTACACGGCGACCTGGGCGGGACTGGTCGCGGCGCCGAGCGGGGTGGTGGCGGTGCTGCTCACGCCCATCGCGGCGCGGTTCATGTCGCGCGTCGATGCCCGCATCATGGCGACGGTCGCCTTCATCGCCTATGCGGCGTCCTATTTCATGCGCTCGGGCTTCACGGCGGATGCGGGGTTCTGGGATTTCGTGATGCCGCTGCTGGTCCAAGGCATCGCGATGAGCATGTTCTTCGTCGCCATGCTGACGCTCTCGCTGGACGGCGTGGCGCCCGACCGCATTCCCTCGGCATCGGGCATTTCGAATTTCGCGCGCATCACGGCCGGTGGTTTCGCCGCTTCGATCACCACCACGATGTGGGACCGCCGCGAGGCATTCCACCAGGCGCGCCTCGCCGATTCGTCGAGCGTCTACAATCCCGCGATGCAGCAGGCCGTCGACCGGCTGCATAGTTTCGGCTTCACGGATCTGCAGTCCTATGCGTTCCTGGCGCGCAGCATGACCAGCCAGGCCTATCTGCTGGCGAGCGACGATCTGTTCTGGATATCGGGCTGGCTCAGTGTCGTGATGATCGCCGTCGTCTGGCTGGCGCGCCGCGCGGTCAGCGGCGGCGGCGCCCCGGTGGCGTCGGAGTGATCAGCTGAGATAGCGCAAGCAGTCGGCCGCTTCGAGGATCGGGTTCAGCCGGCTCTTGTCCGTGACCGCCTGGAACGCGGCCTTCAGCGCGGCCAGCGACTTGGCGTGATATTTCTGCGGTCCCTGCGTGTAGGTCTTGCCGGCCAGCGTCACGGAGAATTCCGGCGCACCGGCCGCCAGGGCCGCAGCATTCGCCTGCGACCAGGGCAGGAAATAGCGCCCGACATAGGCGAGCAGCGGTGCCAGGGTCGGCGCGAGCGAGGACCAATCCTCGAAGGCGCCGTCATTGCGCGGTTCGTTCATGCGGAAGCACCAGTCGAGCACGCGCGGGCCGCGGGCACGGATAATGCTGCCGCAGGTCGGATCGATCGAGGCTTCGTAGAGCTGGGCCGCGAGACCGAAATCGCCGAAGGCGGGCCGCGCGCCGAACAAATATTTGCGGCTCGCGAAGTGCGGTTCCAGCAGATCGAGCAGCTCGAAATAATATTCCGTGATCAGGGGCGCGGTTGCGGCGTTCGAGCCGACGAAGCCGCCGCGGCCGGACATGCGCGCGAGGATCATCTGCGCGAGGCCCGCCACCTGCTCCGCGCTGCCGTCGGGCAAATTGAGGCGCGCCAGCGTCTGCGCCGAGGCGTCCTTGTCGACCTGCGCCCACCAGCGGTGATGGAACATCAGCTTGTTGCCCCATTCGTCGCCGAACTCCTCCAGCAATTGCGAGAGGAATTTCAGCGCGGGATCGGCGGGATGGATCGACGGTTCGGGATTCGCGGCCTCGACACGCTCGATGATCGGCGTGGAATCCTGGATGCCCTCGTTCTCCGGGTTTGCGACCGTGGGCACGATCGGGAGGCGGGCATACTTCTTATATTCGTCCTCGACGGCGGGGCGGCGCGGGATCCACTCATGCGCAATCGCCTTGTAGCGGAAATAGGAACGCACCTTCACCGAGTACGGCGACATCTCCGATCCGAAAATCCTGTAGACGCCCGTCATGTTTTCTCTCCCGCCGCCGCGCGATGTCGTCTTGCAAAGCGGCAAGCGGCACGCCAAAACATGAACTCATATTCCGGTTCTGTAAACCGGGTCGGCGCATCAGACGCCGCAAAGGGGAACGCCGAATGGCCATGCCGACGCCGATCGCACTGATGGGGCTGCCTGGATCGCCCTACACACGCAAGATGCTCGCCGTGCTGCGCTACCGCCGCATCCCCTATCGCCTGATCCTGGGCAGCCAGCGCAGCAAGAACGACATGCCGAAACCCAAGGTGGCGCTGCTGCCGACCTTCTATCTGCCCAATGCGTCCGGCGTGCTGGAGGCGGCGGTCGATTCCACGCCGATCATCCGCCGGCTGGAGACGGAATTCCCGGCGCGCAGCGTCATTCCGGACGATCCGGTGATCGCGTTCCTCGACTATCTGCTCGAGGATTATGGCGACGAATGGCTGACCAAGGCGATGTTCCATTATCGCTGGTACTACAAGGCCGATATCGAGAACGCGGCACGCCTCCTGCCGCTGTGGTCGATGATGCAGGCGAGCGATGCCGACCTCGCGACGACGGGCAAGATCATCGCGGAGCGGCAGATTTCGCGGCTCTATGTCGTGGGATCGAACGACACGACCGCGCCGGTTATCGAGCAGAGCTATCGCCGCTATCTTCAGGCGATGTCGCGACATCTCGAGCGGCATGGTTTTATGCTGGGCGCGCGGCCCGGCGCCGGAGACTTCGCGGCCTATGGCCAGCTGACCCAACTCGCCCGTTTCGATCCGACACCGATGGAACTCGCGAACCGCGAGGCGCCCCGCGTCGCGGCCTGGGTGGACATGGTCGAGGACTTGTCGGGTCTGGAGCCGTCGCCAGGCGATTGGATCGCGCGGGATGCGATTCCGCAGAGCCTGAAGGATCTGCTGGCGGAGGCCGGCCGCGTCTATGTGCCGGTGATGCTGGCCAATGCGAAGGCGCTGATGACGGGCGCGGAGCGGGTCGAGACTGAGGTCGACGGCAAGCCTTGGGTGCAGCAACCCTTCCCCTATCAGGGCAAATGCCTGCAATGGCTGCGCGGCGAATACACCAAGCTCGCGGCGCCAGACCGGGCCGCGGTGGATGCGATCCTGGACGGCACCGGCTGCGAGCGGCTGCTGCGCGGTTAGCGAGGCAAAAAAAGAGGCGGCAGGAAACCTGCCGCCTCGATTTTTTCGTGCTCTCGGCGGATCAGAACTTGATGTTTCCGGAGACGCCGAATGTTCTCGCCGGTGCGTACCAGCCGAAATAGCCGTTCGAGGCCACCGTGCCCGCCGCATTCGCGGCGATGAACGAACCCGCCGGCTGTGCCGCCTCCGTGAGGAAATAGACCTCGTCCGTCAGATTGCGGCCGTAGAGTTGGATCGACCAGTTGCCTTCGGTCGGATGGAAGCCCAGCGAGGCGTTGAGCAGCGTGATGGCGCCCTGGAACGTCCGCGGATCGAGGCTGCCGTCCTCGTATTGCGATCCCTGATAGCTGACATCGGCAGCGACGAACCAGCTGTACTTCGAATGCATCCACGGCGCTTCGTAGCGGCCGCCGATGTCGAAGGTCAGCTTTGGCGAATAGGCCGGCGTGAAGCCGGTATAGTCGCAGGTCGATGCTGAATTGTGCTGCGGCGAGCCGGCCGGCGGCGTCGATCCCGCCTTGGGATAGCTCGTGATGCAGGTGCTGGCCGTGTTCTGCGTGTAGACGTTGTCGATATAGGCCATGTTGCCAGTGAAGGAGAGCTCGTCGGTCGGATGCCACTGCGCATCCACCTCGACGCCCTGCGAGCGCAGATTGCCCGCATTGCCGACGATGAAGCCGACGCCGCTGACCGGATTGAGGCGCGACTGCTGGAAGCCGTGCAGCAGCATCTTGTAGATGTCGACATTGAGCAGCAGGCTGCCGTCGAACAGCACGCTCTTGGCGCCGAGCTCGTAGTTGAGCGTGGTTTCCGGGTTGAAGGTGTAGATCTGCGTCGCGGCGTTGCCGGCGCCGCGGGCGTTGAAGCCGCCATCCTTGAAGCCGCTGCCGGCCGTCGCGTAGGCCATCACGCCGTCCGCGATGTCGTACTGCACCGCGCCGAGCCAGGTGGTGGCGGCATCCTCGCGGTTGAGCTTCTGGTTGGTGGGCGCGAAGGCGGCGTTGATCGCCGTTCCGCCTGGGCCGCCGGCGGAGGCGTTGGTGTTGGTGCCGACGATCGTGACGTCCTTGTGGTCGACGCTGTAGCGAATGCCGCCGATGGCGCGCAGCGAGTCGGTGAAATTGACGGTCGCCTGCCCATAGGCCGCCCAGCTCGATGTGCCCTGCTGGAACGTCGTGAAGCTCTCATCGCCCGGCACGAAGAACGCGCCGCCGACCTTGGCGGTGGCGCCCGGCCCCGGCTGGGAGTTGTTGATGTAGGTCAGATCGTCGTGGAACAGATAGACGCCGCCGACATAGTCGATGAACTCGTGACCCGGCGACACGATGCGCAATTCGTTGCTGTAGGACCGGATGTTGTCGACCTGCTGGCTCGCCAGCACGATGACCGGAAGGCTCGCCACGGGCAGATCGTGAATGTGATCGGCGAACAGGTTGTAGGATGCGATGTCGGTCAGCGTGGCGCCGAACGGCAGCGTATGGTTCACGGTCACCGAAACGCCCTGGGTGTTCGTCGTATCGAAGTTCGGCGAAGCCTCGTTGACCGTATGCGGCGGCAGCGCGACATAGGGGTGCAGCGGATTGGCGGCGTTGAACGTCGCCAGGAAGCTCGGGCAGCCCGCCGCATAGGACGTGCAGCTCGCGATGCCGCCGGTGCCGAAGGGATTGACCTGCGTTCCGGTCGTGCCGTTCGTGCTGATGTGAGAGAAATAGGCGATCAAGTCGACCGAGGTGTCGGGATCGATGGTCCAGCGTGCCCGGCCGCGCGCGCCCCAGGAATCCAGATTGTTCACATGGCTGTCGTTGAAGATGTTCTTTTCCGTGCCCGAGTGGCTGTCGGTATAGACCGTGAGGCGGGCCGCAATGTCGTCGGTGATACCGCCGCTGATGTAACCGGCGACGCGGCGCTTGTCGTAATTGCCGTAGTCGACGTCGATGCGCGATTCAAATTCCTGCGTCGGCACGCGCGTCGTGATGTTGACCGCGCCGACGGGCGTGTTTCGTCCGTACAGCGTGCCCTGCGGCCCGCGCAGCGCTTCGACGGTGGCGATGTCGGTGAGTTCGTTCTGCACCGGGCCGGCGGCCGGAATGAACACGCCGTCGAGGAAAAGACCCACATCCGGCTCGATGCCGGGATTGGTGCCGCCGGTGCCGATATTGCGGATCTTGATCGTGGTGTTGCGGTTGTTGTTCGACTGCAGGATGCCGAGGCTGGGAACGAGCTTCGCCAGATCGTTGATGCTGGTGATGTTCGCCACTTCCAGCTGATCGCCGCTGAGCGCGGAGACGGCCGCCGGAATGTCCTGGACGTTCTCGGGCCGCTTTTCGGCGGTCACGACGATCGTTTCGATTTCCGCGCCCGCGGCCGGCGCGGCAGGGATGACTCCCGCCGACAAGAGCGGCACGACGATCGCCGCCGACAATAAGAGTTTGCTGCGCGCGCAGTGCGCCCGTGATGGATTCGACATGTAGACCTCCCCTCGTCTCCGGCATTTTACGTAAACCGGAGTTCGCATTCATGTTTGAGGAAACTAGCCTCAACCGATGGGCTCGTCAAACCGCCAGAGGCGATCAAGCGTGGCTTTTGCGCAACTTGGAGAGCTGATCGCACAACACCAGTGCGTAAAGAGCCGCGATTTGCGTCAGCGCGACGCCGGCGATCCGGTCGACCGGACGCCACCCGTGGCGCACAGCATCTCCTCGTCGACTTCGAGTCCCGCCGTCCGCATCAGGACTCGCGTGCACTCGCGGTGCACGTCGTCGGGGCTGCGCTTGAACATGTCGGGGCCGTGCAGCATGAGGCTGAGCTGCGCGCCTGCCAGCATGCGCAGCATCAACGTCATCGTCGGCACGAAGTCCGGGCGCAAATTGCGCACGCCGCGCTTGATGAGCAGCCTCTCGATCTGCTCCGCCTGGTAGCGTTCGAGATCGCGCATGCGGTCCCAGACATGGCGGCCGCGCAGGCTGAGTTCGAAGAGCGCGCGGTAATAGCCCTTGATGCGAGTCGCATCGCGATCGGAATTCTCGATCAGGCGATAGAAGATCTGGGTCAGCGGCTTGGTATCGCAGGCCGGGTTCGAGAAGAACTTGTCGATCTTCGCGCGCGCCTGCTGATGCATGTCCTCCTGGAGGGCCAGGAACAGCGCTTCCTTGTCCTTGAAGCGGCGATAGAAGCTGCCGGTCGAGCAGCCGGCGGCGGAGACGATCTCGGAGATATGGGTGTCGGCGAAGCCGTGTTCGGCGAACACCTGCTCGCCCGCCTTGAGAAGGCGGTCGCGGCGTTCGCGGCTGCGGGTCTGAAGCGCCGGAAGCATCCACCCTTCGGTGGTGCCCGCCTTCGCTGTGTCCATGGCAATCGATCCCCTCGCCGGCCTGGGCCGGGCCATTGCATGCTTAACGCAGGACGCAGCCACAGTCGGCTGAACCAGCAATAGACCGGCCCGTCAACGGCGCGCAAGACCGGCATGCGGAACCATCCGCATGCCGGAGTGCGCAGCGCTTATGTCGGCGTGAACCAGATCGGCGACGTCCAGGCGCGTTCCTGAATCGTGGCCGGCGCCTTTTTCGGTATCGGCAGCTTGTTGCGGATCGCGAGCAGCGTGCTCCAGCGCGGCGTCGGAATCTCCAGCACGCGCGCATAATAGACGGCCGGCCGTTTCGGATCGAACTCCGGATCCTGCCAGACGGTTGTAAGCACCGCCGCGCCGATCGTATTGCGATAGGCGCCGGTCTTCAGGTCGACCGTGTTGCCCACGGTGGGCGCCTTGCCGGTCCTAGGATCGTCATGCCGGTTGCCGGAGAGCGCGACGTCGAAAATCTTCTCCTTGTAGGTGCCGCCGTCGAGCCAGAGCTTGATGATCTGGATGCGGTCGAGATTGGCGCCGTCCGGATCCTTGACCGCCTGGAGGATAAGCCGCGGCGCGCCGGCGCCCACGGGCATGGCGGGAAGATCGCTGCCCATGGGTACGCCCTGGGCATAGGCCTGCGCGACCCAGGCGCCGTCCTCGATCATCTTGGGATCGAAGCCCCAGCCGCCGAACATGCGCACGCGAATGCGCGTGCCGGACGTCGCGAAAGTCTCCTTGCGCTTGAGCGCGGCGAAGATCGCGTTGCGCGAATTCTCCTCGGCCCACACACCGGTAACGCCGGGCGTGCTGAAAATGAGATTCCGCTCCAGGGTCGGCGGCGCATGATTGACCACCGCATCGGTGTCGATCAGCGCCGGCGTCGCAATCATGTCGAGAGCACGTTTCGCGTCCTTTCCACGCGGAAGCATCGTGTTGGGATCGATCCCGAAGGGGCCGCTGGCGAAAGCATTCTCGTCGGACGTATCCAGGCCGTTGTGGATATCGGCACCCGCTACCACGCCATACTTGTAGGGATTGGTGCCGACCTTCGACTGGATGACAAGGCCGCGGCCGAAGGCCTGACGGATATAGCTGCCGTCGGGCTTGCTCGTGATGTTCGGCCAGGTGAGCAGATGATCGAATATCTCGAAATTGGCGAACTCGTCGCTCGGCGACAGCGCCGGGATCGTGTCGGACTGTCCCTTGTTCTGCACGATCTCGGTCAACGGCTCGTTGAGCGCGCGGCGCTGCGCGTATTGCTCGTCGATCGGCCGGCCGTCGGAATTGTTCCAGTCATACATCAACCCGCCGGAGACGTTGCCATTGTGCGGGATGGCGATGACGTCGATGCCGTCAGCACGGGTCTTCTCAAGATAGGTCCACAGATCTTCCGGCCGGTCCGACTGAGCGGAAGAGAAGGGCAGCGGCGCCTGATCGGTGTTGAAGATCACGTTGCGGTGCAGGTTGTACTTGCCCTGATTCATCGACGACCATTCGTAGCCGATGAAGGTCGTGAAGGTGCCGGGGACGTAATTGTCGTTGGCGGCCTTCATCTCGATGTCCCAGGCGTGCTTCATCGCCGCCGCGGGCTTCAAATCCGCCATCGTGGTCGAAGGCGCCGGCGCACCCGGCGGCCGGTGGGCGACGAGATAGAAGGCCGTGCTTGGATTCTTGAGGATGTTCTGGCCGGCCTCGGTCTTGGCGATGGGGTTGTCGGGATCGTCGAGCTGGTTCATGACGCCCATCGCTTCGGAGTGATCGGTCACCGCCATGAAGTCGAGCGGCCAGGCGCGCTTGGCCGGGACAACGCCGGTCTTCTTAACGCCCTCCTGATGCGCGACCTGCTCGGCGGGAATCATGATCGTCTGGCCGCGGCCGAATCTATAGGCCTGATCGGGCGTGACCTTGGTGTCGAAGGTCCAGGCGTCGAACGACATCGTGGTGTGCAGATGCAGTTCGCCGAAGAAGGCGCGCCGCTGCGCGGCCGGGATGGCGCTGTGATAGGTGCCGCCCGGAGGGGTCGACGTCTCGCCCGCCGCCGGTGCGGCCGGTGCCACGGGCGTGGTTGCCGTCGTGCCCTGGGCGAAGACCGCCGCGCCGCCGGCCGCCGCCAGCAGGGACGAGGCGAGAAGGATGGTCCGAAGTCTCATGAGCGTTCTCCCGTTTTTTTGTTTCGAATTCTTTTTCTCAGCGCACCACGGCGCCGTAGCGCGCGATCCAGCCGACCAGCAGAAGACCCAGCGCCGCCAGCCAGCTTCCGCTGACGCGCGCCGCGATCACCATCCAGGCGCGCTGAAGCGGCAGCGTGATCGAGGCGGCGATGGCGAACACGACGAAAACGCTGGCGCTCATGCCGATCAAGGTGAGTGCGTGCGCGAAGGATGGCGACACGCCGGCAAGGTCCGCCGCGCCACGCACGAGTCCAAGCGCTGTCGCGACCGCGGCGCCAGCCTCCGCCGGTACTTTCAGGTCGGCGGAGAGCATGCCGCCGATGGCGAGGAACAGGCCTGCCGTCGCGAGCGACGTCGCGATGGGCGGCAGATTGAGGCCAAGCATTGCGATCAAGCCACCGGCGATCCACCCCGCGGTCAGCGCCCTGAGCGAGAACCGCGACGTGCGCGCGCCCCTCAGCCCGGCGAAAAAGCCCAGCACCACGATCGGCAAGTAGTCTTCCGGGCTGAAGGCGAAATGCGAGATGCCGTCATAGATCGGCCCCATGCCGGTCACGACGAGATGCGCCTGCGCGGCCTGCGGCGCGGCGAACGCCGCAACGGCGAGAAGAAGAACGCGCGCGCGCTTCATCCAACGGCGCTCCACAGGAAGAAGGCGCCGCCGCACAACACCGCGGCGCCGGCACCGCGCAGCGCCAGCCTGCCCCACTGCCAGCGGTGCACGAGGCCGATCGCGATGCCGGTTGCGTGCAGAAAGCCGGTCGCCAGCACGAAGCCGAGGCTGTAGAGCAAGGCGTTCTGGCCCGGCGGCAATTCCGCGCCATGTGCATAACCGTGGAAAAGCCCGAACACGCCGACCAGCGCGGCGGCGACCGCCAGCGGCGGCCGCAATTCCAGAAGCACTGCGCCGCCAAGGCAGACGCCGGACAGCGCAATCGCGATCTCGCTGCCCGGCAGCGGCACGCCGATCAGGCCGAGAAATCCGCCGAACGCCATGACCAGGGGAAAGGTGACGGGCAGGAGCCAGATCGCGGGCCGGCCGAGCTGCGCGCCCCACATGCCGACGGCGATCATCGCGATGACATGGTCGAGGCCCGTCAGCGGATGCAGGATGCCGCTCACGAAGCCGATGGCCTCGCCCTTGACGATATGGGCGCTGGCCGCGACTGGCACGAGCATCGCGACGGTGGCGACGAGGGAGAGAAGAGGAAGACGTTTCATTCTCAGATCACTCCGAACAGAATCGCGCTGTACTGGATCGTCCAGAACGCGCCGAGAATGCCGATCGTATAGGTTGGCGCCGCGGCCAGCGCGCGCGGCCAATGCCATTCCATCAGCCGGAATGCACGCAGCAGCGCGAGGATGACCGCGATGAAAGCAAGCTGACCGATCTCCACGCCGACATTGAACAGTAGAAGCGCACCGGCCAGGGCGCCCCGCTCCAGCCCGAGCGCGGTCAGTCCGCTGGCGAAGCCCATACCGTGCAGCAGGCCGAACACAAAGGCGACGATCCACGGATAACGGATGGTGAGGCTCGTGCCGCCGCGCTGGGCGCGGATGACTTCGGGCGCGAGGAACAGGATCGAAAGCGCGATGAGCGCGTTGAGCAGCGGGACCGAAAGCTGGATGAGGCCGAGCGTCGCCGCGGCGAGCGTGATGCTGTGGGCCAGCGTGAAGGCGCTGACGGTCTTGATCAGGGGCCAGCGGCCGCGGACGATCAGCAGCAATCCGAGCACGAACAGCAGGTGGTCCGGCCCGGTCAGGATGTGCTCGATGCCGAGCAGCAGGAAACTCGGGAGGGCGATCTCGTTGCCGTTGACGATCGCGATGCGGAACGACGGCTGCTCCGGCCGCAGGATTGCGTCGACGCGGCGGCCATCGAGAAGACGGACGCGCAGGAAGACGTCGGTCATCGTATCCGACAGGCCACCGATCGTGACGGTCTGGCCGAACACGGCATCGGGGCGCTTGTCCGAAATGTTCCAGCTTCGGATCAGATAGCCGGCGGCGGCGTACTGATCGACGTGCTGCCGGTCGAGCCAGCCATTCGATATCTGCGGCTCCAGATGGATCGCGACGTCGCCCATCGTCGGCAGCTTCCACATGACATGATAGGTCGTGCGCGAGGCCTGGGTGATCTCCAGATAGGCGGGACGCACCTCA
>Ga0265338_10008095_pt1 | contig 12844 bp, 9 predicted proteins | sample 42126metaG_FD_193579 | JGI IMG/M metagenome (GOLD analysis project Ga0265338, IMG submission 193579) | Rhizosphere microbial communities from Carex aquatilis grown in University of Washington, Seatle, WA, United States - 4-21-26 metaG | ecosystem: Host-associated > Plants > Roots > Rhizosphere >... | reverse complement strand
AGATGACAGATTAGACAGTCTAGACAAGTCTTTGATATATAACGATTTATTTGACAACAATCGGTAGTTTAGCGGTCCGCCAATGTTGCGCGAGCAAAAAACCGCTGAACATCAGCCATGGCACCCAGCCAGCGGGCGAGAAGGCTTCTTCCTGGAAAATCCCATTGGCAACAAGAAAAGCCAGCACAATCGGAATGACGATAAGGCGCGGATCGGTTTGCGGCGCCGTTACCAGTCGCCAAATGCTTTTCCAAAAACGGCCATAAAAAATAAAGAAAACGATCGAGCCGATGCCGAGCTGATAAAGCATGACGCCCAGCGCACTCTCGAAGCCGTAATCGGCGCCGTAGTTTTGATAATATTGAAAATCCGTGAGCGTTTCCTGTTCTCCGGCAGCCGACATGTTTCCACCGACGCCAACGCCGTGGCCTAAAGGATTTTTGAGGAAGCCGCGAATACCGCCGAGGAAACCGGTTACATGGTAATCCTGCGTATAAATTCCGTATAGGATGCCGACGACCGCATAGATGCCGATCGCCGTCGCCAACATCGTGATCAGCCTGCGGGTGTTGCGCGTACGGCCGTACGACCACGCCAGAAACAGAGTCGCCATATTCATGATGAGCGGGCCCTTGGCACCGACCAGGAAAATAAGAGGAAGACAACCCCACATCACGACACGGAAGCGATAAATGTAACCGATCAGGCAGCAGAAAACGAGCGCATAGGCGTAAGAGATAGAGTGAAAGTTCGGCCCGCGCGGGCGCAGCAAATCGATATCGAGGCCGAGACTACCGGACAGGTTGAGGTAGGAATTGGTCTCATAGCGGATGTATTCGGCGATGCTGCTAATGTTGATCACATCGATGAATCCGATCAGCTTGTAATTGAGGAAATCGACGGCGCGAAAGACCCGGTAAAGGTCGTAAGGAAAGAAGAATTCGATCACGCCCCAGACAATCAAAATCCCGGCCAGAACGCGGACAATGTTAAGAACATAGCGCAAATCCATCCGAAAGCCGAAGGCGATCCCGATGACGAGCATCAGAAAACCGACGAAGTAAATGCGCATATAGGTTATGGCGCTCGCAGACGAGGCGGCGGCGAAGCCAAGTGCAGTGTAGGCGACGATGACGATGCAGAAATAAGTAAGCCAGCGCATCAGCGCGTTGACCTCGGGCGGCAATCCTCGTCGCACCCGCATCCAGATCGGGATGCCGATAGTCGAGGTCAGAAAAACACTTACGACGTTGCTGCCGAGCATCAGACGGAAATGATCCGGATCCTCGATCAACGGAATGGCCGTGGCGATAAAGGCATTCTGAAGGAAGAAGTTGACGATGAGCAGGGCGAATGCGAATTCGTAGCTGACGAGTAGCGCGCCACCGGTGAGCAGAACGAGCCAGATGAGACCAACGGCGCCGAGGCCAGCCGTGAGCAAGAAATGGGGAATAAGTGCGACAATCGCCAGCGCCATGAACAGCACGGCCCGCATCAAGCTCTGCGGCCGCCCGGAAAACAGCGTTTCCTGTGTCGATCTGGGAATGGAAAAAGCCAAAGCGCCGCCTCAAATAACGTGGCGCTTTTTATGGTGCCCCAGGAGGGACTTGAACCCCCACATCGTTGCCGATAACGGATTTTGAGTCTGCCGATACTATCGTTATGTAGTTGATATAACGATATAATTTCTTGCAAAAACTGTGTATGTGTAAGTTATGTGCAAGACTCAGCCCGTTGGACACGCACCAGAACAACCGCCGCCGGTTCTACAGGAACATTCGGATTTGGGAAGCCGAACTCTCCATGACCAGGCCCATCCTGAATCACGCATTCAATCTGCTCCCGACTCGCCGCCTTGTGAAGCCGGAAACGAGGAAACCGCCCCGCCCTTCATTCCTTACTGCCCTTTGAAACCGGGTGGCGCATGCAGCCCGACTAGGAGCGCCCGCGATGCCCGTCACGTAAGGTCGTAAGTCAAGCGACGAAAAGCTTACGATTTTTGTCAACTTCAACGATTTTCACGAGTCGTCGATATACGGCCCAACAAGCGCGCGCGCCCTCCAATGCCCGATGTGGTTTGGGTTCTGGAGGAACGCCGAGAAGCACGCACAGGTTTTCCAGAGAAAGTTTGCGTATCTGACCGTTACGAACCAACGGCCAAGCCAACGATTCTGTGCCTACCCAATGGTAGTCAACGCCAAGCTCCGTCACGGAACTCTCCTTAGCGCCCAGAGTCACAAAAACTCGGTCGAATGAAGGGTTATGGCATACAGGTACACAACCGGAGGCAAACTCAGCAAATCTCTTCCAGCTATCAGCACCATTTTGTGCGACACCAACCCAAGCATCCTCTGAAAATCCGTTGATGATCCGTGCTTGTTCGGTAATTCTTTTGGGATGAAGCGGAAACAGCTTAAAGTCCATCTCACCTTTGAGAGTCTCGGCGTCTGGTGAAACGCGAACGGCACCCAACTCGATCACTTCGTGATAACCGAACTGCGGACCGGTCGTCTCAACGTCGATGAAACAAAGGTCCCGATCTGCCAACAGGATTTCGTCTTGACGAGATGACATCGTTCCTACCTCTGCCATTGCGAGCGATTCAACTACGGGGCGACTTTATCCTAGAATGCGTCCTTGTCGGAATACCTCGGTGGCAGGCTCAGTTCGATATCGCTGCGGGAAAAAGAACGTCAGCCATGCTTGAAGCACTTCCCACATTTCGACAGCGGAATGAGGCCAGGAAGCTTCCCCGAGTTTCCCCTGTATCAACGCCACTGCTTGAGCGCTTGTAAGCCCTTCCGGCCTTTTCGATGCTTCATCTACAGCCTGCACCAAAGGTATCTGACTCAACGTAGCTGCAATGTTCTGATTGAAAAGTTGGCGCGACAATCCCGCCTCTACATCAAGGATGGCCAGGTCGGATAGCGCAGCATCCACAGCTGATTCAACCATCCTCCGCTTAGCATCATCTACATCTGTATATACGCTCCACAGACGGTCCGGGACGCGACATGTAGGTAGCCAAAATTGACCCGCGGTTGCCGACGTTTCTGAGGCGACAACGGTCGTCTCTGTAAGCTTAACTTTCTCTACTTGCGCCTTAACAAGGTCTCGATAAGCGTCATCCACCCTGATGGCGTTCCGAAGCAACGCGTCCTCGAAGGCTTTCAATTCAGAGAAGATTTCATTGTGAGGATGAAGCAATTCCAGATTGGAGGGTGCCGCCCAACCTAGCGCTTTGTTTGTGAGATTTGCGGAACCGACGAAGACGTTGTCATCAAAGCGGTAGAGCTTCGCGTGAAGCAGGGGATGTACATATAGGGCGGCGTTGGACCGTGTCTTCACTACGTCGTAAATTTCCAGATCGCATACCCCAGCGGCAATCTCTTTAGGTATCCATCGGCCGACAACACGAACCGGCACCGATGGGTCTAGCTTATCGAAGAGAGCCTGAAGAACGCTAACCTTCACAAACGGGGCGACCAGAGTTACCTCGCGGCGTGCAGCAAGAGCCGCCGTAATGAGCTTCTCGCCGGGATTCGGCATTACTCCTTATCTCCATCCGTGAGGAAGTCACGCGCCATGCGGCCCCAATCCTGCCGCATCCTCCTTAGCCGCTCCCTGCCCGGAAGGTCTTCAACTTCTTGTCTCGCCCAAGCGGCGAATAACATCTTGATGGTGTCGGATGCATTGGTGATGCGACTGACCAAATCGCGATCCGTCGCATTGGTTGTGTCGGACTCCAGGGTCTTTATGAGGAAATCGTAAGCCGGATGCGACTGATTAAAGATGACCTCTGTTACACCACCCGGTCTGGGTTCAACCGAGAAAAACGCATCCATATCGCTGGAGGCTTCCACGAAGATAACTTTACGGCCCCGTCTCTGCACCGCGTCGGCGATATTCTTGGCAACAGTTTCCTCGTACTGCTTCTGCTTGACCAAATCGTCAACAAGGGCGTCCTTTGCTTTATCATCGAACACTTCACTATCTGAAGGTGTTTGATGCCCTCCAGTGGCGCGTTCCTTAAACTTGGTCGAGGCTCTGTCTTCTACTGAGGTGTCTTCGTGTCGTTTTTGCCCGCTCCGTCTTCCTTTTGTTTGATCTTGAAGCGCATCACGAATCTTGGGAAGGATCAGTTTGATGTAGTTGACGATGTCAATAAGCCCAACCCGAGGGTCTCCCTCTTCTTCCAAACGCCTCTTGTAGTCGGTGTACTCTTCGCGACTATCGGCTTCGGTTTTCCAGTCGAACCCAACCATGTGCGAAAAAAGCGTCGCAGCCTGCTTGTTGTTGGTAACGCCAAAAATTTCATCCAGCTCGGGAGGAAATTCGACTTCGATACCCCACCAGCGCTCTCTCGGATCGTAACTATTGGTCCACGAAGCATCTAGGTCGAGCTCGCGCCCCGCCCGCACTATCGAGATGCCAAGGTTCTTCGCGGCATGTTTTCCATAGTCCTTCGAGCCACGATCTGTTCCGTCTTCCGGCAGCGTTTCCCCCGTGGCCCATGATGCCCGGATCGTAACTTTGTGTTTCTTACCATCTGGGGCGGCTATTTCGTAGACTTCGTCATCATCGCCCCAGCGCTGAAACATCGGCTTCGTGTCAAATGGCGCCGGAGTGCTGGATGGGCTTAGCAAATAGAGCGGATCGTTTACCCGTGCATCCTTGTCGAAAAGGATCGTGCTGTCGTCCATCGCACAAAGACGGATGCGCAGATCGCCTTTGTGAATAAATTTTCGGTACATCCGCCCAACTAAAGTTTCCGTATTTTCAAGGGTGGCCCGGCCGCCTTTCCAAGTCTGACGACCATCATCAAATTTGCTCCATACGATAAGCGTTCCGGACGCACCAAATGATTTCCCGCGTGACCGCCATTCCGACGGGACAGCTTGGTGGGCGGGTTCGGGAACTTGCTTCAATTTTCCAGCTTCGACCTCATCAACATCGAGGTAGCTATGAATCGCGTTGTCTGGACCCGATTGCCAAGTCCAAACATCTACACGCTTACCCTGCGAAATAGAGGCGTTCGGCAGTCCCATTCCGAACCGGCCAATACCTGACCTATCATTCAAGTGCGTACCGTTGCCAAACTGGAGAGCGAGCCGAAGCACTTGCGGTGGCATTCCTTGACCATCGTCCAGGACGGCAATCTTGCTGATCCGTCTGCGCTGTCGTTGCTCCAATTGAACCAATTCTTCCAAACAGAAGACTTCAACTGTATGAGCTTTTGCTTGGACCGAGTTGTCGATGAGCTCTGAAAGAGCATATGCCGTGTTGCGATATCCACTATCGCGCATCGCCCGGATGGCAAGTTCCGTTGGAATAATGTCGTTATCCATTTCAGGCATCGTTCCAAACGTCCTCCCAATTTGTGAAAGCGTCAGCGATACTGCCGAAGCCCGGAAGTTGAGGGTCAACAACGGTGACAATCTCCGCTGTAGCGTTACCGCCTGCGCGCGGACCACGTATCGCCCGCCCCACCATCTGGCTATAAAGAACGAGCGACCTAGTTGGTCTAGCAATAATCGCGGCGCTCGTCTTGGGGGCATCAAAGCCGGTGGTCAAAACGCCGAAATTACAAAGGATTACCGGCTCCGGGTCGGCACTCTTGAACTTGGTGATGACCCGTTCTCTTGTCGTTTTATCGGTGAACCCCGTAACCACGAATGACCGGGTACCCCGCAGAGCCAGCACCGAAGATATGAGATGTGCGTGAGCCACTGTCGCAGCAAAAATAATGATCCGCGAATGTCGCGCCTTCATTTTTTCCGCCACGGTTATAATTTTTATATTGCGCTGATCGTTGGACGCTAGCTGCTCTAAGACGGATGTGGGTATCTCATGTTGATCTGCCAGTTCCCGTATATCGTTTTCGGTAAGCTTCAGACCAGCTTCGGCATTCAGAGTCTCGAACGTGGGTCGAGCTAGATATCCCTCGTCGATCAAGTACTGGACTGGATTTGTATATCCCTCGACTTCAAGCGTGACTTTCCGATTATCAAAGAACTTGGAAAGTTCGCTATCCGCATCAATGTCTGCCCAAGTGCGACCGGGTGTAGCTGTCAGTCCAAGTAATGCGTTACGGGGCTTCTTCTCATGTAGATAACTAATGATGGATTTATAGGTCGGTGCAATCGCTTGATGTGCCTCGTCGATCACCGTAAGGGCTGCGCGATCTCCCAACCTCATTATCATATTGGCGTCGCGCTGATACAAAGCGTGCATCTTCGAAAGACCAGCGACTAAGAAACCCGCCTTTGCCGATGCGATATCGGGATCGTATGATCCCCAAAATCGATAAACGGGGACCGTCAGCGATCCCAGCGACGACCATGCCTTCTCGAACTCGGATGCCGCCTGCTCAAGTAGTTCGCCGCTTTGAGCTAGCCAAACAACGAGACGGTCGGAATTTTGGTTGAGCGTATTTGCGACTATGTGCATGGCGGTACGCGTTTTCCCCGCTCCGGTCGGCATATGCACTACGACTTTGTGTGGGGGCTCGTTCAATATATCCGTCACTCGTTGGACAACGCGACGCTGATGTTCAAATAGCCCATACGTCGGCACTACATCCCTAGTCGGTTCTTCTTCAAAACTGGGGGCGCGATCCGGGACGACGACACCGAGAAAACTAAGAAGAGTGGCTTCCGACTTTCGATCATTCGCTTGCAAGACATTCGAATCGTAAAGAGCCGGTCCTTTGGAAGAAATTCCAAATTTCCTACCAAGTTCCTCCGCTTTGGATAAGGGAAGGAGATTCAGGAGGCGCGCGCGTAGTTCCTTGCGGCGAACCATCTCCAAAGGCTCTGCGGATTCGTAGGCGAGCTTGACGAGATTATCCCGCGTCAATAATTCAGGATTTAAGGCCGTTAGGACATTTATTGTGGCAGCGCCAACAAAGTCGCGCAGCGCCGCATCAGGTGCGTTTTGCAGAATAGATCGGATCGACATGCCGGGAACATTCGACACGGCCTACCCCTTTGCCCTGTTATTTGTGACAGGCTAGGCACACCTTGGCCTGTCCGTAAAGATCGTCAACGTCCATCAATTCGGCTTCATCCCGAAGAGGGTTGGATCGTTGTTTCGCACGGTTTCGAGACATCCGACGTTCGTAGTCTTCCCGTATTTCAGCGATGCGATCTGGTTGTGCCAGCTCTTCAAGTGATTCGCCATTGCTCCATGTAAATGGCGAACCGTGGTCAACGGCGTTTTTTTCATATTGCTTAGCTTCTTCAAAAGCGCCGGGATGTTCTTCCATGAGACGAACCCACTCGATCTTCTGTTGAAAGAAGCAAAAAGTGCAGCCGGAACGAGACCGCCAGGAGTAGTATTTGGGAAGCCCAAGCCCGGCGCCATCCAGCAATTCCAACACACCTGCCTTGTCGATATTAGATTCCTTGAACGGCAACCGCACGATCAAGTTGTCTTTTTTTGAGGTGTATCCCTCGCGGTATTCTTCGTCCGCTCGTATCGCTACATAACTATAAACCATGGTGCCGGCATCAAGCATTGGCTTGAGCCACGCCTCAAACGGGCGAAGCTTAAGTTGCCTGGTGCACCACCTCGTCTGAACGGATGGCAAGAAATTGTGATATTGTTTGAGCCAGAAATCGAAGTCACGGTCCGGGTTCAAGCGCAGAATCGCCTTTCCCAAGAAGCCTTCCAAACGTCCGAGAAATTCATAAACCTCGGGTAGTTCTTTACCCGTGTCCGTAAAGAAGTAAGTCAGATCCAATTCGGGGTGATGTTGCCGCATGTAGACAGCGAGCGCTGCGCTATCGCGGCCGCCCGACAGCCCGAGAACGTGGACCTGCTTTGGCACCGTTACATGAGCGTTCACGCCGAACCATCCTTTCTGACAATGACATTCAACCACTCGTCCGCATCGCCGATGTCCTGTTGCGGTGTCCAGCGCCAAAGTTCCTGAATGGACACGTCGGCAAATGTATCAATCAACCGACGCAACTTGTGCTCGTCCATATCAAAATAATACCGCCCATCGGCGCTTACTCGTTCACCCATTCCATATTTGAATGAGATGTACATCACACCCCCAGACTGAAGCGCCTGGAGCAATCGTTGAACGCAATTCTGAAGCTCAGACTTCTGGACGTGCAGGAGTGATGCACAAGCCCATATTCCGTCATAAATCGGAGGCGAGCTAAATTCCTGAAACTGAAGGTGCCGCGTTTTGCGTCCTGTGAGGTGAGAGCTGAAGAGGCAGAGGGCGTTCGACGCATCAAATGCATCAACACTATAGCCGAGCTGTTGGAACGCGAGTGTATCCCGGCCTGAGCCGCTGCCAGCATCCAGTATCCGAGCATGTTCAGGAAGGTATCGTAAAAAATGCGAATAGAGACCGGACATATCTACGTGGAGTGTCGATTCGGCATACCTTGTCGCATTACGCTCGTAAAACCCTTCGGTTGATTCGAGAAGAGGTGATTTGAGCGGCGCGCTAGCCATGTGTCAGACCCCACTCTGGTCAGCGGCACCGGAACGGTGAAATAGCAAGAAATAGAGTGCGATTAAGGTAGCCAAAAGTAACGCGACACCGTACCAAGCGCAGACTTCAAAAGGCCAATATTCGAAGAATGCACCGTAGACCGACGCCGCTGACGCGATCATCATAAGAACGCAGTAGGTCGTCACCATGCTGTAGCGACCGAGCCAAGGAAGTTTTGGATTCTTGGGCTGACCCGTCGCAAAGCTTGCAGGGAAGTATTCCTTGATTTTTTCGAGATAGCTTTCCAGGACATCTCGTATGCGAAGAATAGCTAGCGTAAGAGCTAAGTTACATGCGCCCGCAAAAAGGAGCAGCACGAACCGAACCTTCATGTCTAAGCTTTCGGTTACGCCAGCACCAAACCATAACCCGCCGGTCAACGTCATCGCGAGGATTGGGACTTGATTCATTTGCTGGTTCAGACTGCGCGCCTGCTCGCAATTCTGCTCGTAGCATGTCTTGCGGACTGAACCGTCGGTGTCTTCCGTCATGTTAGCGACCTTTCCGCCCGACAATTCGGACCGCTTTTTGCTCAGGCAACTCAGCTACCAGATAGCGAGCGCTCATTTCCGCGAGCGCGGCCAAAATTACATTCCTCTTGCGTTGGTCAGCGTTGGCGAGAGTTTGCTGCACCTTTAGAATGAGTTTCTCAACTGCGTCCCGGTCCGTGTCGGCAATGGCAAATTCACCGGACACAGGCGTTGGCCTTCCTTCGCGACCAACGACTACCGCCATTGCCAGACGTTTATCGGGGCGACCCTTGACGCGAGCGAAGGCCTCGGTGCGGATGAACTTTCCAGCCAAATCCGCAATTTCCAATCCGGCTTGATCGAGGTCTGCATCAACCCAATCGCGCGGCGGTTTGTTCGTCGCAAGGCTCGCGATGCCCTCCATATCAATTTCTGCCCCTGTGAATTGGCTGAGACGCCCGACAAACGCGTTAAGTCGGAAATCACCGGATAGTTGCCTTACGTTTTCAGCGCGAGAACGAAGCTCTTCTAACGCTTGGCGAGAATTATTTGGAACCTCAAGTTCGGTGAGCATCATTTGCCGCAGCCGGTCGAGCATGTCCTGATATGCGCGAGACAATTCTGCGAGACCATCTCGGACGCTCGCGATAACTTGTTCGGCTTGCGCTTGACCCGGCTGAACCCCAACGTCCTGAAGCAGAGTTGGAATATCATCAAAAAGAAACTTATTTGGGTCCGTCGCCTTTTTGAAAACAGCGCGAACCTTTAAGGCGTTCGCAGAGAGCCGATTTGTGCGCTTGGTCCACGGCTTGAGGTTTTCATGAATGCCGATGAGGCCGCGCGCAACGTCAATTGGCTGAAGTAGCACAAGCTTGTTGTTTGCATCCAGTTCGCGGACGACTTCGGCAAGGCCCGACAGAATCTTCCGAGATTCGCGTGATAAGTCCATCCATCGCAATTGAATCGACGCAGGATCGGTCGCCAAATAATCGACTTCAAGATCGGTAAACCGAGCTTGAAACACGCCTTCTCGATAGAACGCGAGACGGTCGCGATGCGCCAGAAGGAAGGCCACCCCTAGAACGGGGAGCAATCCTTGCTTTATTCCGAATGGTGCCTGCTGCCACGTCGCATAGAGATCGGACATTGTGACCGATTTCTCGCGATTCTTTTCAAGCATTTCAGTTGCGGCCTGCCAAGCTGGGAGAAGCCCGCACGGATCGGACTTTGTTGACGGCGCGCAAAATCTCCATCCCTCCGGTGACAAGCGATAAATGCTTGCCTTCAATAGAATGGATTCAAAAAGACCACCTTCCGCCGGATAACCTTCTATCCCCAGTCGAGGCTCGCCTTCCTTCTGAACCATCAATTTAAGCAGCGCTTTTTGCGCCGCGACGGCGTTGGAAGACGGATTCTGTCGGTTGAGGAGTTCATTCGGCATACAGGGCGCTTGATCGAAACGCGCATCTGCGATTTCAGACGCCAAGATGTTTAGTTCCGAATAGGAATAACGTGTCGGGCGATGTTTGTGGCGATACCACTCGGCGGTATCGAACATTTTTTGTAGATCGTTTTCCAAACGGGTCCGGATATCCGCAATTCGGGCAAACACCTCACGGCGTGCAACCGCGTCTCCGCTGAGTTCCGGCCTATCCTCGCTTACTTTCGATATAGCCAGAAATTCGCGCGCCAAACGCATGACTTGCCAGGACGCGGTAGATAGTCCGATTACAACATCGCCGGCGGCGGACTTGATCGCGTCCTCACATACTTTCTCGGCCTTTGGCTTTGTTTCGTTCGCAGTCGGAATAACAAGAAGAAAGCGTCCAACCGCCCCATTGGTCGGCACGGGCGCTTTAATGCGATCCGAAATTTCGCCGAGCGGAATTAGGTCAACATCGAACCAACGAAGGGCTCCTGTTGCGTGGTAGTGCCGCTTTGCAAGCACCGGCTGGAGACCCGCCAGGGCTTTCAACTGGCGGAAATTGACCTCGCGAATTGATCCCAGCGCTTCATTCAACGCTTGTTCGATATCGAAGTCACTTCCTGAATGAATCGCGAATGAATCAAGATGTTTCCTAAATATGATGAATGACCAGGACTGAAGCTGCTTCAACGCAGCAGAGACTTTCGACTCTGAAACTCCGCCGTCTACGCAGCTTGATAGGAGTTCGAGAGTTGCGCTCAAGCCCGAACGCTCCTTAAACAAATCGAGCAACGCAATGGTTTTTAGTAATTGAAGATGAATCGGCGCGGCACCGCTTGCCACGCACCTTTCGACAGCCTCCACAGCCATCGACCAACGATGACCATCTGGCGATGCTAAAATCGCGGGTTCTAAGTTTATACGCAAGTACTCAAAGAGCCGGTCGGGTCGAAACAAATCACGGTCGTCCGCGTCTCTCAGAAAATCTTGAAAACCGTAGGGCTCCGCCGAGTTCAAAAAACCAAATAGACTACGTTGGTTCTGCCCGAAACGGCGGCGAGATATGGGCCCTAAGAGACACGCTACGACTGGATGCAACGGAGCACATTCGGCCAATGTGAGTGCGAGATTTTCGGAGGCGCTTGGGCGTCCCTGTTTGACCACTTTCGCCACGGCTTGGCTGAGAGGCGTAGCACGTTTGGCCTTATGATCGCTTTGAATTGCTGCGGCGAGCAGTTCAAGTTGCTCGTCGCCAACCGTGTTGATGATTAAATCAACAAACCGCCCTTGCACTTTAGACCACTCATCGCGCAAGTCGCGCGCAAGACGTTGCGCATACTCGTCGAACGCTTGATGAAGGATTCCGACAACCAGAAGCCGACCTTTGCTGCGCGACGCGGCTTCGGCCAATTGCTGAAACAGATAGATGTCCGCGCCGTCCTGTGCCGCGCCTTCAAGAAATTTTCCCATTTCGTCCATGAACAAAATCAGGCCACCATGAACGCCCGGGTTCTGAGACGATAACGAACTCAGCGTGGCCAAAACGCGATTATCTGTCCATTTAGGCACATGATTTTTGCGGACAAAGCCGTTCGCGACCAACGCTTCGCCGATGACTTCCGCCGGTGCGGCGCGTTGGCCGATCACCGGCAATATCCACCAACCCTTGGATTTCGGGGGCAGCGCATCCCAAAGCTCTTTCACGGTGCGCTTTCCGATTGTGGAGGCGGCTTCCGAGCGAAGTCTGGCGTTGCCATTTAGCGCGGCGCTGAGAGCGACAACGAGGCTGGATTTGCCGGTGCCATAGGGTCCGGTCCAAGTGAAGGCACCTTGGCCTGTTTCCGCCACATGCCGCGCCATGCTTGAAAGCACTTCGGCGGAGGAACGCGGACAAACAAATCCTTCGAGTGCCTTGGGGTCGTGAAGGTCAGTATCGATCCTCACAGACCTTTGGAAACGGCGCGTTACGTGAACATGATCTGCAAGACTCATGCGGCCCTCTTATGCCGAACGGACCGATAGTCTTTCGCTAGCAACGCGAAGCGTTCGGAAGGCCGCAAAGCGCGATCTCGTTGCACCTGCTTGAGGCCAGCCGTTTCCGACCAGCGGAACGCACCTTTCGTGTCGTCTTCCAATGCCAAAAGCCGGTCGGCTAATTCGGATTCATCGAGCTGAAACACCCTACCCGGCGAACCGGGCTCGTGCGCAATCATCTCGAAAGAAAGAGTGCGCGTTGAGCCCTGCTGATCCCAGAAGGTGTCCAATGCCGTCGCGAATACGCCAGAAGGGAGAGAAGCCTTCGTGCCACGCACCAAATGAAAGTGCCCCTTAATTCCGCGAACGAGGCCGAGTTCGGCCAGTGGAGACTCAATGTTGTCTTCTACATCGGCCTGCGCACCCGATGGCCGTGCCTCGTAGGTGCGAACGAAGCAC
>Ga0265338_10008094_pt1 | contig 12844 bp, 11 predicted proteins | sample 42126metaG_FD_193579 | JGI IMG/M metagenome (GOLD analysis project Ga0265338, IMG submission 193579) | Rhizosphere microbial communities from Carex aquatilis grown in University of Washington, Seatle, WA, United States - 4-21-26 metaG | ecosystem: Host-associated > Plants > Roots > Rhizosphere... | reverse complement strand
CCAGGTCGAGAAGGCGTTGAAGGACCTGGCGGACAAGGTCAGTCCCGATGAGCGCGCGCAGGCCGAATCGGCCCTGAGCGATCTCAAGGCCGTGCTGAAGTCCGATGACAAGGAAATCATCGAGAAGAAGACCGAAGCGCTGGCGCAGGCGTCCGGCAGCATCGCGCAGCGCGCCTATGCGGCCGGCCAGGCCGGGGCGCCGGGAGGCGATGCGGCGCAGCCGGGACCGGATGCCGGCGCGGCGGGTGGCGCATCGCAGCCTCGGTCCAAGGACGACGTAGTCGACGCGGAATTTGAGGAAGTCCGGGACAAGGGTCGACGGGCCTCCTGACGAGGACACGGGACTTCAAGCCTGAAGCATGCTGCCGGGGGCCACGGGGTCCCCGGCCGCATGCGTGTATCCGACTGTAAACCGGACTGTGACGGCAAGGCATGGCGAAGCGCGATTACTACAAGGTCCTGGATGTCGCCCGTAGCGCAAGCGAGGCCGACATCAAGAAGTCCTATCGCCGCCTGGCGATGAAATACCACCCGGACCGCAACCCCGGCGACACGGAAGCCGAGGAGAAGTTCAAGGAAGCCAAGGAGGCCTACGAAGTCCTCTCCGACACCCAGAAACGCGCGGTGTACGACCAGTACGGCCACGCCGGACTGGAGGCGAGCCGCAATGCGCAGTCCGGCGGCGGCCGCGGGGCCGGCGCCGAGGCGTTCAGCGACATCTTCGGCGATGTATTCGGGGACATCTTCGGGGGCGCGCGCCGCGGCGGCGCCAACCAGAGTTTCCGGGGTGCAGACCTGCGCTACGAGGTCGGGCTCGATCTGGCCGAGGCAGTGTTCGGACGCACGATCGAAATCGACGTCAACAAGTTCGCCGAATGCGAGGTCTGCCATGGCAGCGGTGCCGCCAAGGGCAGCTCCCCGGTGGGCTGCGACACCTGTGGAGGCACCGGACAGGTCCGGGTGTCCCAGGGATTCTTCACGCTGCAGCAGACCTGCCCGCACTGCCGCGGCAGCGGCCGCATCGTGCGCAATCCCTGCGACAACTGCCTCGGGCAGGGCCGCATCCGCCGCGCCAAGAAACTCTCCGTCAAGATCCCGCCCGGCGTCGACAACGGCGATCGCGTGCGGCTGAGTGGCGAAGGGGAGGCCGGGCGCAATGGCGGCCCGCCCGGCGACCTGTACGTCGAAGTGCAGGTGCGCGAACACCCGATCTTCGAGCGCGATGGCATGCACCTGAGCTGCGAGGTGCCGGTGAGCTTTGCAACCGCGGCGCTCGGTGGCAGCGTCGAGGTGCCGACGCTCGATGGTCCGGTCACGCTCAAGATTCCGGCCGAGAGCCAGTCCGGGCGCGTATTCCGCTTGCGCGAGAAGGGCGTCAAGTCGGTGCGCGGCAGCGCGCGCGGGGACCTGTTCTGCCGCGTCGTCGTCGAGACGCCGGTGCACCTGTCGCACGACCAGCGCAAACTGCTGCGCGAGCTCGAGGAGTCACTGAAGGCCGACGGGGCCAAGCATGCGCCGCGTCAGAAGAGTTTCTTCGACGGACTGAAGCGCTTCTTCGCCAGCGGTACGCCGTGACCAGCGCCTCACGCAGCGGCGAGGCTCCGATCCGCACCGTGCTGCTCGGTGCTACCGGGCGCATGGGCACGAACCTGCTGCGCGAATGGGGCCGCTTTCCGCAGCTGCTGCTGACCGGCGCCGTGGCTTCGAGCGCGAGCCCACAGCTCGGCACCGATGCCGGGGCGGCGGCGGGCGTCGCCTCCACCGGCGTGGTGGTCAGCGACAGGCTGGCCCCATTGCTGGCGACGGCACAGCTCGTCATCGATTTTTCAACCGCTGCGGCCGCGGGTGCGAATCTTAACGAGTGCGCCTCGGCGCGCGTGCCGCTGCTGCTCGGTACCACCGGCCTCGACTCATCGATCGATGCGATGCTGGTGGACGCCGCGCGGCACATCCCCGTGCTCGTGGCGCCGAACACGAGTCTGGGCGTGAATCTGCTGCTTGAACTGGTGCGCACGGCGGCGCAATGCCTGCCGGCGGCATTCGATGTCGAGATCCTGGATGTGCACCACCGGCAGAAGCGCGATGCGCCTTCCGGAACCGCACTGGCGCTCGGCGAAGCGGTGGCCGCGGCGCGCGGCGCACCGTTCAATGCGCAGCGGCTGCGCGAGAGCGGTGGCATGCGCGCAGCGCCGCGGCAGGCCGGGGAAATCGGATTCGCGGTGCTGCGGGGCGGGGATGTGGTCGGCGAGCACGAGGTGTGGTTCCTCGGGGAAGGCGAGCGCGTGCGCCTGGGCCATATCGCGACCGATCGGGCAGTGTTTGCGCGCGGGGCGCTCCAAGCCGGCGCCTGGCTGGCCCGTCAGCCCTCTGGACGCTATGGGATGAGGGACTTTTTCGGATTTAAAACAATAACTTAAGTGACTAATGCGGTGCGAAGTGCGAGGAAGCCACCGCTGAGCCTTAGATTTCACATTATTAGTCCAAATGGACGGCGATTGGCATGGACAGGGGAGGCCGTGGTCTTTACACTTTTGGGCGTAATCCGATAGTCGGGTTAGTCCGCACAAGGCGGGAGGGCGTTCCACAAGAACTCCTCCCGCTTTGTGCATCTGCCACCCGTACATCATGAGGAGAGGGATGACGTGAGTGTACCGGCGGTGCTCGCTCTGGCCGACGGAACTCTCTTCAAAGGCCAATCCATTGGCGCCTCCGGCAATACCACCGGCGAAGTGGTCTTCAATACTGCGATGACGGGCTATCAGGAAATCCTGACCGATCCGTCCTACGCCCGCCAGATCATCACACTGACCTGTCCCCACATCGGCAACACCGGCACGACTCCCGAGGACATGGAGTCCCCGCAGGTCTATGCCTCAGGCCTGGTGGTGCGCGATCTGTCGCTGGTCAGCAGCAGCTGGCGCGCGGCCGGAACGCTGCAGGATTTTCTCGCGCGCGCGCGGGTCGTGGCGATCGCCGGCATCGACACGCGGCGGCTCACGCGCCTGCTGCGTGAGAAAGGAGCGCAGGCCGGATGCATCATGACCGGCGAGCGCATCGATGAAGCGGCGGCCGTGCGCGCGGCGCGTGCATTTCCCGGGCTCAAAGGCATGGACCTGGCCCGCGTCGTGAGCACACGCCACACCTACCAATGGAACGATGGCACTCTCGGACGCGAGAGTCCGCCCTCGCTGCGCGCAGCTCAGCGACTGCATGTCGTGGTCTACGATTATGGAGTCAAGCGCAATATCCTGCGGCTGCTCGCCGACATGGGCTGCCGCCTCACGGTGGTGCCGGCGACCACGACGGCCGCCGAGGTGCTTGCGCTGCATCCCGATGGCGTGTTCCTGTCGAACGGGCCGGGCGATCCGGAACCCTGCGACTACGCGATCAGGGCGATCGGGGAGCTGCTGCAGAGCGGGCTGCCGCTGTTCGGGATCTGCTTAGGGCATCAGCTGCTGGCCCTCGCCAGTGGCGCCCGCACCGTCAAGATGAAATTCGGTCATCACGGCGCCAACCATCCGGTGCAGGATCTGGCGACCGGTCGCGTGCTGATCACGAGCCAGAACCATGGTTTCGCGGTCGACGAATCGACCCTGCCCCCGGGCCTCATTCCGACGCATCGCTCGCTGTTCGACGGCAGCCTGCAGGGCCTCGCGCGCACCGACTGTCCGGCCTTCAGCTTCCAGGGACACCCGGAGGCGAGCCCCGGGCCGCACGAGCTGCGAACGATGTTTGACGGCTTTGCGCAGGCGATGGTGCGCCGGCTGCAGGAGCAGCTGCGGGTGCTGCGCGCGGGCCGCAAGCAGAGCGTCGAGGGCTGAAGGCCATGCCCAGACGAACCGACCTCGAGAGCATCCTGATCATCGGCGCCGGTCCGATCGTGATCGGACAGGCCTGCGAGTTCGACTACTCCGGTGCCCAGGCCTGCAAGGCGCTGCGCGAGGAGGGCTTCCGCGTCATCCTGGTCAATTCCAATCCGGCCACGATCATGACCGATCCCGAGACCGCCGATGCGATCTACATCGAGCCGGTCAACTGGCGAACGGTCGCACGCATCATCGAGCGGGAGCGTCCCGACGCGCTGCTACCGACGATGGGCGGCCAGACCGCGCTTAACACCGCACTCGATCTGGTACGCGAGGGCGTGCTCGAGCAGTACGGGGTGGAGCTGATCGCGGCCTCGCGCGAGGCGATCGATATGGCCGAGGACCGGGAGCGGTTCCGCAACGCGATGCGCGAGATCGGCCTCGAAGTGCCCAATTCGCAGGTGGCCCGCAGCCTGGAGGAGGCGCTCGCACTGCAGGCCGGCATCGGCTTTCCGGTCGTGATCCGCCCGTCCTTCACGCTTGGTGGCAGCGGCGGCGGCATCGCCTATAACCGCGAGGAATTCGAGACTATCGTCGAGCGCGGCCTGGAGGCATCCCCGACGCGCGAGCTGCTGCTCGAGGAAGCCGTGCTCGGCTGGAAGGAATACGAGATGGAGGTGGTGCGCGACTCCAAGGACAACTGCATCATCGTCTGCTCGATCGAGAACCTGGATCCGATGGGCGTTCATACCGGCGACTCGATCACCGTGGCACCGGCGCTGACGCTGACGGACAAGGAGTACCAGCGCATGCGCGATGCCTCGATCGCGGTGTTGCGCAAGATCGGAGTGGAGACGGGCGGCTCGAACGTGCAGTTCGCGATCAATCCGCAGGACGGGCGCATGCTCGTGATCGAGATGAATCCGCGCGTGTCGCGCTCCTCGGCGCTGGCTTCCAAGGCGACCGGCTTCCCGATCGCGAAGATCGCCGCGAAGCTCGCGATCGGCTACACGCTCGATGAGCTGCGCAACGAGATCACCGGCGGGGCGACGCCGGCCTCCTTCGAACCGTCGATCGACTATGTCGTCACCAAGATCCCGCGCTTCACGTTCGAGAAATTCCCGGCTGCCAACAACCGGCTGACCACGCAGATGAAGTCGGTCGGCGAGGTCATGGCGATCGGACGTACCTTCCAGGAGTCGCTGCAGAAGGCACTGCGCGGCCTCGAGACCGGCCTCGATGGCCTGGACCCGATCCTCACGCTGCCTTTGACCGAGGAGACCGAGAGCCAGCTCAGCTATGAGCTGCGTGCCCCGGGCGCAAACCGGCTGCTGTACGTGGCCGACGCGCTGCGGGCGGGCTGGGAGGTCGAGCGCGTGCAGAGCCTGACCGCGATCGACCCGTGGTTCATCGCCCAGATCGCCGACCTCGTGGCCGAGGAGGGCCGCGTGCGGCGCGAAGGCGAGAGCGCCCTTGGGGTCGACCGGCTGCGCAGCCTCAAGCGCAAGGGCTTCTCGGACCGACGCCTGGCCGCGCTGACGCGCTCGCGCGAGGAGACGATCCGCGGCAAACGCCGGGAATTCGGTGTCGCGCCGGTCTACAAGCGCGTCGACACCTGCGCCGCGGAGTTCGCAACCTCGACCGCCTATCTGTACTCGACCTACGAGGAAGAGTGCGAGGCCGACCCGACGCGGCGGCGCAAGATCATGATCCTGGGCGGCGGCCCCAACCGCATCGGCCAGGGCATCGAATTCGATTACTGCTGCGTGCACGCCGCGCTGGCGCTGCGCGAGGACGGCTTCGAGACCATCATGGTCAACTGCAATCCGGAGACCGTTTCCACCGACTACGACACCTCGGACCGGCTGTATTTCGAGCCGCTCACCCTCGAGGACGTGCTCGAGGTGATCGCCCGCGAGCGGCCCGAAGGAGTCATCGTGCAGTTCGGCGGCCAGACGCCGCTGAAGCTCTCGCGCGCCCTCGAAGCGGCCGGGGCCCCGATCATCGGCACTTCCCCGGATTCGATCGACATCGCCGAGGACCGGGAGCGCTTCCAGCAGCTGGTACGTCGCCTGGGTCTGCGCCAGCCGGCCAATGCGACCGCACGCACCGAGGATCAGGCGGTGGTGCTCGCGCGCGAGGTGGGCTTCCCGCTCGTAGTGCGGCCCTCGTACGTGCTGGGCGGCAGGGCGATGGAGATCGTGTTCAACGAAGACGACCTGCGCTCCTACATGTCGCGGGCGGTCCAGGTCTCCAACGACAGCCCGGTGCTGCTCGACCGCTTCCTCGATGTCGCCATCGAGGTCGACGTCGATGCCGTGTGCGATGGCGAGGACGTTCTGATCGGCGGCATCATGGAGCACGTCGAGCAGGCCGGAGTGCATTCCGGGGACTCCAGCTGCTCGCTGCCTCCCAACAGCCTGTCGGCCGAGGTGCAGGAACAGTTGCGCGCGCAGACGCGCAAGCTCGCCAAGGCGCTGAACGTGATCGGGCTGATGAACGTGCAGTTCGCGATCCAGAACGGTACCGTGTTCGTGCTCGAGGTCAACCCGCGCGCCTCGCGCACCGTACCGTTCGTGTCCAAGGCCACAGGCGTGCCGATCGCGAAGATCGCGGCGCGCGTCATGACCGGCCGCCGCTTACGCGATCTTGGCGTGCTCACGGAGCGCGTACCGCGGTATTATTCGGTCAAGGAAGCGGTGTTCCCGTTCGTGAAGTTTCCCGAGGCGGATCCGATCCTCGGCCCGGAGATGAAATCCACCGGCGAGGTCATGGGCACGGGGCGCACCTTCGGCGAGGCCTACGCGAAGTCGCAGAGCGCGTCCGGGGTGGTGCTGCCGCGTTCCGGCTGCTGCCTGATCAGCGTGCGCGAGCGCGACAAGCACGGCGCAGTGGAGCTGGCGCGCCGGCTGATCGGGCACGGCTTCACGATCGTCGCGACCCGCGGTACCGCGTTGACGCTGCGCGCCGCGGGCATCGAGTGCCGCGAGGTCAACAAGGTCCGCGAAGGACGCCCGCACATCGTCGACATGATCAAGAATGACGAGATCGACCTGATCGTGAACACCACCGAGGGCAAGCACGCGATCCTCGAGTCCAACTCGATCCGGCGCGAAGCGGTGCACCGGCGCGTGACGTATTACACGACGCTCGCGGCCGCGCTCGCGACCTGCGAGGCGCTCGATCACATCGATGAAGTGGACGTCAACCGCCTGCAGGACCTGCACCGCGAGGTCGGGACGTGAAGCGCTCGCCCATGACCCTGCGCGGAGCGGAGCTGCTGCGCACCGAACTCAAGCGCCTGAAATCGGAGGACCGGCCGCGAGTGATCCGCGCCATCGCCGAGGCCCGCAGCCACGGCGACCTGTCCGAGAATGCCGAGTACCACGCGGCCCGCGAGCAGCAGGGTTTCATCGAGGGACGCATCATGGAGATCGAGTCGCGGCTCGCCGCGGCGGAGATCATCGACGTCGCGAGCCTCCCGGCGACCGGGCGTGTCGTGTTCGGCTCCACGGTCGAGCTCGAGGACCAGGATGAGGGCGCGGCCGTCACCTACCAGATCGTCGGCGAGGACGAAGCCGATATCCGTTCGGGGCGCGTCTCGGTGACCTCGCCGATCGCGCGCGCCCTGATCGGCAAGGTCACGGGCGATGTCGTGGACGTCGCGGCGCCGGGCAGGACCCGCAGCTACGAGATCGTCTCGGTCCGCTACGTCTGATCGGATTCGGGCAGCGGATAGCGCGTCAGTCCCGCGGCCGGCCGGAACAGCAGGGCTACATGGCCGACGCGGCCGACCAGGGTGCTGCCGCTGCCGGCGGCCAGTTCGGCGATCAGTGCGTCGCGCACGTCGCGGTCCGCTGCCTGAACCCGGACCTTGATCAGTTCGTGATCGGCGAGTGCACGCATGGTCTCGGCAAGTACAGCGGCACTTAGGCCATGCTGGCCGATCTGGATCACCGGCTTGAGCGCATGGCCGCGACCGCGCAGGAAGCGTCGCTGGATTGGGGTGAGATCCGACACAGGCTGTCCATTATGGCGCGTCGAACCAAGAGCAGCGACCGCTGGCTACGTGAGCACTTCGCCGACCCGTACGTCAAGCGGGCGCGGTCCGAGGGCTGGCGCTCGCGGGCGGTATTCAAGCTCGAGTCGATCGATCGCACCGAACGACTGCTGCGTCCCGGCATGCTGGTCCTCGATCTGGGAGCGGCTCCCGGGGCATGGAGCCAGTACGCACGTCGCAAGGTCGGCGCGCAGGGACGGGTAATCGCGACGGATATACTGCCGATGGAAGGGGTTCCGGGTGTGGAGTTCGTGCAGGGCGATTTCCGGGAACAGGAGGTATTCGATGCGCTGCGTGCCGCGCTTGGGCCCGCAGCCACCTCCGGCGTCGACCTATTGCTGTCGGACATGGCGCCGAATCTCTCGGGAATGGACGCGATCGACGCGCCGCGCAGCCTGTACCTGGCGGAGCTGGCCCTGGAACTGGCGGCCAGCGTCTTGAAACCCAAGGGCAGCGCCCTGATAAAGTTATTCCAGGGAGCCGGTTTCGAGGCGTTTGTAGCCTCGGCGCGACGCAGTTTCGTAGGAATCCGGTTCCTGAAGCCCGAGGCCTCCCGCTCGCGCAGTCCTGAAACGTACTTGCTGGCCTCGGGCCGGCGGATGGTGTAGCGTCCTGATCATGAATCCGCCCCGACGACGGGGCAGTCCTTTGAGGCTTCCCGGCCGGTGCGCCGGCTCTCCAGGGCGCTGCGGCGCCGCCACATGGTGCAGCTGAACTCGTGAATGATCTGACCAAAAACATCCTTCTCTGGGTCGTCATCGTGCTGGTCATGCTCGCGGTGTTCAGCCGCTACATCCCGAGCGGACCGACGCGCGAGCAGATCCGCTATTCGGACTTCATCACGGACGTGCATAACGGGCGCGTGGACAGCGTGATCCTGCAGGGCGACACGATCCGTGGCGTACTCAAGGACAAGCAGCAGTTCGAGACCTACAACCCCGAGACCAACTACACCGCGCTGATCGGCGACCTGCTCAAGGGCAACGTCGCGATCGAGGGTCAGCCCCCGAAGCAGCCGAATTTCCTCGCGCAGCTGCTGCTGCAGCTCGCTCCGGCGCTGCTGCTGATGCTGGTGTTCGTGTACCTGCTGCGCCAGATGCAGGGCGCGGCCGGCGGCCGCGGGGCGATGTCCTTCGGCAAGAGCCGGGCGCGCCTGCTCGGCGAGGACCAGGTCAATGTGACCTTCGCCGACGTCGCGGGTGTGGACGAGGCCAAGCAGGAAGTCGGGGAGATCGTCGATTTCCTGAAGGACCCGGGCAAGTTCCAGAAGCTCGGCGGCAAGATCCCCAAGGGCGTGCTGATGGTCGGCTCGCCCGGCACCGGCAAGACGCTGCTGGCGCGTGCGATCGCCGGCGAGGCCAAGGTGCCGTTCTTCACGATTTCCGGCTCGGATTTCGTCGAGATGTTCGTCGGTGTCGGCGCATCGCGCGTGCGCGACATGTTCGAGCAGGCCAAGAAGCACGCGCCGTGCATCATCTTCATCGACGAGATCGACGCGGTCGGCCGCCATCGCGGCGCAGGTCTCGGTGGCGGGCACGACGAGCGCGAGCAGACGCTCAACCAGCTGCTGGTCGAGATGGACGGCTTCGAGGGCAACGAGGGCATCATCGTGATCGCGGCCACCAACCGCCCGGACGTGCTGGATCCGGCGCTGCTGCGCCCCGGCCGCTTCGATCGCCAGGTGGTCGTGCCATTGCCGGACGTACGCGGCCGCGAGCAGATCCTGCGCGTGCACATGCGCCGCGTGCCGCTGTCCGATGACGTGAAGCCCGCCTATATCGCGCGCGGCACACCGGGCTTCTCGGGCGCGGACCTCGCGAACCTGGTCAACGAGGCGGCGCTGTTCGCAGCCCGCGCCAACCAGCGCCTGGTCAGCATGGACCAGTTCGAGCGCGCGAAGGACAAGATCATGATGGGTGCCGAGCGGCGCTCGATGGTCATGACCGATGCCGAGAAGCGCATGACGGCCTACCACGAGTCCGGCCACGCGATCGTCGGCATCAGCGTGCCCGAGCACGATCCGGTGTACAAGGTGACGATCATCCCGCGCGGCCGGGCATTGGGCGTCACGCAGTTCCTGCCGGAGCAGGACCGCTACTCGATGAGCAAGCGCCGGCTGGAGAGTTCGATCGCGACGCTGTTCGGCGGCCGGATTGCCGAGGAGATCATCTTCGGGTCCGACAATGTGACGACCGGAGCCTCGAACGACATCGAGCGCGCCACGGAGCTGGCCCGCAACATGGTCACCAAGTGGGGCCTGTCGGACCGACTCGGCCCGCTGACCTACACCGAGGAGGCCGGCGAGGTGTTCCTCGGCCGCAGCGTCACGCAGCACAAGCAGGTGTCGGACGAGACCGCGCATGCGATCGACGAGGAAGTGCGGCACGTCATCGAGACGAACTACCAGCGCGCCAAGCAGATCCTCGAGACCAACCTCGACAAGCTCCATGCGATGGCCGAGGCGTTGATCAAGTACGAGACGATCGCCGACGACCAGATCAAGGACATCATGGCAGGGCGTAGCCCGCGACCGCCGGACGGCTGGGATGATTCGACTCCCAGCACGGGCGGCGGCAAGGCGGTCGTGACGCCGGTGCCGGGCACTCCCGAGACCCCGATCGCGCGGCCCGCCGGGCAGCACTGAGCGCCCGCGGCGCGGGCGAGCGGGTTTTCACGGTGAGGCTGCGCTGCGCGGGTCGCGTGCTGTCTCTCGACGCGCCTGTCGTCATGGGCGTGCTCAACCTGACCCCCGATTCATTCTCGGACGGCGGCCGGTACCTCGATACCGATGCCGCACTCGCGCAGGCCGAAAGGCTCGCGGGCGAGGGCGCCGCGATCCTCGACATCGGCGGAGAATCGACCCGTCCGGGCGCGGCGCCGGTCGATACCGATGAGGAAGTGCACCGCGTGCTGCCGGTGCTCGAGCGCATTGCTGCGCGGGTAGCGGTGCTGATCTCGGTCGACACCTCGAATCCGGAAATCATGCGCCGGGCCGCCGCCGCCGGCGCTCACATGATCAACGACGTGCGCGCGCTGCGCGTTCCCGGCGCGCTGCAGGCCGCTGCCGGTGCCGGCCTCGCATTGTGCCTGGTGCACATGCGGGGCGAGCCCGGGGACATGCAGCGCGCGCCGCACTACGATCGACTTATCCCTGAAGTCCTGGAGTTCCTGGCCGGGCGGATGCGCGCCTGCGCGGACGCCGGCATCGAGCCTGAACGCCTGTGTATCGATCCGGGCTTCGGCTTTGGCAAGACCCAGGCGCATAATCGCGAGTTGCTCGCGCGGCTTGGCGAGTTCCAGGGCCTCCAGCGGCCGATCGTGGTCGGGCTGTCGCGCAAGTCGATGGCTGGCGCGCTGACAGGCCGGCCGGTGCCGGAGCGGCTCGCCGGCAGTCTCGCGCTCGCGACGATCGCGGTGCTGCGCGGCGCAGGCATCATTCGGACCCACGATGTCGCCGCTACGGTGGATGCGGTCAGGGTTGCCTGCGCCTTCAGGGAGGGGATCGGTTGAGCAAGGCTTATTTCGGCACCGATGGCATCCGTGGACGGGTCGGTACCGATCCCATGACGGTGGATTTCGCGCTGCGCCTGGCGAGTGCGGCCGCACGCGTGCTGATTCCGGACGGAGGATCGGTGCTGATCGGCAAGGACACGCGCGTGTCCGGCTACCTGTTCGAGGCCGCGCTCGAGGCGGGTTTCGTCGCGGCTGGAGTGAACGTGCTGCTGACCGGGCCGCTGCCGACGCCGGTAATTGCGTACATGACGCGCCAGATGCATTGCCAGCTGGGAGTCGTGATCAGCGCCTCGCACAATCCATACGAGGACAACGGCATCAAGTTCTTCGACGGCGAGGGCCTGAAACTCTCGGACGAACTCGAGGAGCGGGTCGAGGGCCAGCTCGCGGCGGTACCGATGACGCGCAGCTCGCGCGAGCTGGGACGGGCGCGACGGCTCGACAGCGAACGGCTGCCCTACCAGGACTTCTGCGCCCGGGTGCTGCCCGGCGGTATGCGCCTCGACGGCCTCAAGATCGTCGTGGACTGCGCCAATGGCGCCTCGTACAAGGTGGCACCACGGATCCTCGCCGACCTCGATGCCGAGGTAGTGCCGATCGGCTGCTCGCCCAACGGACGCAACATCAACGATGGCTGCGGATCGACGGCCCCAGAGCTGCTGCAGCTGACGGTACCGGGCGTCCGCGCCAATCTCGGCATCGCCTTCGACGGGGACGGCGACCGCGTGGTCATGGTCGATCATCTGGGCAGGCTCGTCGACGGTGACCAGCTGCTGTACGTCATCGCTGCCGCGACACATGCCGCCGGTACGCTGCGCGGACCCGTGGTCGGTACCGTGATGAGCAACCTCGGGCTGGAACTGGCGCTGCAGCGGGCGGGCATTGGGTTCGTGCGGGTCCCGGTTGGGGACCGGCACGTGCTCGCTCGCCTCAAGGAACTCGGCGGCACGCTCGGAGGGGAAACCTCCGGTCACATCGTGTGCCTGGATCGCACCACAACCGGGGACGGGCTGGTGACGGCGCTGCAGGTGCTGGCCATCATGAAGCAGACCCAGCGGCCGCTCGCAGAGCTCGCGGCCGGCATGTCCAAGTTCCCGCAGGTGCTGTTGAACGTGCAGGTGGAACGGCGCTTCGATCCGAACGGGGTGCCGGCGATCGCCGAGGCGGTGCGCCGGCTGGAATCGCGGCTGGCCGGCGAGGGTCGCATCGTGCTGCGTGCCTCAGGCACCGAACCGGTGATTCGCGTGATGGTCGAGGGCCGCGATGCCGCCGAAGTGCGCGGCTGTGCGGACGAGCTCGCGCGGCGGGTCCGGGAGGCCGTGCCCTAGCAGGCGCACCGCCGGAGCGCGGTCCCGGGAAGCACAGGTATACGGGGGGTACAGGTACAAAAGCGCATTGCGGCCTGCGGGTGACGCCGATATCATCCGCGCGCCCGAACACCCCCCCATTCATCACACTCATCCAC
>Ga0265338_10008093_pt1 | contig 12847 bp, 5 predicted proteins | sample 42126metaG_FD_193579 | JGI IMG/M metagenome (GOLD analysis project Ga0265338, IMG submission 193579) | Rhizosphere microbial communities from Carex aquatilis grown in University of Washington, Seatle, WA, United States - 4-21-26 metaG | ecosystem: Host-associated > Plants > Roots > Rhizosphere >... | reverse complement strand
CTTGCGTGAAAAATGCCCTGCCTAGTCCACGAATGATCACGCCGTTTACGGCGAGAATCAGCAGAATCATGACAATCCAGAGCCAGGTTAGCGGCTGGCCTTGCAGGTTGGCTGGATTGGCTGGATCAAACGATTTGATCAGCAGTGGAATTAAAAATATCAGTGGAATGGCGAGCAAGGCCACGCATCCGCCGATTACCACCAGGGGTAAGAGCACGCGCCACCAGCCTGAGTCGCGCAGATTCTCTGTTTTCGCGGTTCCGTAGGCTTCGCGGTGTTCAGTTGGCGGCTGCTCTGCCACCACTGTAGTTACTTCTTCCATTATGATCATTCTCCCGAAAGATAGTGTTGTTTCATGTAAATAGCCTGGCTGATATATAAGTATAGCACGTCAGAGGCAGGACAGGGGCCATATATTTGACCTTGTTAGTTGCTTCGTGCTATGATGAATAAAATTTTTTCGCGATAGATGTGTTTTAAAGTGGGAAACAGGTATGGATGATATTGTGCCTGGCGCGTTACAACGTCTCCGTGAGGCCGATATCGTTGGCCTGGCGGGGCTTGCTAGTGCGTCGCTGGGACAAGAGTATTGTCGTAGCAGGTATGTTTCTGCAAATAAAAGGCAGGGGAAGCGGCTCTCTGGCTCTGTGACGATACCTGATGTGTCGTTCAATGTTGAGCAGGGAGATCCAGACCAGCCAAAGGGGAATATAGAGGGTTCTGGGATACCTTCTGACACTCTTCAGCGCTTTGAGGTCGCGGTTGAGGTACTGGATCGCGGGGGATACCAGGTCGTTTGTACCTGCGGCCATCAGGCGCCACTCATTTGTGCTCACGCTGCTGCTCTCCTCTATCAATGGGTGAACCGGCCCTATACCTTTTTGTCGGTTCTACCGACTTCTGAAGGCGCTATTTCTTCATCAGATAGTTCAGATGAGGTTGTACTTCCCATGCCAAAAAAGTCCGCAGAACCCGTCGGTTCTGTCCAGCTCCCTCAAACTCATGGACGTTACACTTCCTTGCCCTCACGCCCTCTTACGGTAAGTACTATTGGAGAGACGCTGGCTCAGCTTGGCCTGAGTGAGTTGCGAGCGACTGCGCGCGAGTATGGGGTTGTCGGCAATGGCCTGGGAAAACAGCAACTGGTTGAGACGATGATCGAGCTACTAAGCCAGCCTGAAGCTGTGCGGCGCGTGGTGGGTACGTTAGAGAAACCGCAGCGTCAGTTGCTGGCTGCTCTGGCGCTGGCCGGTGGGTCAGTCAACGATGAAGATTTACGTGGACTCTTTGAGCGCTTTTCTCTGGCGAATGCAGGTACTTTACAGGATATGCTGGCTGTATTGCAAACAAAATTGTTGATCGTGCGTACCAGTCTGAATCATTCTCTCACACCACGCCCGAATTTGAGCCTCTCGCCTCTCGATAGTAGCTGGTATATCCCCCAGGAGATTTATGAAGCATTGCCGGTGGCCGTACCTGTGACTCCGTTCAGCGTTGGGGTCCCTTATGGGAAGGGGAAACATGCAACCCTGCCGACGCTCCACCTGGCCAATGCGCAGACATTGCTGGCGGATATGTTACTGGTGGCGCGTGCTCTGGATGGCTCAGCTGCGGAGCCACAGGAAAGGCGTGCGCTTCGTAATTCGTCCCTTACGCCATCAGGCCGTTTGCCCGTCGATGGTTCGCTGTCCCTGCCCGCGCCAGAGGATCAACCGGCAGCGTTGCTGATTGACTCATTGCAAGATCAGCTCTCGCGTTCTCCGGCTTTTCTCCGTTTTGCTGTCCGTTTGTTACGCATGGCCAACATTCTTTATAAAGAAGAGACCTGGCAGACAAACTTGCGGATCTTGCCCAATGCATCTGAGCTTTTACTTGGCCCCTCGTTTCACGATGCGCTGCACGAACTTTTTACACAATGGTTGGGCCAGTCCTCGTATGCAGAACTTTTTGAACTGGCTGAAACTGGCATACGCATCCGTTGTCGGTCCACGCCACTGAATCAGCCCGCTCTGCGACGTGGTGAACTTGAACAGGAAAATAGCGAGGCCCGCCAGGAATTATTGCAGCTACTGGCTCGTGTTCCTCCGGGTGAGTGGATCAATTTCTCTGCTTTTGCGCGCTTTATCTATCGTCTGCATCCGACTTTTTTGCAACATCGTCAGCGTCTCTTCCCTGCCCCTCACTGGTGGGTTGAGCAGGAAGAAGGGCACCTGTTGCAACCAGGCCAGCTTGCGGACTGGTTGCGGGTCGAAGGGCGTTATCTGGCGCAGTTGCTCCAGGGACCTTTGCACTGGTGGGGTATCTGTGATCTGGCTTCTGGGCAGGAGGGACAGCTTCTGGCTTTTCGGCTCACCCCCATGGCAAATTTTCTTTTTCATGGTTTCTTGCCAGACTTCCCACCAGCCAGCACGTCCCCTGACGGACCTGAGCAACCTGTTTTTCACGTTTCCCCGCGTGGAGACTTGCTTCTTCCCAGCAAAGCTCTCAACTGGCCGCTTATTACGGTGATTGAGCAATTTGCTGAAAGTACGGGCATGGAACAGGAACAGTTAAGCTATCGTCTGACACCTCATTCCCTGAGCGAGGCCATCAGCCAGGGACGTGATCCTCGCGAGTTACTGGCTCTGCTGGAACGCTCGGCCAGCCAGGATGAGGATGCCATGTTGCGCGAATTGCTGACCAGCCTGGAACGGCGGATTGCGCAGTATGGGCGTGTGCGTATCTATACGGATGTCGCGCTGGTGCAGACCGCCGACATCGCCGTTATGCAGCAACTGACCGCGCTCACTTCTCTGGACGAGCAGACGATTCGCGCGCTTCATCCAACCCTGCTGCTGCTCAAGAAACAGGGAGCGGAGCGCCTGTTGGAAGAATTAAAACGACGTGGGCAGGTTCCGCTCCTGCATGAAGAGGTATGAGTTCTATGGAACAAAGCGATCTGTCCCTGTTACAAGCAGTACCCCCCTATCATCTGCAGGCCATTGTGAAAGCGCGTCACACGTCTCAGGGTTTCGTTGGAAAAGATTTTGCCGAGGGGGCTGAACTTGATCTGGAGGAGATTGCTGACTCCCTCTTTGAACCACGGACCTGCCGTGAGATCGTTCAGACATTGAGCGAGGCCGAGGCCAGTATTTTGCGCGAACTGGTCGCCTCTGGTGGACGCGGAAATAGTCGGGACCTGGCGCTCTATCTGGGTTCTCCCGGTTCTCCTCTCGCCTCTTTGCAGAATCCACTGGTCGAGAAAAGCGCCAGCATGTCGGGGCAGGTTGTCCCGGCGTTATTGCCGCCTGCTCGTACCAGTTTAAGCTCAACACTCTATCCCACTCCCCATCCGCATGGAGTGTTTGAGCAGGCGCTTCACCATCTGCTTCTGCTGGGTTTGCTTTTTTGGGGCAAGCAAACGAATTTTGTGGGGCGGGATTATGCCAACGGGGTGTATGACGGGGTTCTGATTGTGCCCCAGGCCGTAGGGGAGATTGTGTTGGACGAGTGGCATATGAAAGAGCCATTTGTACCAGCCCCTGCTTTGCCTGGAGAGACCCCTGGCGAGGGCATGTATGCATTTCAGCGTGCGCTGTATCTCTACTGGTCGCTGGTTGCAAATGCGCGCGATGGCTTGCCCCTGGTCAATAGCCGTCTGCTCTCGCGCCTGGCCTTGCGCCAGGTGGTTGAACATTTTTCCCCACAGAGCAAGTTTTTGCAGGGGTTATCTCCAGAACAATTTCGGACAGAGATTGACGTGCCCTACTTATTGTTCCTGCGTCAGATGTTATTACGGCTTGGTCTGCTGGTGGAACGCCAGGGAGCCTTGCATGCGCTCTCAGCCAGGGACTTTTTCACGCTTCCTCTGGGGGAACGCGTCTGGCGTTGCTTTAACCTCTGGTTAGAGACACCTTTCTGGAACGAACTGGCTTTTTTGCCTGATGTCAATGTGCAGCCGGGACCAGCTCCTCTTGATCCCGCGCATGAAGAGGTCGTTCATGCGCGCCAGCAGGTTGTCCAGTATATTTTCGGTGTTGCCCCGGAAACCTGGCACATGGTGCCAACCTTTATCGCGCGTATGAAGCTCTATATGCCTTATCTGCTTTTTCCTCGCCAGTATGGTCCGCGCGCTGAGCGCTATTCGGTTGGGAGCAACCCTTATGGCTGGAATTTTCGCCTGCGGCGTGGCTGGCTGACCCATCGTGAGGGCTGGCATCTGGTGGAAGGTGGTTTTATTCGCACCATACTCTCTGGCCCGCTCGCCTGGCTTGGTATAGTGGATGTCAACGAAGAGGAGCATCCCAATGCCTTTCTCCTGGCGCAAGGTGCGGGTCTGGCAGCCCATGCGACCCTCTCTGAGGCTATAGATCCCACCTGGGGCCGCCTGGTAGTCCAACCGAACTTTGACCTGGTGGCTCTGGCTCCTGTTCCAGAGCGTCTGCTGGTTGATCTGGATCGCTTTGCCGAACGTGTGCGCCTGGAGCATATAGCGCAATATCGTTTAAGCAAAAGCAGTGTCACGCGGGCCGTGCAACTGGGGTTGAGCGCCGAGGCGATTTACCAGATCATCGAAGAGGCTGCTGGAGGAACCATTCCGCAAAATGTCCACTACTCGTTGCAGGAATGGGAACGCCAGGCGCGGCGTGTTGAGCTCTGGCGCGCTGCGACCCTGCTAGAAGTTGATGATCCAGCTCTTTTAGATGAACTTTTTGCCGCGCCTGAAACCAGTGGCCTGTTGCTGCATCGTCTGGCACCTACCCTGGCTGAAGTGGCCACCGGGCATCTCGCGCATCTGCAGGAGTTGCTCTGGCAGCGCGATTATTTGCCTGCGCAGACCTCCGCGGCTCAGTATCAGGATCTTCTGAACGGAGCACCTTTGCCAGCGAGTGCAGCGCAATGGCTTCTCTCTCCAGGTGGCCAGTTTCAGCCTTGTTATGCCTTGAATAACCTCTACCTGGCGACCGAACTGGAGCGTATTACTGAGCTAGACGAAACGACCGGCTGGCGCAAGCTGACCTCTGCCTCGCTGCAAGACGCGCTGGCCCAGGGTCTCAGGCTGCCACATATTATCCATTTTCTACAAACCTACTGTGTCGATGGTGTCCCCGGCTCATTTCTTGTGCGCCTCAAACTCTGGGGTGAGGGCTATACCGAGCAGTCCGCCCTGCACGTTGAGAGCGCTCCAATGCTCAGCCTCTCCAACCAGATCTTGCAGGATATTCTCGTCGATGAAGAGATCGGCCCTCTGCTGAGCGAGCCGGTGCCGATAGAGAAACGGCTGGTACGTATCCCAGAGCAGCATCTCCAACGGGTTGTTCAACTTCTCCGGGAACGAGGCTTTGAAGTATCCTGAGCATAGAGGGGATTTATTTTTCTGCATGTGAAAAATTCGGCGACAAAACTAGTTGACAACCTGGTCAGGGTATAGTATATTAATCACGCGAACGAAACAGTCTCGGAAGAGATTGAGTGTAAAGCAAAAAATGCGGGAGTGGCTCAGTGGTAGAGCGCTTCCTTGCCAAGGAAGATGTCGCGGGTTCGACTCCCGTCTCCCGCTCCCATTTTTTACTTTAGGGCGACGTCGCCAAGTGGTAAGGCACGGCTCTGCAAAAGCTGTATCAGCGGTTCAAATCCGCTCGTCGCCTCCTGTATCAGGCGTGATTTATAGGTCACGTCTTTTTTTGTCGAGAAATGCCTATGCGCCCGCAACACAGCTACGCTACCGAGGCTATGATCCTCAAACGCACCGACCTCGGCGAGGCCGATCGACTTGTGACTCTTTTTACCCCCTACAAAGGCAAATTTCACGCTCTGGCCAAAGGGGCGCGCCGCCCCATCAGCAAACTGGGCGGACATCTGGAACTTCTCAACCGCAGTCAGCTTCAGGTTGCTCTGGGGCGCAATCTGGATATTATTACCCAGGCAGAGGTACGCGAAAATTTCTTGCCCTTGCGCACCGAACTCTGGCATATGACCTGCGCTTTCTACCTTTCTGAACTGGTTGATCGCTTTGTGGAAGAACGTGTCGCCCACGCCGATATCTATACGCTCTTGCTTCAGACCCTGCGCTATCTGGACGCTGATGCTGGCGCGCTGGTGCAGCAACGTGCTCCAGCAGACGCGGATGGAACAACCATTCGCGGCAATGGCAAAACCTCCTTATTACTGCGCTACTTTGAAATGCACCTTCTCTCAGCCGTAGGCTATGCGCCCTCGTTTTACAATTGCGCTGCCTGTTCCAGCGAGCTCTTGCCCCAGGAGAACGGCTTCAAAGCCTCGTTGGGTGGCGTACTTTGTTCCCAGTGTTCGCATCTCTGGGAGCGTCATCTCTCGTTGAATGCCTTCAAAGTATTGCGTTATCTGCAGGAAAAAACCTGGCTTGAGGCCGCGCGGGTGCGCCTCAATGTTCCCTTGCAGGCCGAGTTGGAGGCGGTAATGCATAGCCTGCTGCGTTTCCACCTGGAGCGTGATCTGAAAGTCTGGAGCTTTCTCGACATGTTAAGTCTGCCGCCCGAAGACTGAGCCAGGATCAAAACGTTTAGCAATCTGCCTCTTCCATTTTCCCCTCCTTCTATGGTAAAGTTGAGGTGCTCAGTGCTGGTCGCGTTTGGCCAGAACTCATCCCCCATTGGAGGCGCGCTTATGAGTGATTTTTCTCCATCATCTCCTACCAAAACCGATGCCAGGGACAAAGTTTCACCATCCTACCCGAAATATGTTTTCGGGGTCATGTTCGCAATCAGCTTTTTAAATTACCTTGATCGCAATGTGATGACTGGAGCTGCCAATGTAATAGCTCACGAATTGGGATTTGGCGTAGATGGCATCGGCTATATTTCGTCTGCCTTTCTTGTGGTCTATACACTTTTCACTATTCCGCTAGGTATCTGGGCCGATCGGGCCAATCGTAAGAATGTTATCGCTCTCTGTGTGGCTATGTGGAGTGTGGCTACTGCATTGACAGCTCTGGCCTTCAACTTTACCTCGCTCTTTCTCTCGCGAATGGTGCTGGGTATTGGAGAAGCGGGCTATTTCCCGGCAGGCACAGCCATCATGGGTGATTATTTCCGCCTCGAACAGCGTTCACGTGTTATGAGTTGGTGGGGGGTGGCTCAACTTGTCGGTATTCTGGTTGGATATGTCCTGGGTGGCGAAGTGGCAGGTTTATATATTGGAAGCTGGCGGCTGGCTTTTTTATTCACCGGCATTCCTGGACTGGCTCTGGCCTTCCTGGCCTGGAAACTGCGCGAGCCGCGTCGTAATGAGGCCGATGAGATCGCAGCAGAACTGGAAGTTTCTGCAGAGTCTACCGAAATCGCGTCCGTCGGCAAAGCGCCGAGGGTCAATCCTTTCACGCAGATGAGGAATTTGCTGCGTATCAAGACCCTGGTGATTCTGATTGTGGTGCAGATTTTTGCCTATTTTGTATTGAGCGTCGCTCTTACCTTCCTGCCCACGTTCCTGCAACAGAAAGACCTCTATGGTTTGAGTAGTGGTACAGCGGGTATTTTCTCAGGCGGAGTAATTGTGATAGCCGGCCTGATCGGTACCCTCTGCGGTGGCTATATGGCTGATTGGCTCAATCGTCGTCACCAGGGTGCTCGTATCCTTGTCTGCGGCATCGGTTTCTTGCTCAGTGCTCCAGCATTGCTGCTGGCCATGCTTTCGCAAACATTTGTGGTTTTTAGTATCCTCTTTATTATTACCACCATTCTGATCACCATGTATACCGGCCCGAGTACTGCCGCGACCCAGGACGTGGCTCCCGCAGCATTGCGCGCCTCGGCTGTTGCTGTCTCGCTCTTTTTTGCTCATATGCTGGGTGACGCCTTTTCGCCAACCATAGTTGGGGTACTGGCCCGTGCGTTTGATCCAACGGGTGGTTCACACTTTACCAACAATATGGCTGGCCATGACCTTGCTCTGGCAATCATCGTTACCTGCGTGCCTGCCTTGTTGATAGCTGGTCTCGTTGGGATCTTCGGTGCCCGCTGGATGGAAGGTGATATTGCAGCCGCGCGTGAGGCAGATCGCCGGGACCGTGTCGTCGCGTAAGCTGCTCAGATGAGTCAACCCTGATAGCTACTCAGCAAGAGAGGTGCTGAGTAGCTATCAGGGTTGACTCATACTGGATGGTAATCCTCCACAAAGTATGGGCTGTTAAAACAACCAGCACTATTGATGCCAAAGGAATATTTTAGTTGAGGCTTGAATATGTTATAATGCGCCCAAAGCGGAATAAAAAAGCCAGATTAAATTGTGTATTCGTGGACTCTGCTGGCGCGGTGTGATAGGTGGAGTTCAGACAGTATTTTTCATGAGCGGTGTAGAAATATGGCAAATAACTATCCATCTGATCCTAAGAATGCAGCATTACCTGAAAATTTTGCAAACTCCCAGAGCGATCCTGGAGCTGTTTCGTCTCCGCCAGCTTCTTCCTACTCGTCTCAGTCCGCCCCCTCGGGTTCTGGTGGTGGCCAGCGGCGCCTGCCAACGGGTACAGTGCTTTCCAATGCTCGCTATAAAATAGATCGTTTAATGGCCGCAGGTGGTATGGGTGCTGTGTATCGCGCGATAGATATACGCTTTAATCGTCCTTGCGCTGTCAAAGAGATGCTGGATGAGTTTCAGGGTGATGCCGAACGTAACCAGGCTATTGAGTGGTTTACGCGTGAGGCGACGCTCTTGCTGGAACTGAATCACCCCTGCATTCCGCGTGTGCGTGATTTCTTTGTAGAAGAAGGGCGCCATTACCTGGTCATGGACTTTATTGAGGGTCGGACCTTGAGTGAGGTGCTGGATAAAGAGGGGAATGTGGGTGGGCTGAATGGTGCGCGCGGCGTGTCAGAGGCGCGTGCTCGTAGCTGGGCCCAACAGGTGTGCAGTGTGTTGGGCTATTTGCATCGTCAGGCACCGCCAATCATTTTCCGTGACCTCAAACCCTCCAACGTCATGGTCACGAATACAGACGAAATTAAATTGATCGACTTCGGCATTGCGCGTACGTTTCAAGCTCAGCGCAATTCTACGATCATTATGACTATTGGGTATGCCCCGCCAGAGCAGCTCCATGGTAGTCCAGAGCCGCGCAGTGATATCTATGCATTAGGGGCCACCATCCATCGTATTCTGACCCATCACGATGCGGCGAATAATAAGCCGAACATTTTTGCCTTTCCTGCGGTGCGTGCTTTGCGCCCGGACATTTCACCCGCGTTTGAACAGGTGATTACCAGGGCGCTGGACCCTAACCTGGCTACTCGCTGGTCTGGCGCTGCTGAAATGGAGCGCGCCCTGATCAACCTGCCACCGCTTTCAGCTAACCAGCCTACGCTGGTCGCCGCTGCCGGGTCGCTCTCTGTGCCACCAGGTACTCTTAATGGTATGCTCGATCGTTCGACGCCCGGTCAGTCTGCTCCAGGTCAAAACTCCGGTGGAACTAGCAGCTTTACCGGCCCTGGCGGCGGATTTCTCCGGGCCGCGCAGGATCATCTCAACGCGGGCCGTATTGAGGCCGCCTTTGGCGCTCTCCAGCAGGTTTTTCCGCTGGAGCCGAATAATGCACTCACGCATAAGATGTATGGCCAGGTTTTTGCTCGTCGCCAGCCGCCACAGCCTGATATGGCCCTGCAAGCGTATAATCGCTCGTTGGCGATCAACAATAATGACCCGGAAACTCATCGCCTGGTTGGTGATGTGTATCTCTATCTGCGCCATCTACCAGTACAGGCTATTCTTCCCTATACGCAGGCTCTGCGCCTGAATCCGCAGGATTTTGAGGCTCACCGTGGCCTGGGGAAGAGCTATGAGGATACAAACCAGCCTCAGCCAGCCATGCGCGAATACCAGGAAGCAGTGAACATTGATGGCAAGCGTCCCGAAGTTCAGATTCCGCTTGGTCTGCTTGCGCTGCGTTTTAACCAGCTTCCTATTGCGGAACGAGCGTTTATTCAGGCGTTAACCGTTAATCCTGCTGATAACAATACCCGTTTCCTGCTGGCCCAGGTTTACGAGCGTGAGAACAGGCTCGAAGACGCCTGGCGCGAGTGCAATTTTGTTGTCAATGCTACCCCTGCGAATGGAGCAGCCCAGGCTATGATGCAACGTTTACGCAGTGTTCTCGGACGATAGGCCCTGGAAACAGGTCAGAATTGATCTTGCTTCCTTTTCAAATTATCGCTATAATCTTACATCTTTAGGGATGCGATCTCAGGCCCTGGCTTATAACGTTACCCGTGACCGAAAATGAAACCGCTTCTGCGTTTACATCAGGGGGGCTGGCGTAAGAAATATACGCCAGGTGATGCAGTAATAGAGGCAAAATGACGAAATTTGTGGAACCGAGTGGGATACATAGCGAATATGCTCAAATGTATGGGCATAGGGCCCACCTGGGGAGAAGGAGCACATGAGTACACAGAGTTTCATGCCCCGTATATGCAAGGATGCGGGTCGCTTCACACTGGCTGTCCTTGTCGGGGTTTTATTGGCCATGCAATGTTTTCTGCCCGCCACTGTTTTTGCGCGAGTAAGAGGGCAGACAAACGCTTTTTCTTCCCGTTCCTTGCAAGATGTAGTGCAGAGCCATGTGCTCGATCAAGCCGGAGTTTCGGTGGTGCGCCTGGTCATAAGCTATGGCAATGGTACACAGAAGGCGCCGACCTGTACCGATCTGGGGGTGCTGGTCGGTAGTATGTCTATCCCACAGACCGGGGTGGTAGCTGCTCATTACCAGAACTGGGTGCTGACGGATGGTGATCTGGTGGGTTCATCAGCCACAGGTTGCGTCAAAGCCGGCGATACCGACACACTCAGCGGCATCCAGATCCTGGCCAGTAATGAATATACGACCAATACCGTTGCGAACGCGCAGTTAGGTAAATTGACGTGTACAATGCTTCCAAACAATGGCCAGACTGTGTGTCAGGACCAGGGTGCGGAGGTTTTTACTGTTGTCTCTTCCAAAAATAATGCTTCCTATTCAACGCTCTTTACTTTCCAGACTGCAGTTCCACAACCCTATCTGAGTGCGAATATCACAACTTCTTTGGTTACACCCTTCTTTAATGTTGGTTTAACCAGTACTGATGGAAAACCTTTTCCTCAGCCAACTCTGACGGTTTCCACTGTTAGCACTGTTCAGTCATATCTCCAACAAAATGTTGTTTCGTCCAGTGCCACTCAGCCAGGAACATCCTCTATAGGCGGGGTCGAGGCTGGAACGGCAGTCGTTGATACGTTAAATCAATTGGACGGCATCTATTTGATGAATGGGACAGAGTTGCCTCTGGCGCAGGCCAATCTGGAAACGAATCTTCAGGTCCTGGCGAGCGCGGTGAACCCGTTGAAGACGAATTGGGACCGAGGTATGGCTGCCTACTATCAGGGCCTGGCGGCGCAGGGGACGGTCGCAAAGAGTGCTTTCCAGCAGGCGGAGACAGATTTTCAACAGGCACTGAACGAGAATACAGGCTTTAAAGCAGCGCAATATTTTGAGGGCCAGGTTTCAACCAGATTGCAGGCGCTGAGTCCCACACCAACCCCGGCCCCAGGGAGAGCATCGGCACCGGCTCCGGTTTCCTCCGGGATCAACGACGCGGACTGGCTGTTGCTGGGTCTGGGTGCTGGTGTGCTCGTTTTAGTCGCTTTGCTCATTGTGGTGACAGTTGTTCTGGGGCGTGCGCGCAAGCGTCGGCGCGAACTGGCCAGGTTTGAAGCAGAGCAGGAGACCGCGCGCAGGATCGCTGAAGCTGGTGTGGCGAACAGGAATACTCAACCTCAGCCACAATTTCAGCCTGGAGATGTGCCCTGTCCAAATTGTCGCCAGCCAGTGCGTCTGGTGGATAGCTACTGTCCACACTGCCGTTTCCCGCTCTCGCCATCCGCTTCCGGGCTGAGTGTGCGCCTGTCGGGTTCCGGGCCTATCGCTGTTCCCCCTGGCCAGCCTGCGGTCAATGGCGGTCCCCTACCGATGCCAATTAGCGAACAGCCAACGGTGCAGTTTTTGCCAAACGCGGCAGCAACGACGAATCATGAGCCGGTGACCGGTGAAACAACCACCAAGCGTACCAGAAACATGCAACCTGACGAGACCGTCCTGGATGTACAGATCCAGCAGGTCAACGGGCGCAACCTGGGCCTGACAGTTGGCACACGCTCCGATCCAGGTATCAAACGCAAGCATAAGCCCAATGAGGATAGTATGTTTGCTATGCAGGGAGGCCGCACCCATAATTCTCAGACGCAACATTTCGGTCTGTTTGTGGTCGCGGACGGTATGGGCGGCCATGCGAATGGTCAGGATGCCAGCCGTCTGGCCATTCAAACCATTATTGATTTTCTGCTACCGAAGATCTCCGGGCCTGAGCTGTTGAGCGATGAGGGCTTCATGCAGCTTCTGGGAGATGGTGTTCAGAGCGCGAATCAGGCTGTGCATAATCGCAATCTGGAGTCACACGCTGATATGGGTACAACAATGACCGGGACGCTGGTGGTGGGTTCGACGGCCTATGTAGCGAATGTTGGTGATAGCCGTACCTATCTCTATCGCCAGGGTCAGGGTCTTTCCAAAGTGACCCATGACCATTCGGTTGTCGCAAGCCTGGTAGACGCGGGTATTATCCAGGAGGACGACATTTATACCCATCCAAAACGGAACCAGATTTATCGTAGCCTGGGCGAAAAGCCAGTTGTGGAGGTTGATACCTTTAAAGTCGATCTGCAAGCCGGAGATAAATTATTACTCTGCTCTGACGGTCTCTGGGACATGGTTCGTGATCCTCTGATCCAGCAGGTATTGAGAAAGCCGACTGGCGATCCAGACAAGACTGGCCAGGATTTGATCAAAGCTGCGTTGCAGGGAGGT
>Ga0265338_10008092_pt1 | contig 12847 bp, 13 predicted proteins | sample 42126metaG_FD_193579 | JGI IMG/M metagenome (GOLD analysis project Ga0265338, IMG submission 193579) | Rhizosphere microbial communities from Carex aquatilis grown in University of Washington, Seatle, WA, United States - 4-21-26 metaG | ecosystem: Host-associated > Plants > Roots > Rhizosphere... | reverse complement strand
GACTGCGAGAGCTGCCACACCGCCCCGGGCGGCAGGCCCTTCGCGGGCGGGCGGGCGATCCGCACCGCCTTCGGGACCCTCTATTCCAGCAACATCACGCCCGATGCGCAGACCGGCATCGGCGCCTGGAGCGACTCAGACTTCCTGCGCGCCGTGCACCAGGGGATCGGAAAAGACGGCCGTCGGCTCTATCCGGCCTTCCCCTACGACGCCTACGCCCACATGGCCGACGCCGACGCCCTGGCGATCAAGTCGTTCCTGTTCAGCCTGACGCCGGTCCGCCAGGCGCCCCCGCCCGACGCCCTCGTCTTCCCCTTCGATCAGCGCTGGCTGATGGGGATCTGGGCCGCCCTGTTCGCGCGCGAGCCGGCCTTCCAGCCGCTGGGCGGGGCAAGCCCCGAGTGGAACCGCGGCGCCTACCTCGCCGAGGCCCTGGCCCACTGCGGCAGCTGCCACACCCCCCGCAACCTGCTCCAGGGCCTGGACAACCGGCGCAAGTTCGCCGGCGGCGATGCGGAGGGCTGGCGGGCCTACAACATCACCTCCGACCGCCTGACCGGCATCGGCGCCTGGAGCGACGGCGAGCTCACCGACTATCTCGCCAAGGGCCACGCCGAGGGCCGCGGCACGGCCTCGGGGCCGATGGCAGAGGCGGTCGACCTCGGCCTCAGCCATCTGACGCCCGGCGACCGGCACGCCCTGATCGTCTATCTGCGGAGCGTCCCGGCATTGATGGCCAAGGCTCTCCCGGCGACGCTCGCCGGGCCGGCGCCGGCCTCGCCGAAATTCCCGGCGCCTGAGGTCGGCGCCGCGCGCGGCAAGGCCATATTCGAAGGCGCCTGCGCCAGCTGCCATGGCTGGGACGGCCGGGGCAGCCTCACCACCTACGCCACCCTGACCGGCTCCAGGGCCGTCAACGACCCCAGCGCCGTCAACGTCGCCCAGATCGTGATCTCGGGCTCGCGCAGGACCACGGCCCAGGGAGCGGCCTTCATGCCGGCCTTCGGCGCCGCCTATTCCGACGCCGAGGTCGCCGCCGTGGCCAACTACGTCACCGCCCGCTTCGGCTCGGCGCCGTCGCATCTCAAGGCCCGGGACGTGGCGAACCTGCGGCGGTAGGGACGTCCACGCCCGTGCGGCGGGGGACGAGCGGCCGATTGGCCCAAAGCTAGCGCATGTGCTCCCAGAGCTCCCGCTCCTCCTCGAGGCGTTCGTGCTCGTCGCTCCTGAAGTCGCCGCGCGAGACGACGCCGAGCAGACGGTCTCCGTCGACCAAGGGAACATGTCGAAAGCCGCCGTCCCACATCAGGCGCAGCGCATCGATGGCGGTCATTTCGTGCGACATGGTCACCGGATTGGCGGTCATGACCTCGCGCAGGGTGGTCGTCGACGAATCCTTGCCGGCCGCCAGGACTCGGCAGACCGCATCGCGTCCCGTGAAGATCCCCGCCAGGGCGCCGCGCTCATCGGTGACCAGGACCGAGCCTGCGCGACGATCGCTCATTTCCTGGCACGCGGACCTGACCGTCGCGGTTTGCGCCATGACCAGCGGGTCCTGATTGCAGACGATGTCTGAAAGGCGTCTCACGATCCCTACCTCGGATGCGGCCGAACGACCGCGCAACGTGGGTGACGATCGACTGCTCCACAAACGGGGGAGGGGGCATTGACTTCCATCAAGCCTGCCCTGTTCCCAAGCCGTTCCGGCCCTGCTAACCGGCGCACGCAGAGCTGGAGGAGCGTCATGAAGACCAAGGCCGCCGTGGCCTGGGAGGCCAACAAACCGCTCACCATCGAGGAGGTGGATCTCGAAGGCCCGCGGGCCGGCGAGGTGCTGGTCGAGGTGATGGCCACCGGCATCTGCCATACCGACGCCTACACCCTCTCGGGCATGGACTCGGAGGGCATCTTCCCCTCGATCCTGGGCCACGAGGGCGCGGGGATCGTCCGCGAGGTCGGGGCCGGGGTGACCTCGGTGAAGGTCGGGGACCATGTGATCCCGCTCTACACGCCCGAATGCCGGCAATGTAAGTCGTGCCTCTCGCGGCGAACCAACCTCTGCACCTCGATCCGCTCGACCCAGGGTCAGGGCCTGATGCCGGACGGGACCAGCCGCTTCTCGCTGAACGGCAAGCCCATCGCCCACTACATGGGCACCTCGACCTTCTCGAACTTCTCGGTGATGCCCGAGATCGCCGTGGCCAAGGTCCGTGAAGACGCTCCCTTCGACAAGATCTGTTACATCGGCTGCGGCGTGACCACGGGCGTAGGTGCGGTGATCTGGACAGCCAAGGTCTGGCCGGGCGCCAATGTGGTGGTGTTCGGCCTGGGCGGCATCGGCCTCAACGTGATCCAGGGCGCCCGCATGGCCGGGGCCGACAAGATCGTCGGCGTCGACCTCAATCCGGCCAAGGCCGATATGGCGCGGAAGTTCGGCATGACCCATTTCGTCAATCCCGACGAGGTGGGCCGCGACAAGGTGGTCCAGGCCCTGGTCGACCTGACCGGCGGCGGCGCGGACTTCTCGTTCGAGTGCATCGGCAATGTGAACACCATGCGCCAGGCGCTGGAGTGCTGTCACAGGGGCTGGGGCGAGAGCATCATCATCGGCGTCGCTCCGTCCGGGACCGAGATTTCGACGCGACCGTTTCAGCTGGTGACGGGCCGGGTCTGGAAGGGCTCGGCCTTCGGCGGCGCCCGCGGCCGCACCGACGTGCCCAAGATCGTCGACTGGTACATGGAGGGGAAGATCAACATCGACGACCTGATCACCCACACCATGCCCCTGGCCAGGATCAACGACGCCTTCGAGTTGATGGAAGCGGGCAAGTCGATCCGCAGCGTGGTCGTCTACTGAGCTGGAACCGCAACTACCCGCAGTGAACCTGCTCCTGACGGTTTTCGGAATTTGCGCTTAACCTGTGAACCATCGCCGGCCGTAAGCGCCGGGATGGGGAAGGAACAGCCATGGCTCTGGATATCCGCGCCGATCACGTCGGCAGCCTGTTGCGGCCAAAGAAGCTGCTCGACGCCTGGGACCGGCACGACCGCGGGGAGGTGTCGGACGAGGAGTTGGAGCGGATCGAGGACGAGGCGATCGAGCACGTGCTGAAGCTGCAGCGCGACTGCGGGGTCGGGGTGGTGACGGACGGCGAGTTCCGCCGGCTGAGCTGGTTGTCCAACCTGCACGACCACTGCGACGGCCTCGTGCGCCACGACGAGCCCGGCTATCCGCCCTTCTGGCGCGGCGTCGGGGAGAAGGTGGCCAATGCGGAGATGCCGGTGAAGGCCATCGTCTGCAACGGCAAGCTGAAGGCCCGCGAGCGTCTCACCGGCCAGGAGACCGCCTTCCTGGGAAAGCACGCCGGCGCCCCGTTCAAGACCAGCCTCGCGGCCCCCACAATGCACATCAACCTCTACGTGGAAGGGGTCACCGACAAGGTCTACGCCGACATGCAGGCCTATGTGGACGACATCGTCGCCGTCTATCAGGACGAGGTCGAGGGCCTGGCGAAGGACGGCTGCAGCTACTTCCAGCTCGACACGCTGCGCTACACCCAGATCATCGGCGACCTCGACTACGCCAACCACGGCATGAGCAAGGAGGCCATGGCCGCGCAGACCCTGGCCTCCGACAACGCGGTGCTGAAGCGGGCCAAGGCGGCGGGGCTGACCACCGGCATCCACATCTGCCGCGGCAACCACCGGAGCGCCTGGGCCACCTCCGGCAGCTACGAGGCGGTGGCCGAGGGGTTGTTCAACGGCACCGAGGCGGATCGGCTGCTCCTGGAATACGACGACGAACGCTCCGGCGGCTTCGAGCCGCTGCGCTTCGTGCCCAAGGGCAAGACGGTGGTGCTGGGGCTGATCACCACCAAGACCGGGCAGTTGGAGGACAAGGAACTGCTCCGCCGGCGGGTGGACGAGGCGGCGAAGTACGTTCCGATCGAGCAGCTGGCGATCAGTCCGCAGTGCGGCTTCGCCTCGACGCACCAGGGCAATCTGCTCAGCGAGGACGAGGAGCGGCGAAAGCTCGAGCTGGTGGCCGAGACGGCGCGGCTGATCTGGGGCTAAGGCTAGCCTTCGGCCGGGCGGCGCGGATCGGAGGAGGCCTGACATGGAGCTCGAACTGAGGGGCAAGCGCGCTCTGGTCAGCGGCGCCTCCAAGGGCATCGGCCGGGCGACGGCGCTGCGGCTCGCCCAGGAGGGCTGCGACGTGGTGCTGGTCGCGCGGACCCGCGAGACCCTGGAAGGCGCCGCCGGCGCCATCCGCGAGCTTTGCCAGGTGGGCGTGGAGGTGCTGGCGGCCGACCTGTCTCAGCAGGCCGAGATCGAGCGGGTCGCCGCCGAGGCCGGGGACATCGACATCCTGGTCAACAACGCCGGCGCCATCCCGGCCGGGGACCTGATGGCCCTGGACGATGCGGCCTTCCGCGCGGCCTGGGACCTCAAGGTGTTCGGCTACATCTCGATGTGCCGGGCCTTCTGGCCGGTGCTGAAGACGAGGGGCGGGGTGATCGTCAACGTCATCGGCGCGGCGGCCGAGTGGCTGGACCCCGGTTACATCTGCGGCTCGACTGGCAATGCGGCCCTGGCGGCCTTCACCCGGGCGCTGGGCAAACAGGCGCAGAAGGAAGGCATGCGGGTGGTCGGCATCCACCCCGGCCCCACTGCCACCGACCGCTTCGCCATTCGCTTCAAGGCCCGCGCGGCCCAGGAGCTCGGCGACGAGAACCGTTGGCGCGAGCTGACCGGAAGCCTGCCCTACGGCCGCCCCGCCGAGCCCGAGGAGGTCGCCGCCGCGGTGGCGTTCCTGGCCTCGCCGCTCTCGGGCTACACGACCGGCAGCATACTGACGATGGACGGCGCGATCAGAGGGTAGCGGGCGCTATTCGAAGAACGCCACGCTCCGGCACTCAATCGAAGCGCGCACCTTGCGGTCAGCGAAGCTGGTGTCCCAGAACGCGGTGTGAGGCGTGCGCCAAGCGACCGAGTGATCGCTGTCGTGGAACTTCAACAGTAACGCCTCGTCGCGGGTCATGGACGAGAAGTACCACCAGCGGTGGTTCGGATTGTACTTGAAGATCGCCGCGGCCATCTGACTCTCGTCCGGCATGGGGGCGAACATGGCCTCGCCCTCGGGGATCTTGTCGACGATGTAGAGCACGTTGGGCACTCCCTCGTCGTCGCCGACGCTGCGGTGATCGCAGACCGCCAGGGGACAGTCCTGCGGCGGCTCGGAAAAAGTCCGCCAGAAGCTGGAATAGATGAAGCGCTTGTAGCCCGGCCCGTTGGGTCGCACGCGCTCATAGATCGCGCGGGCCTGGCGGTCGGCGCGGCTGGGCTCGGTGTCGATGTGGGCCTCGCCGGCGGGCGGCTGCACCCCGCCCTGGTGCTGATAGGGCCCATCGCCCTTCTTCTGGAATTTCGAGATGTCGCCGGAGTTGCGGATCATCCAGCCGCCGGGCGCCACGAAGGTCGCGCCGGTCAGCCGGACCACCTCGCGGGCGACTTCGTCCTGGTACAGACGATCGACCTCGTCCTTGTCGTAGAAATCCTTCACCGCGCTGACGCTGTCGGCCAGGACGAAGCCGTAGGTGTCCAGGGTGAAGTGCTTCTTGATCGGCCGGCCGTCGCGGACCTTGACCTTGAAGGGGCCATACTTGCCGGTGTTCACCTCGACCCCGGCCGAGACGAAGCGACGGTTTATCGGCGGGCCCGGCAGGAGGTAGTTGATCTCCGCCTCGATGACGCGGGCGTTCTCCTCGACGTCGGCTTCCATGACGCTCATGACTTGAACTCCTAGCGCGCGTGGCCGGTGAAGGTGCGCAGGGCGGGGTTGGTGTGGTCGGGCATGTTCAGGGCCGCCTGGACGCCGGGGCGGGCGCGCACGCGGTCCACCCATTCCAGGAAGCGGGGGCAGCGCTCCTGGGTCCCGATCTCGGGGAACATGCGGGCGACGGCGAAGCCCAGGTGGGCGAAGAGGTTGATGTCGGCCAGGGTGTACATCTCGCCGGCCAGCCAGGGCGTCTTGCCGAGCTGGTCCTCGACCTTGTCGACGGCGACCTCGATCTTGCGGGTGGCGTTGGCGAGGTCGGCCTCCGAAAAGCCCGAGCGGGCGGTGCGCCACTTGTCGCGCTGCTCCTGCAGCGGGATGCGCGAGACCATCTTCTCGAACTCGCCCGACTCGATGCCGCGCGCCAGGACGCCGACCATCCTGTGCCAGCCGTGCATGGAGACGAAGTTCATCACGTGCTCGTCGACGAACTTGTTCCAGAAGCGCATGCGCGCATTGCCCTTGGGCTCGTTGGGTCGGAGCGGCGGGGCGTCCGGGAAGGCGTCCTCGAGGTACTCGTTGATCACCGTGGTGTGGGTGACGATGAATCCGTCGTGGTCCAGCACCGGCACCTGGCCTTCGGGATTGAGGGCGGTGAACCAGGGCTCGTGCTGCTCGAACTTGTGCAGGTCGACGTAGACGCTCTCGAACTCGAGGCCCTTTTCCTTCAATGGGATCAGGGACTTCAGCGAATTGGCCGCCGGCTCGGCGTGATAGAGCTTGAGCGCCATCCGGCGTCCTCCACGGTTTTCTCGTTGCCTTGGGTTCTGGCGGACTTCCCAGCCAAGGGGAAGGCCCGTTATGGCGGGGGCGCCAGGAGGACACTTTGATGCCGCTCAAGCTGGTTTCCCAGAGCCGCTGCTTCGGCGGGCGGCAGGTGACCTACGCCCACGACTCCGCCGAGACCGGCACGCCCATGCGGTTCGCGGTCTTTCACCCGCCGGCGGCCGAGCGGGGCAAGGTCCCGGTGGTCTGGTTTCTGGCGGGGCTGACCTGCACCGAGGAGAACTTCACGGTGAAGGCCGGCGCCCAGCGTATCGCGGCCGAGCTCGGGCTGATGCTGGTCGCGCCCGACACCTCTCCGCGCGGCGAGGGCGTGCCCGACGATCCCGAAGGCGCCTACGACTTCGGCCTCGGCGCGGGCTTCTATGTGGACGCGACCCAGGCGCCCTGGGCGGCCAACTACCGGATGCGCAGCTACATCGAGCGCGAGCTTCCTGCGCTGGTCGGCGAGGAGCTTCCGGCCGACATGGGCCGGCAGTCGATCATGGGCCACTCGATGGGCGGGCACGGGGCCCTGACCATCGGCATCAGGAACCCGGGGCGCTTCAAGGCCATCTCGGCCTTCGCGCCGATCGTCTCGCCCCTGAACTGCCCCTGGGGCGACAAGGCCCTGTCCAACTATCTCGGCGCGGACCGTGCGGCCTGGCGCGAGTACGACGCCTGCGCCCTGATCGAGGACGGCGCGCGGGCGGAGGAGCTGCTGGTCGAGCAAGGCGAGGCCGATCCCTGGCTCGAAGCCCAACTCAAGCCTGAGCTCCTGGAGGCGGCCTGCGCCAAAGCCGGCGTGAAGCTGACGGTCCGCCGCCAGCCGCACTACGACCACTCCTATTTCTTCATCTCAACCTTCATCGAGGACCACCTCCGCTGGCACGCGGAGCGGCTGACCCAATAATCCGCTCACCCCGGCGAAGGCCGGGGCACAGGACAGGTCGGAACTGGTGTCGGAGGTGCAGGCGCAAAACAAAACGCCGCGCCAGTCCTGCGACCGACGCGGCGGCTTGTCCTGGATCCCGGCCTTCGCCGGGACGAGCGGTGGAAGTTAGGCTTCCTCGCCGCCTTCGGCCGGCGTTTCGGCAGGGGCCTCTTCGGCGGGAGCCTCTTCCGGAGCGGCCTCAGCGGGAGCCTCTTCCGGCGCCGCTTCAGCCGGCGCTTCTTCCGGAGCAGTCTCGGCAGGCGCCTCTTCAGGCGCTTCCTGCGGCGAGGCTTCCTCGGCCTGTTCGGCCTGCAGCGGGGCTTCTTCCGCCGGGACGGTCGCTTCCGCGGCGGCTTCGGTCACGGCCGGCTCTTCGGCGGGGGCCGGTTCCTCGGGCGGCGGCGGCGGCGGCGCGGCGGCGGCCGCGGCGGCGCGCTCAGCGCGTTCCTTGACGCGCTCTTCGGCCTTGGCGTGCGGCTTGCCCTTGTTGGGGTTCGTGCCGTGCGACCACTGCACCAGGCCCTCGGCGGCCAGGAAGCGGGCCACGCGGTCGGTGGGCTGGGCGCCCTTCTTGAGCCAGGCCTGCAGCTGCTCGGTCTTCAGGGTGACCCGGTTCGGATCGTCCTTCTTGAGCAGCGGGTTGTAGGTCCCGACCCGCTCGATGAAGCGGCCGTCGCGGGGCGAATGGCTGTCGGCCACGACGATCGCATAGTAGGGCCGCTTCTTGGCGCCCCCGCGGGTCAGACGAATTCTCAGCATCGGTAGTCCTCTCTGGAAATCAGTGCGTTCAGGATTTGGGTTTGCCGAAGGGCAGGCCGGGCAAGCCGCGCGGCGCACCGCCGCCGAGGCCCGGGAGGCCGCCCCCGCCGCCGAGGCCCGGCAGCTTGCCCGCCCCCAGCGCCTTCAGTCGTTCGAGATCCGCCTCGGTGGGCTGGGGCATGCCCGGAGGCATCCCGCCGCCGGCCGGCATCCCGCCGCCCATGCCGAGCATTCCGGCCATGCGGGCGAAGCCCTTGCCGCCGTTCTTGCTCATCATCTTGAAGGCGTCCGACATCTGGCGATGCTGCTTAAGCAGCCGGTTCACCTCGGAGACCTCGACCCCGGCGCCGGCCGCGATGCGGCGCTTGCGCGACGCCTGCAGGATATCGGGCTTCTTCCGCTCGACCGGCGTCATGGACGAGATGATCGCTTCCTGGCGCTTGATCATCCGGTCGGACATGTCCGCTTCGGCCAGCTGCTTCTTGATCTTCTGGACCCCGGGCAGCATGCCCATCAGCCCCTCCATGCCGCCCATCCGGCGCATCTGGCGGAACTGCTCGGCCATGTCCTCAAGGTCGAACTTGCCCTTGGCCAGGCGCTTGGCCATGGCCTCGGCCTTGACCGCATCGACGTCCTGGATCGCCCGTTCGACCAGCGAGACCACGTCGCCCTGGCCCAGGATCCGGCCGGCCACCCGGCGGGCGTCGAAGGAGTCCAGCGCATCGATCCGCTCGCCCGAGCCCAGGAACTTGATGGGCAGGCCAGTGACCGCGCGCATCGACAGGGCCGCGCCGCCGCGGCTGTCGCCGTCGGTGCGGGTCAGGACCAGGCCGGTGAGCGGCAGGCGCTCGTGAAAGGCCTTGGCGGTGCGCACCGCGTCCTGGCCGGTCAAGGCGTCGGCCACCAGCAGGGTCTCGGCGGGATTGGAGATGCGGGCGATCTCGGCCGCCTCGGCCATCATCGCCTCGTCGAGCGTGGTGCGGCCGGCGGTGTCGAGGATCAGGACGTCGTAGCCGCCCAGGCGCGCGGCCGAGAGGGCGCGGCGGGCGATGTCGGGAGCCGACTGGCCCGCCATGATCGGCAGACATTCGACTTCGGCCTGTTTGGCCAGGACGGCCAGCTGCTCCATCGCCGCCGGGCGGCGGGTGTCGAGCGAGGCCATCATCACCTTCTTGCGAAGGGTCTTGGTCAGGCGCAGGGCCAGCTTGCCGGCGGTGGTGGTCTTGCCCGAGCCCTGCAGGCCCGCCATCAGGATCACCGCGGGCGGGGCGACGTTGAAGTTCAGCTCCTCGGGCTCGTCGCCGCCCAGCATGTCCACCAGGCCGTCGAAGACGATCTTGACCACCTGGTCGGCGGGCTTGATCGACCGGATCACGTCCTCGCCGGTGGCGCGCTCCTTGGCCTTGGAGACGAAGTCGCGAACGACGGGCAGGGCGACGTCGGCCTCGAGCAGGGCCACGCGCACCTCGCGCAGGGCCTCGTCGACGTCCTTCTCGGACAGCACGCCTCTGCCGGTCAGCCGGTCGAAGACGCCTGTCAGCCGCTCGCCCAAGGTGTCAAACATGACGGGTATCGAACATCCACGACTCCGTTTCCGGCGCGCAACGCGACAAACCCCCGTGCGCGATCACGCGGACGGGGGGCCTCTCCGCCCTCGTCCGGCTGGTTCCCTAAGATGGGGCCGGGGTCGTGGCGGTGAAGGGCGTTAGACGAGCTGACGCCGGAAGCCGGCGCTTATGCGCTCAGGGACGCTGGGAATCAAGCCGAGGCGCTCGCGCGCGCCTCTCCACTAAAGGATGGCGCGCGGAAGCCAGAGACTTCAGCCGGCCGCCGGCTCAAGGCCCCGCTTTCTGCCGAACACGTTGTCGAGGGCGAAGGCGCCTGGTCCCGCGGCGGCGATGTAGAGGAAGATCACCGCATAGAGCGCAGCTTCCGCCCCGTGGTTGGCCTGGGGATCGAAGGAGACCGGCGTGCCCGGCGGCATCATGTGGAAGGCGTTCAGCGCGTGGAAGCCGAAGTAGGCCACGGCCATCTCGCCGGATGCGATGAAGGCGGCGGGCTTGGTGAAGAGGCCGAGCACGATCAGCGCCCCGCCGACCAGCTCGATCACCCCCGCGACCATCAGCATCGGGGGCAGCGCGCCCGGCATCATGGGAGCAGGGAAATGCAGGAGTTTCATGCAGCCGTGCTCCATGAAGCAGAGGCCCGCGACGATGCGCAGAAGGGCCAAGAGACGCGGCGTCCAGCTGTCCAGGAATCCCATGGTGTCTCTCCTAGTGAGCCGATGTCTCGGCTGGTGGGGCAAACATTGCCACTTTCCGGGCCGCTGTCGAGGCGGGTTTGACCGTGGCGGTCTTCGCCGACGCGTGGACGACCGCGCGCGGTCGGGCTAGACGGCGGCCATGGCGATCGGCGTGTTCGATTCTGGCGTAGGCGGCCTCACCATCCACCGCGCCCTGGTGGACCGTTTCCCCCAGGCCGACTTCGTGTTCCTGGGCGACCAGGCCAACGTCCCCTATGGCGGACGGCCGGGCGAAGAGATCGTCGCCCTGACCCGGGCCGGCTGCGAGACCCTGTTCGAGAGCGGCTGCAGCCTCGTGGTCCTCGCCTGCAACACCGCCGCTTCCATCGCCCTCAGGCGCCTGCAGCAGACCTGGCTGCCCGGCTATCGCAAGGCGCTCGGCCGACCCGTCAACATCCTCGGGATCATTGTGCCGACCATCGAGGCGGCCACGGGCCTGCCCTGGGAGCACGAGGCCGAGCGGCGCGGCGAAAAGGTCGAGAAGCTCGACGTGCTGGGAGTCTTTTCGACTCCCGCAACTTCGGCCAGCCGCGTCTATGAGATCGAGATCGACAAGCGCCGGCAGGACATCGCCGTCTTTTCCGAGCCCTGCCCGAACCTGGCCCGGATGATCGAGGCCGGCGCCCCCCGGGCTGAGCTCCAGGAGGTGGTGGGCGGCCACGTGACGGCCCTGGCCAAGCGCATCGGCCGCCAGCCGGACCGCGCGGTCCTGGGCTGCACCCACTACGAGATCATCGCCGACATCTTCCGCGAGGCCCTGCCGCCGGGCACGCCCCTGATCCACCAGCCGGGCGCCACGGCCGATGCGCTGGAGCGCTATTTCGCCCGTCACCCGGAATACGCCGCGGGCGGCTCCGGCCAGAGGCGCTTCCTGACCACCGGCCAGCCCGGGGCGGTCAACAGCCTGGCCGAAGCCTTCTGGGGCGGCCCGCTGCATTTCGAGGCCGTGCGGGCGAAAGCCGCGGCGGGGTAAGATCCGCGGCGGCGGTCCGCTCGTAGGGAGGGCATGAACCCTCACCACGAACGCCGCCTGCTCCAGTTCGTCATCCTCCTCGCCGCCCTCGTCCCGGTCTCCGCCGGGGCGTGGGGCGCTGCAGGGGGCCTGCATCTGTCCGCGTCCGGGGCCGACAGCCAGGTGCGCTATCTCTCGGGCCTGCTGCTGGGCATTGGGCTCTGCTTCTGGGCCTGCACGCCGACGATCGAGCGGCGGGGCGCCGAGGTGCGGGTGCTGGCGCTGATCGTGGTGATCGGCGGGCTCGCACGTCTTTATGGCGTAATGGCCACCGGCTCCGCCCATCCGGTCTCCGTGGGTCCGCTCGCCATGGAGCTCGGGGTGACGCCTCTGCTCGCGCTCTGGCGGGAGCGGGTGGAGCGGCGATTGCGAGTCATTTCCCCCATCGGCTAGGGGTTCAGAACATCGGCTCCGGCAGCGCCGCCCGCTTCGAGCGCCGGGGCTTCGGGCGCGTCCACATCACTCCCGGAAAGCCCTTCAGCGGCTCCAGCGCCTCCTGGCGATAGGCCCAGTCGGGGGCCTCGCCGAGGTTCAGGTGGTAGCGGGGCTCGCGGCCGGTGCGGGTCTCGAACAAGGCGCGCGGGATGTTCAGCATCTTGGGTGCGCGACCGCGCTCATAGAACAGCGGCGTCCCGCACCTGGAGCAGAAGCTGCGGACCGAGCCCGTCGCGGCTTCCTCGTAGCGGCTGATCAGCTCTTCGCCCTGGAGCATGCGGAAGCGGCTCTTCCAGCTGCCGACATAGGTGGCGTAGGCGCACCCCTGGGCGTGGCGGGTCCGCTCGCCGTGGTCGTGCCAGGCCCAGACCGCCGGCACGTCGATCTCGAAGCGCACGCCGCCGCAGACGCACCGGCCCTCGGCCTGGACGGCGGACCTGCGGCCCTTGGGCGGCGTTCCAGCTTCCTCGCTCATCTGCGGCCTCTGGCTAGGCTGTCGTCGATCCCCTACATCTTTGTCGGGATCACAGGGGACACGCCATGGTTCTCGGCATCATCTTCCTGGTCATCGTCGTCGCCCTCGGGCTGATGCTGGTCGGGACCTACAACCGGCTGGTGGGCCTCCGCCAGCGCGCCAACCAGGCCTTCGCCGACATCGACGTGCAGCTGCAGCAGCGCCACGACCTCATCCCCAACCTGGTGGAGACCGTGACGGGCTACGCCACCCACGAAAAGGGCACGCTGGAGGCGGTGACCGCCGCTCGGGCCGCCGCGACGTCCGCCGGCACGGTGGAGGAGAAGGTCCAG
>Ga0265338_10008091_pt1 | contig 12850 bp, 17 predicted proteins | sample 42126metaG_FD_193579 | JGI IMG/M metagenome (GOLD analysis project Ga0265338, IMG submission 193579) | Rhizosphere microbial communities from Carex aquatilis grown in University of Washington, Seatle, WA, United States - 4-21-26 metaG | ecosystem: Host-associated > Plants > Roots > Rhizosphere... | reverse complement strand
CTATCAAAAACACCAGCCAGGGAAAAAGAAGAAATCCTTCCGCCCTGGTTAAGGCGGCCGCCGCGCCCATCCCGCAGGCCTGCCACCAGGCGGATTCGCTTTGATCCACCTCCGCCGCGGTCATTCTTTCCAGGCTCCACCAAAAAAAAAGTAAAAAGAGCGTGTCAGGCATGACCTTGAGGGACCATTGCCAGAGAAGGGGGGAAAACAGGGCCATGGAGCAAATGATCCCCGACATTTCCAGGGGAACCCATCGCCTGGAAAATTTCCACAAGGGGATGAGAAAAAGGACCCCCGCCAGGGCGGAAACCATTCTCCCCCAAAGCCACCCGGGCAGTCCCATTTGCTCCCCCAGCCACACCAGGGCGGGATAGCCCGGCAGGATAATGAAGCGGGGCGTCTGGACAAAATCGGGATTGAAATAAGTCAGGCACAAGATTCCGTCGGTCGTTTCGGCGGCAGCGGTCCTGAGCATGGCCGCGCGGGTCAATATCCCCACAAAGGCCAAAAACCAAAACCATTGGACCGGGCTTAATTGGCGGGGAACGAAGGGTTTTCTCTCACTCATGGCATGCTGCCAGGGGAGGTCGTCTCGAACAGGACGGTCGCCGTGGCGTCCCGCTTGCTATGGGCGATGGTGACATGAACCCGGTCGATTTTCCGTTCCAAGCGGAGCTGTTCCATGACGCCTGATAACTTCAAGGCCGGTTTACCGCTCGGTTCCCGGACCACCTCAATATGGATCCATTTCCAACGGCCCCCGAAACCATGGCCGAAGGCCTTGATGACGGCTTCCTTCACGGCGAAACGGCCGGCGAGGGAGGGATAGGGATCGGATTTCTTGAGGCAATAGGCGGCTTCGCCGGGAGTGAAAAGGCGCTTGATAAAGCGCTCCCCGTGCTTGAGATGGGCGTTTTTCACCCTTTCGATTTCAATCAGATCCACACCTAGCCCGACGATCATGTAGCACACCTTTGATTACGAGGACACCAACGACATTTTATCTTTAATTTTACGGGGAACACAAGAAGGGTCTTTTATTTCAATTTTACGAAAATTTTCCCGTTTTCCGCCTTCACCTCATGGACCACGACGCGCATGTCGGAAAGGCCCTTTGTCGACAAGCCAGTCGCCAGGTCGAAGGACCATTGATGGAGCGGGCAAACAACGCTGTTGCCGTCGAATGTTCCTCGTCCCAGGAAACCTCCAACGTGGGGGCAGTCATTGTCGATCGCGAAGAGTTTTCCAAACCGCTTGATGACGGCGATTCGTCTCCCGCTGATTTTCACGATTTCCATGCTGTTGTCGGACAAGGAGGATTCTTCGAGGACTTCGTGAAAGGCGGGGATTTCAGAAGAGTTCATGTTAACTCTCAAAAGCTAAAATAATTTTCCCCTTCCGCAGGGGGCGAGGGATATGTTCGAGAATTATACCAGCCCATTGTGTTTTATCTTCTGAGTGCCTTAGCTTCTTCGGCCGCTTTCAACCGGGCTTCGGCGCGGGCCAGGGCGTGCCTGACGGCCTCCAGGTCGGTTCCCTCTTTTTTCTCGGACAATTGGGCTTGGGATTGGGCTTTCAACTTTTTCGCGGCCTCCACGTCGATCTCATCGGCCTTTTCATAATCCTCGGCCAGGACAATGACGGAGGTTTGGTTGACCTCCGCGAAGCCTCCCGCCACGAAATAAAGCTCCCGGCTGGAGCCCTTCCCGATCCTCAAGGTTCCGGGCTTCAAGGCGGAGATAAAAGCCATGTGTCGGGCCATCACCCCGAATTCACCCATCTCGCCCGGAAGCACCACCAAGGTGGCCTCTTCCGCGATGGCGGGCTTGTCCGGAGCGACGACTTGAAGATTAAAGGTATTGGCCATAAATCCTTTTTCACCACAGGGTTAACGGTGTAACACGCAGTAAGAATTAAGAAGGGTCAAAAAAAAGCCTTACTCGGTTCCCTCTGTGTCACTCCGTGGTTCAAATTCCTACATTTTTTTCGCGCGCTCGACCACTTCATCGATGCTTCCGACCATGTAGAAGGCCTGCTCGGGCAGGCTGTCGTACTGTCCGTCCACCAATCCCTTGAAGGAACGGATGGTATCGGCCAGGGAAACATAGCGGCCGGGGGTTCCGGTGAATTCTTGGGCGACGAAAAAGGGCTGGGACAGGAACTTCTGGATGCGGCGGGCCCGGGAGACGATCAGTTTGTCGTCGTCGGACAGCTCGTCGATACCCAGGATGGCGATGATGTCGCGCAGTTCCTTGTAGCGCTGGAGGATCTGCTGGACCCTTCGGGCTACGGTGTAATGCTCTTCCCCGATGACCAGGGGATCCAACATGCGGGAAGTGGAATCCAAGGGATCCACCGCGGGGTAAATCCCGAGTTCCGTCAGGGCCCGATTCAACACGGTGGTCGCGTCCAAGTGCGAGAAGGAAGTGGCAGGGGCCGGATCGGTCAAGTCGTCGGCCGGCACGTAAATGGCCTGGACCGAGGTAATCGAGCCCTTTTGCGTGGAGGTGATCCGTTCTTGCAAAGCGCCCATTTCGGAAGCCAGGGTCGGTTGGTATCCGACGGCGGAAGGCATCCGGCCCAAAAGAGCCGACACTTCCGAACCGGCCTGGGTGAATCGGAAGATATTGTCGATGAACAGGAGAACGTCCTGGTTTTCCTCGTCGCGGAAATATTCGGCGATCGTAAGCCCCGACAAACCCACCCTGGCGCGGGCGCCGGGCGGCTCGTTCATTTGGCCGTATACCAACGAGACTTTTTCCAAAACCTTGGATTCCTTCATTTCAATCAAAAGGTCGTTCCCCTCGCGGGTCCTTTCTCCGACCCCGGCGAAAACCGAGTAGCCGCCGTGTTGGGTGGCGATGTTGCGGATGAGTTCCATGATCACGACGGTTTTTCCGACCCCGGCTCCGCCGAAGAGGCCGATCTTACCTCCCTTTTGGTAGGGTGCCAGCAGGTCGATGACCTTAATCCCCGTTTCCAAAATTTGTTTTTTCGTGGACTGTTCCACGAGGGGGGGCGCGGAACGGTGGATGGGGTAGCGTTTCTCGTGTTTGACAGGGCCCATCTCATCCACCGGCTCGCCCAGCACATTCAAAACCCGCCCCAAAACTCCCCGGCCGACGGGCACGGAAATAGGAGAACCCGTGTCCGTGACCGTCATACCCCGGCGGAGGCCGTCGGTGGAGCTCATGGCCACCGCGCGCACCGTCTGGTCCCCCAGATGCTGGGCGACTTCCAGGGTGATGTGGATGTTTTCCTTGTCGTAGTCGATCTTGACGGCGTTATAGATGGACGGCACTTCCCCGCCGGCGAATTTGATGTCGACGACCGGTCCAATGACCTGGATGACCTCTCCGGTTTTTGTTGCGGCCTCTGTTTTCGTCGCGCTCATAAGTCTCCTCTTTATTTTAAAAGTATTCCTGTGTCGCCCGGGACAAACCCGGAAACGGATGCTTTCTTATTGAAGGGCCGCTGCCCCTCCCACGATCTCCGCCAACTCCTTGGTAATCATGGCCTGGCGGGCCCGGTTAAATTCCAGCGTCAGACGGCCGATCATTTCCGACGCGTTCTTGCTGGCCGATTCCATGGCGTTCCGCTTCGCCGCCATCTCGGAGGAAAAACTTTCCAAAAGGAAGCGGTGAATCTGGGTCGCCAGGTACTGGGAAATCAGCTTTTCCAAAATCGCTTCCACGTTGGGTTCAAACTCGTAGTCCCCAGCCGGGCCCTTGTATAATTTTTCACCCTCCTCAACCTCTTTCACCCTCAACGGAAGAACTGTGTCCAAGGTCACCTTTTGGGTCATGACGCTCTTGAAATCGGTGTAGAGGACCAGGACGGATTTATACTTTTCGGCGGTAAAAAGCAGCTCAATTTCATCCCGCATTTCCAATACCGTCTCATAGGGAATATGGGGAAACACGCTCAGCCATTCCCGGCGGATCGCGAAACCACGGCGCTTGAAAAAATCCCTGCCCTTTTTACCCACGCACAACAACACCGTGTCCGGATTCTCGCGCAGATAGCCCTGGGCCTGGCGCAGGACATTGGTATTGAAGCTTCCGCAAAGGCCCCGGTCCGCGGTAATGACCATCAAGGCCGTCTTTCCCTCGCCCCTCACGGTTAACAGCGGATGAACTTCCGGCCCCGTCTTGGAGGCCAAGTTCTTCATCACGTCCGCCATGCGCTGGGCATAGGGCCGGGCGCCCAGGATGCGTTGTTGGGCCTTCTTCAAGCGGGCCGTCGCCACCATCTTCATGGCTTTCGTGATCTGCCCGATGTTCTTGACGCTTTTAATGCGGGTTTTAATTTCCCTGATTTGTGCCATAAAAACTTTCTTACCACAGGGTCACAAAGAGTTAACTGAGTGACCCCTAGGCTGAATAATTAGAATTATTGCTCTTCGTTACTCCCTGTAACTCGGTGGTTCATCAGTAGTAATTTTTAGCGTATTCCTGGCAGGCTTCCGTCAGTTTGGCCTTGGTATCCTCGGCCAGGTCGCCCTTGTCCTTAATATCCTTTAGAACGGCCGGGTACTTGGATTTCAAGTGCGACAGAAGTCCCGCCTCGAAAGCCTTCACTTTTTCCACCGGCAGGGGATCCAGGAAGCCGTTGTTGCCGGCGAAGATGGAAGCCACCTGGTCCTCCATTTCCATCGGCGCGTATTGGGGCTGCTTCAAGAGTTCAACCAATCGGGCGCCCCGGTTCAATTGGGCCATGGAAGCCTTGTCCAATTCCGCTCCAAATTGGGCGAAGGCGGCCAATTCATTATATTGAGCCATATCCAACTTTAATTTTCCCGCCACTTTTTTCGTGGCTTTGGTCTGGGCGTTGCCGCCGACACGGGAAACGGAGATACCCACATTGATGGCGGGGCGGATACCGGAATTGAAAAGGTTCGATTCCAGGAAAATTTGCCCATCGGTGATGGAAATGACGTTGGTGGGAATGTAGGCCGTCACGTCCCCGGCCTGGGTCTCGATGATCGGCAGGGCCGTCAAGGAACCGCCGCCCAGCTTATCGTTGAGTTTACAGGCCCTTTCCAGCAAGCGGGAGTGGAGGTAGAAAACGTCGCCCGGATAAGCCTCGCGTCCCGGAGGACGGCGGAGCAGGAGCGACAATTCGCGGTAAGCCACGGCCTGTTTGGACAGGTCGTCATACACGATCAAGGCGTGGCCCCCGTTATAGGTGAATTCCTCGGCGACCGCGCATCCGGCGTAGGGCGCGATGTACTGTAGGGGAGCGGGATCCGAGGCCGTGGCGGAAACGATGATGCAATAGCCGAGGGCGTCGTGCTCTTCCAGCGTCCGGATGATCTGCGCCACCGTGGACTGTTTTTGGCCGATCGCGACGTAAACGCACATGACGTTCTTGCCCTTGAGGTTCAGGATGGCGTCGATGGCCACCGCGGTTTTTCCCGTTTGGCGGTCCCCGATAATGAGCTCGCGCTGCCCGCGGCCGATGGGGATCATGCAATCAATGGCCTTAATACCAGTATGCAGGGGCTGTTTTACGGGCTGGCGTTCGATGACGCCGGGGGCCCGAATTTCCAAGCGGCGGGTGTGGCTGGCGTTCAAAGGCCCTTTGCCGTCCAAAGGCTGGCCCAGAGGGTTGATCACCCGCCCTAGGAGCTCCTTGCCCGTGGGAATCTCGGCAATACGGCCCGTCAAATGGACCGGGTCCCCTTCCTTGACCTTTGTGGTGTCACCCATCAACACCGCCCCGACCGAGTCCGTCTCCAAGTTAAAGGCGATTCCATAAACCTCGTTGGGGAACTTCAGGAGTTCACCGGCCATCGCGTCCTTCAACCCGTAAATAACCGCCACACCGTCGCCAACCTTCAACACTTCGCCCACCTGGGTGAGCGCCGCGTCGGGCTTGAAATCCTTGATGCGGGATTTTAAAATTTTGGTGACTTCGTCCGCTTGAAAACCCATTCCAACCCTCCGGAAAATTCAATTTTCACCACAGAGTTACACTGAGTAACAAGGAGTGAAAATTAATAATTAAATTCTGTTTTCGGCCTTACTCCGAGTAACTCTGCTCTTCGCTGCGCGAAGGGCTCTGTGGTTCAAAGTTTTATTCGATCTCGACCTTCAGCAGCCTTTGCTTCATGCGTTCCAATTGGCCTAATACGCTTCCATCCATGCGCTGATCCCCGAGGTAAATCATCATGCCGCCAATGAGTCCCGGCTTCACCTCTTCCTTGAGTTCCACAACAATCCCGAACATCTGTGAAAGCTTGTCAATTAATGAGTCTTTTTGGGCCCCTGTTAAGGGCAGGGACGTCAGGACCCGGGCCACGGCCTTCCCCCGCAATTCGTGCCAAAGCCTCTCAAAATGGTCGGCCACGGCTTTGAAATGCTTAATCCTTTTTTTCATGATGAGCAGCATCAGGAAGTTTTCCATGGTGGAGGATAGTTTTTGGCTCATGAGGCGGCGGAGAGTCTCGATTTTTTCCTGGGATTTGGCCCTGGGATGCTCCAGGACCGACTTCAATTCCTGGTTCTCTTCCACCAGTTTTTGGATCGTCTGGATTTCCTGGGCGATAGAATCGACGGTTTTCTGCTCTTGGGCCACCTGCAAAAGGGCCACGGCGTATTTTTCGGCGATCACTGATTCCATTTTTTTCTCCTATAACGCACTCGTACCCGGAAATTAATTCTTCCGGGCGCCCAGCTCCTGGATATTTTCCTTCACGATCTTCTCCTGAACCTTCGCGTCCACCGAGGATCGGATAATCTTCTCCGCGATTTCCACCGCCAGCAGGCCCACTTCCTTTTGGAGGGCCTGGGTCACAGCCTGGCGCTCGCTCTCGATCGCCTTCCGGGCGTCCGCCAAAATCAGCTCGGCTTCCTTGCGGGCCGATTGGATCGCCTCATCCCTGGCTTGGGTGGCTTCCTTGCGGGACCGCTGTAATATTTCAACCGTCCCCTGTTCCAATTCCTTCACTTTTTTCTCAAACTCGGCCTTCAAATGGGCGGCCTCGTCCTGCCGTTTATCGTTGGTGGAAATCTGCTCCTCGATCCGCTTTTGGCGGCTGTCCATCCACTCCCTCAATTGAGGGAGGAAAATTTTGGAGGATAAAAACATTCCCACCAAAAAAGTAGCGAGCTGGAGGAGAAATACAGTCAGGTTAAATTCCATGTCTTGCCTTCCGTAAAATAAGGCGCCAAGAAGGGTTCCCCCTTGGCGCGGTTATTGATTGATCCTCAATGGGCGATGAACAAGTCCTTGAAAGGGTTGGAATAAAGCAAAAGAAACACGATGGCCAGGGCGTAAATCGCCAAGGACTCGATCATCGCGATACCGATGAACATGGTGGCCCGGATGGTTCCCATCATTTCAGGTTGTCGGGCCATGGCTTCCAGGGCCTTCCCCACCGTGTTTCCCATTCCGATGCCGGTCCCAACGGTTCCCAGGCCAATGGCTAAACCGGCACCCAGGCAGGTCAGCCCGAAAAACCAAACGCTTCCATCAGCGGCCTTGGACGCCACGGCGCCGTCAGCCCAAGCCGCGCTGGCCACCACCGCGAACAACAACATCATCGCCGTCAACATCAAATTCTTTCTCATCCTCGACTCCTTAAAAATGTTTTCACGAATCCTCAAGGTCAAGCGGGGGCAAGCCTCAAGGAATCCCGCTAGCGCGGGAACGTCGACAATCAGTGGGCCCCTTCCGTCTGCCCCTCATGCTCCTCCAAGGCGCCGCCGATATAAACCATCGCCAGGAACATGAAAACAAAAGCTTGGATAAAGGAAACAAACACGCCCAGGATGGTGATGAGAATCCGCAGAATGCCCGGGGTAAATGCGAAAATTTTGGATATCAGGCTGTCCCCCCAGAAGGCCCCGATGAGGAGGATCGAGACGCCCAGGATTTTTTCCTTCCCCATCATGTTCCCAAACAACCTCAAGGTCAGGGAGGCCGGCTTGACAAACTCCCCCACTAAATGGATGGGCGGCATCATGATCCAAAGCAGGGCGATGACGCCCCTCATCATGATCCTCATACCCAAACCGGCGTTGGGATCCATTTCGATGGCGGGGGGAAGAAAATGGGAAAAGTGGCCGACCCAGCCCTTTTCCTTGATTCCCCAAAAATGGGTGGAAAGAAAAACGACGGCGGCCATTCCCAGGTTCATATCCACCCGGCTCGTGGGCGAAACCATGCCGGGGATCAGTCCCATCAGGTTGGAAAAAAGGATGAAAATAAAAAGATAAAAAAAGAGGGGAAAAAAGAACGGCGCATGGCGCCCGACGAGGGGCTCGGCCATATCCTGGACAAACTCCACGATCAGTTCAAAGAAATTTTGGATGCCCTTCGGGACGGCCTTCATCCGGCGGGTCGATAAAAAGAGAAGAGTCATCAATAAAAGCGTGACGAACCAGGACACGGTTAAGGTATTGATGGCGTTTTCAAACCCGAAGAAACCAAAGGGGATAAAAATCGGGCTTTCAGCCGTCTCCATCGTCACCATTGAAAAACCTTCCTTGAAAAGAAAATAATGGGGCGTTGAAAGATGAGGAAAGGTAGTCGAAAAGAAGCGCTTTAACGAAAAACTTTGAAAACGGGGGGTAGTTTAATGTTTTCCCCTGGGGAGGTCAACCCTTCCTCCAAATTTTACTTACCGTTTATTTTCTTCCCCAAAGGATCCGAACGCCAACCGGCCCAACCCAAAATCAGCAAGAACCAAAAATAACCGGCTCCCGCCCCGGCGAGGCAAAGGGGTGAAACTGAAAGAAACCACCAACAGGCAAAAGCCATCACCATCCAACGAATCATGTTCAAAAACCAAAAAAACTTACGGCCTTCCACTTCCCCGCGGGTTAAAACTTTTTCGGTCAGGATTTTTAAGCTGTAAAAGTTCAGCACATTGAACAGACTGCCCCAACCCAATCCAAAAGATAAATCCTTTTGGCCGAAATGGAAGGCCAGCCAGGAACCGGATAATCCGCTGACCAGGGTCCCGAGCGGGACCCAAGGGATCCAATCGGTTTTTTCAGCGGAAGCGGGATTTTTTTTTTGGCCTTTGTAAAAACCGGGAGGTGTCATCCGGGGGGCGGCTTTTTCGGGCCCCCGAGGGACTTTAAATCCTCGAAAAGGATCACGTAACTGGCCGCGACCCCGAACAGGAAACCGACCATGATCACCCATTCTCCCCAATGAAGATATTTATGAAGCAGCAGGCCCAATCCAAACCCGGCGAAGGTGCAAAGGACAAAATTGAGGCCTAAGGTTGAGAGTCGTAGGAGATCGGCGCCGGCGGATAATTTTCCCTTGTCCATTGTCCATCCTTTTCGATATGAAAAGCCGCCTTGATATAGATGTCCTCGGGAGTCAGGAGGCCCTCGACCCGGGGCCGGTCTTCTTTCACGATCACCAAACCCAAACCGCAGTCATCCTGAATGTCCCTCGGCCGGGGGATCAGCTTAAACCTGGTCCGGTGCTCCTTGAGCACGGATTCGGCGTGCATGGTTTCATGGGTCGTGTGAAATAAAAGCACGTAATGCTTTTCCGTTAACGCCAGCCGGCTGGGGGAAACATTCGGGGCCGCCACCATCGCTCCTTTGAAGGACCGTTCCGCGAATCCTACTGCTCGTGGGCCGAACCTGGTAGATCCTTAAAATCAGTCGGAGTCAGGTTTTCAAGGAATTTTTTGAATTCGCTCATTTCCTCCTTGTATTTCTCCTTGTCCTGAATCGTCGCGTTGATCACGACTTTTTCCGCCACAAAAATCGGCGAGTTGGTCCTGAGGGCCAGGGCGATGGCGTCCGAGGGCCTTGCGTCAATCTCGAACTTTTCGGGGGAATCGGCGACTTCCAGGAATATCCTCGCGAAAAAAGTATTTTGGTTGATGTCGTTCACCAGCACTTTCGTGACTTTGGCCCCAAGGGTGTCGATGACGTTCTTCAACAGGTCATGGGTCATGGGGCGGGCGATCACCTGCTCATTGAGCTGGATAAAGATGGCTGTCGCCTCCGCCACGCCGATCCAAATAGGCAAATAACGCTTTTCGTCCTCATCGGTCAAAATAACCGCGGGCGTTTTTAGGTTGGGGTCAACGGCGATACCGCGTACTTTCATTTCGATCATGGGTGAGGCTCCATAAGCATTTGGTGACTATCGTCTATTTCTAAGCATCATGAGAAGAATCCACCGATTTTACAAGGGCAGGGATCAGCCGACCGTTCGATTCAACGAGGCGCGAGACATTGGAACAAGGCCATTATAAGCCCGATCTTCAATGCTTGCAATGCGGGCGCCGGGGGTAAATTCAGGATCTTGTTTTTTTCTTGAGGTCGGATTCGCTAAAAATTTGGGCCTCGAAGCCGAAAAGGTTGGACTTTCCTTTCCACGCTTCGCTTGGAAGACCCGCTTTGACGCAGGTTTGGGACAGAAATGTCTCCGCGTCCCATCCGTAATCGATCGCGACCTGCGGAAGCAATAGGCCCGAGCGGTTTCCCTGGCTGACGATTAGTCCGTGAACTCCAACCCTAATTTGATCCGGCTGGATTGGTTTAGGTTGGGTCAAAACGGATATCTCGATTTCAATGCGGGAAAGTTCTTCCAAGCGGACGGGGGGAAAGCGGGGATCCTGCAAGGCGGCGCTGACAGCGGCCTCTTGAACGGCTTCCACCAAGGGTTTAATGGGATAGGGAAAACCAATGCAGCCCCGGAGATCCTCCATCCAAAGGGTGACAAAAACGCCTCTTTTTTCCCGTAAAAGAGCGGAAAGGGATTCCACGGCCGGGGGCTTCCTTCCCTTTTGAATGGTGATTTGAATCGAATTTCGGGCCAATTGCAAAAGCAGCTTTTGGTCCTCTTCCGAGACCATTTCCAAAGGATTCAATCCAACCTCTTTTCACCACAGAATGCGCGGTGTTAACCGAGCGCGGCCTTGACCATAATTTCAAAAGACGACAATCTGAAAAAAACGGACTTACCCCGCGTGATTCTTTGGCTCAAGCCGTTACTTGCAGAACGCCACCGCTGCGTATCCCACTACCCTGGAATGGTCTCCCGTGACATCCCCTGAGTTTCGATAGGCCAGAAGTTTTGTCTTATCCGCCCCGATGTCCCCGGTAAAGTTCAACAGAGCCGCCAACGGTTCCTTGCCGCAATGGGTGCAGTAATAATCCGGGTAGCCCCTGGCCATGATTTTCTCGTCCACGGCCTCCACTTCACTGCCGTCGCCGCTCAAAAGGGCGGCTAAAAATTCCCCATCGGCTTTTTTCGCCGTGTCATATCCGGGATAATGGGAAAGATCGGAAGAGGCGACCAGGAGGAATTTCTTTTTCTTCCAGAGGGCCTGAAGCGCCAGCCGAAGGGGCTTGACCGACTGTTCCATTCCCTGGCCCATGACCATGGGCACCACCTTGGCCCCGGGCAGGAACCGGTACACCAACGGAAAGTGCACCTCCACCGAATGTTCCCTGGCGAAGGCGGGGGGGATTTCGGCGATATGGTCGTCGGACTCCATGAGCAATTCGCAGGCTTCCCGGTCCACCTGAATTTCCCCCAGGGGGGTTACCACCGAATCCCCGGCAAAAATCGAGACTCCCTTGAATGGCATAAAGTGGCTGGGGCCCAGCAGGAGAACGGTCCCGACCGAAGCCGTCAGGGACCTGTAACCCAAGGCCGCCACGGCGCCCGAATAGGCATAACCGGCGTGGGGCAAAAGCAACCCCACCGCCTCGCCCTTCGGCAGCGCGACCCTATTGTCCGCCTCAAAAGTATCCAGGACGGCCTGGAGTTTTTTTCGATCGCCGGGATAAAAAGATCCCGCTACCGCCGGTTGAAGTTTCATCAGAATACTATAAATCGAAAAACCGGCGGAAACGAGAAAATCAAAAAAAAGAACCAGCTCCCCGCGCGAGGACCTTAGCCACGAACAAATCGAATCATACAAGGGTATTTTAAGAAGGAGCTTCCGAGGGCCTTCCCGGTCTCGTATTGGAATAGGCCTTCAGGTTTAAGCGGAGTGGATGACCTTCGAAATTTTATCGCGGGTATAGGGCCAGGCTTCCTCCGGCAGAACCGCGAAGGATCCCGCGGTAAACATGGAGGTTTCCAACGGCACCCAGGATTTACAACCCTCGTAGGAAGGCTTGATGGGCAGCTCCAGCGGCACCGGCAAGGAAAAGACCCGGACAATAAAAACATAGAGGCCTTGCCAATCCCCGTAGTTAAACCGCTTCTCAATGGCGGACTCGCTCATCACTGTGAAAGGCACCAGTTTTTTGCAAGCCTCCCAATCCGTGACTTTTTCGATCCTTTCGGCGATGGCGTATAACCGGAAATGAACCCGCTTGGGGTCCTTGTTTTCCTTTTCGATCGCGGCCAGCCGGGGGCCCCAATCCGGTTTGATATCCTTGATCGACTCATGCTCAAAGGTGGGATAAAGAAAAAATTCCGAATGGTCGGGTTTGAACTCCCCGCCTTCTTCTTGAATGCCGCCTTTTTTAAGGAGAATGGTTTGCTTACCTTCCTCCAAGCCCTTACAGACGACAGCCCATTCCTTCAGCGCGATGTTATTTTGAGGTTTCATAAGAAGGAGATTATGTGGATTTAAGCAAAAAGTTTCAAGCGGTAATCAATGAAGGCTTTATTTTGAAAGGGCCATCAGCGCCACGCCCAGCACAACCACTCCCGCTCCCCCCAAAATCCTGGGCCACTGGGCCCAGGGTAACTCCTTGAAAAAAAGGGACCAGCCGGCGTAGACGAGTACATTGGAATTAACGATTGGAACGGCCCTTGAAAGTCCCAAGGATTGATTGGCCCTTAAAAAAAACAAGGTGCCGCCGAACCACAAAAGGGCCGTTAGGAATCCCAATCCCAAGTTATTTCC
>Ga0265338_10008089_pt1 | contig 12856 bp, 13 predicted proteins | sample 42126metaG_FD_193579 | JGI IMG/M metagenome (GOLD analysis project Ga0265338, IMG submission 193579) | Rhizosphere microbial communities from Carex aquatilis grown in University of Washington, Seatle, WA, United States - 4-21-26 metaG | ecosystem: Host-associated > Plants > Roots > Rhizosphere... | reverse complement strand
CCATTTCGGACACGATCACCCCCTCGGCTCGAATCCGGTCATAAAGTTGCCGGTTTTCCGGCGGATAAACCACATCGATTCCGCCAGCGAGCACGGCGCAAGTTCCGCGTGCGAGCGATGCTTCATGCGCGGCCGCATCGATCCCGCGCGCTAATCCCGACGCGATGACAAAGTTTTCCGTGCCCAGTTCGCCCGCAAGCTGGCTTGCGAATTTGCGGCCAAGCGCGGATGCGTTGCGCGCGCCAACGATGGCGATCATCTCGCGCTGAAGCAGATTGATGTGGCCGAGCACACTGATGATGGGCGGCGGTGCTTCTAGCGCGGCAAGCCCTTTGGGAAATTCCGGCTCGATGCTCGCGATCATGCGGCCACCGAGTTTGGCGAGTGCATCTATCTCGCGCCCGGCTTCGTCATCCGGTGGGATTTTCAGATCGCCTTTGCCGCCACGCCGGGCGAAATGTGGAACCGCCGCGAGTGCTTCCACGGCGTTTTCGAACCGCGCCATGATCTGCGCGAAGGTGACGGGGCCGACATTCTGCGTGCGCGATAGCCTCAACCACGCGCGCCGTTCGTTGTCGGAGAGCGTGCGCGTCATCCGGCCTTGGATCGCCCGACACGCGGTTCCTCGCCGCGCAACAGCCGCCGGATATTGTCGCGGTGCGCTATGAAAGCGAGCACGGCGAGCACAACTGCCAACACGGCCTCATGCGGGCGGTGAAACAGCGCCATATAAATGGGCGTAGCGATTGCCGCGGCGAGCGCGGACAGCGAAGAGATGCGGAACACCGCCAGCACGGCGCCCCAGCTCGCGAACGCCAGCAATCCAACCGGCCAATACAGCGCAAGCAGAATGCCGAGCGACACCGCGATGCCTTTACCGCCCTTGAAGCCAAGCCACACAGGAAAAAGATGGCCGAGGAATGCCGCGAGCGCAGCGAACAGCGCCGCATCCAGACCCCAGAAATGCTGCGCGATCAGCACCGCCGCCGCACCCTTCAGCGCATCGAACAAAAGAGTCAGCGCCGCCACCGCGTACTTGCCGGTGCGCAGCACGTTGGTGGCACCGATGCTGCCGGAACCGACTTTGCGCACATCGCCGCCGCCAGTCAGCCAGACGAAAATCAGGCCGAACGGAATCGAGCCGAGCAGATAGCCAATGGCGAAGGCATAAGCGGTGTCAGGCCAGATAAAAATATTCATCGATTCTATTCCGCCGCGGCGTGGTTATGCGCGCCGGGTTTGAAGCCGGCCTTCTGTGCATCGGCTTCATTCGCGAAGAACACGACATCGTGCAGGTTGGCTGGATCGCTATGCGCATAAGTTTTCGAACGCACATTCCCGGCGATGTCCGTCCGAACGTCGGTCTCGCAGTAATAGCAGCGCAGCCGCAGCCCATCGTTTGCAATCACCGTGAATTTGTTTCCGGCGTAGCCGCCGTCCTGCGGATCATGCGTGATGCAGTTTGTGTTCGGGCAGGCGATGCCCAATTCACGTGGCTGGCTGTGGATGGGATGTGCTTTCGCGCGGAAGCCGCTCGCGAATTTCTCGAGACTTGCTTGCGCGTCCAATTCCAGAACCGCCGCGATCAGCGCCATGCGGATCGGCACGCCATAAGAGGCTTGCCGGAAATAGGCGGCACGCGGTGTTCCGTCCAGGTCAGCGTCCAACTCGCCGACGCGCGGGAGCGGATGCATGACGCTGGCGGTTTTGTATTTGCTGCCCTTGAGGAATTCGGAGTCGACTTTCATGTAATCGCTCTTCGCACCATCGGCATAGCGCTCCTTCTGGAAACGCGTCATGTAGAAGATGTCGATCTCTTTGAAATCGGAGGCTGAGAGCAAAGTCGGTTGATGCGGTTGATCGGCCGTGGCGTAGAGCACATCGATATCCGCGTTCTCTTTTTCGTATTTCTCGCGCGGCACAGGCAGCGAATGGAATTCGTGCCGCAAGCGCCAATCGACATGTGCGGGCAATTCCATGCCTTTGCCGCCGGGCATCAGCATGATGTGCGCGCCGAACCGCGCCAGCGCATAGACGAAGGAGTGAATGGTGCGGCTGCCCTTCAGGTCGCCGGATATGACGACATTCAATCCCTTGAACGCACCTTTCTCGCGCTGAAGCGTGAACAGGTCGCACAATGTTTGCGTGGGGTGTTCATGCGCGCCATCGCCGCCATTGATGACGGGAACGGACGCGTATTCGGCCACCAGCTTTGCCGCGCCATCGCGCGGATGGCGGATGACGATCGCGTCCGCATAGTTGGAAACGACGCGCGCGGTGTCTGCGAGGCTTTCGCCTTTCGCGGCCGAACTCGTTGCCGGATCGGCGCTGCTGATTGTGCGGCCGCCGAGGCGGAGCATCGCGCTTTCGAACGACAGACGCGTGCGCGTGCTGGGTTCATAGAACAACGTCGCCAGGATGGAGCCTGTACCGATGCGGGTGCTTTTGGCGATGCGATGCGGGGCATTGGGATCGCCAAGCTCTGAGAGATAGCGATTTGCCGCTTCGAACACCTTTTCAATTTCCTCGTTGGTGAGGTCGTTGATCGAAATCAGATGGCGCAGTTCGCCGCTCATGCTTTGCCCGTACTGGTCGCTTGTGGAGTGTGCCGCGTCGCGCCCGTGGCGCAAAGCGCGAAGCCGCACGCACCCGCAAAAGCGGCGTTTTCAGCGGAATAGCTTGTGGAGAAGATGGGCGCTGGAACGGCCGAGGTCATTAAAGTGGGGCTTATAGTGTCGCCAAACGGCGAGGGCAAGCGACGGCTCAAGCTTGGCTGACATCTTCCAATGTGCGGCCGGCTGGTTCGGGCAGGAGGAGAAGTGCGATCAAAGAGATGGGGATGGCCAGCAGCGCCATCGAAATCGCCGGTCCGTGGGCATGGAAGCGATCGTACCAAACACCTTCGAGGCCAAGCGAGATGCCGCCGGAGAAGACCTCAACGCAGTACGCGATCCCGCCCATCGTCGCGCGATAGGCGGTGGGTACGAGTTCGACACTCATGCCGCGGATCAGCGAATCGGCGGTGAAGAATCCGAAGAAGGCGACCACCCATAGCGGCGGGATTATCAAGCCGTGCATGCCGCTAAAGAAGGCTGCATATGCGAGGCCAGCCATCACCATCATCAAGAAAATCACACGCTTGCGGCCGAAGCGATCGCTCGCGCGTCCCATCATGATATTGAGCCAGAGTGCGATGAGGCCGCCGGGAATGAGCAGCGCTGTCGTCTGCCACGGGGCAAAGCCCAACGTCTTCTGCAGATAACTTGCCGCGAGCACGGTCGCCGGTCCAATCGCAAATCCCCACGCGCCTACGGCGATCAGGATCAACAAGATGCGAAAGGGATAATCGCGAAAAATCTGCGCCGCCAGATCGAATGCCGCGCCAATTCGCGATTGCAGCTTTTCCACTTCCTCATTCCGCACCTGAAATCGTTTGGTTTCGGGTAGGGCGCGGCGCAGGAAGGCAACAAACAACATGGATGCGCCACCGATCACATATAGCGCACGCCAATGGCCGGGCAGGATATTCACCGCAGCGAAAAACACTGCGGCCAGCCCGGCTCCCGCGTAGGTGAGGCCCGCCAGCGTTCCGGCAGCCCAGCCGCGCGCGCCTGCAACCACTTCTTCTACGATGACGACATAGCAAAGCATTTCTTCCGCGTAGCCGAACACGCGCGTGAGAACCTGCAGCCAGACGAATTGCGTGTAGGTTTGCGAAAAAGCTGTCGCCAGCGTGAACGCTGCCTGTCCGAAGATCGTGAACAGCAGCAACCGGCGACGGCCGACGATGTCCGCGGTGAGCGCGACCAGCATGGCCGCGAAGGTAGCGATACGAAACCAGGTGACGGTCAGGCCGATTTGATTTTCCGGAATATGCAACGTCGCCTGGATCTGCGGGATCGCGAAGCCATAGATGTTCTGATCGAAACCCGCGAACAGTGCCGCCACCCCGACCAGCAGAAATGTCCGCTCTTGCGCGCGTGTCATCGCTTCAGGCGGTCGCAATTGAGGCGGCAGCCAGATAAATCGTGCGAGCGCTTCGCCGTCGAAAATTCTCATCGCGGCTCCATTGCACGCAGCCTGTCGAGCGCGCCTTGCAGGATGTAAGCAGCGGCCATCTTGTCCACCACCTCGCTGCGACGTCTGCGTGACGCATCGGCGTCGAGAAGGGTCCGTGTTACTGCGGCGGTGGAAAGGCGCTCGTCCCAGAACACGATGGGCAAGGCGCTGCGCGCCGCGAAGTTTCGCCCGAACGCGCGCGCGGATTGCGCGGATGGCCCGTCGCTTCCATCCATGTTGAGTGGCAGCCCCATCACCAGTCCCCCGACGCCATGTCTCGCGATCAATGTTTCGACGATCGTTGCATCGACGCTAAATTTTCCCCGCTTTAATGTCTCGAGCGGTGTCGCTACGGTCAACAACGTGTCGGATAGCGCAAGGCCGATAGTCTTCTCGCCAAGATCGAAGCCCAGCAGGCGCGATCGTGCCGCGAGCGTAGCTCTTAGTTCGCCAATGTCGATGATCGCCAAGCTAGCGGTGCCCGATCTCGATGCGATTGCCGGAGGGATCGCGGATGAAGAAGCGCGACAATCCTTCGGCCACGCTTTCTTCCTCGATGGCGATGCCGTTGGACATTACATTCGCCTTTGCCTTCGCCAGATCGGACACGAGAAAGCAGATATGCCGCTTGCTCTTCGGCCAACTTTCCGGGTCGATGCCAATATGCATTTGAAGATTGCCGATCTGGAACCAGGCCCCGCCGCGCCCGCGCAGTTCTTCCGGCTTGGGGATTTCCAGCAGGCCCAAAACGTCGCGGTAAAAGGCGATTGTTTCTGCTTCCAGCGCCTTCGGTGCGGCAATCTGGACGTGATCGATGCTCGTGATGCCAATGCTCATCTAATATGCACTTTCCGGCGCTGCATTTGCTTGCCAGCCCCGGCCCCGGATTGCTAGCTAGACCTTGAGATTTCTAGCACACAGAGCCGCCCATGTCCGTGGACAAGGATACCGTCCGCCGCATCGCAAAACTTGCCCGTCTGGCCCTCGAGGAAGAGCGCGTCGAGCCGATGATGCACGAGCTGAACGGCATTTTCGCGTGGGTTGAGCAGCTCAACGAAGTGGATGTCGGGGGCATCGAGCCGATGACGAGCGTGGTCGCACAGAAGCTCAAAATGCGTGACGACGTGGTGACGGATGGCGGCATGGCAGAAGCGGTAACAGCGAATGCGCCACAGAGCGAAGATCATTTCTTTGTCGTGCCAAAGGTAGTGGAGTGATGAGCGTTTCCATAGCCGTTGAAAGTCCTTTGCAGGACGAAATACGCGCTCTCGTCGCTGAACTGGACGCTACGCTGAATGCTTCGACGCCACTCGAACACAACTATCCTCTGACTGTTGAGCAGATGGCCGAGCCCTCAATGACGGTATATGTGGCGCGCGAAAATGGGCGGGCGATCGGTTGTGGCGCGCTCAAACGTCATGCTGATGGCATTGGCGAGATCAAAAGAATGTTCACCGTTCCGCAAGCGCGGGGTCGCGGCATAGGCGGACGCATCGTTGCCGAAATAGAAGCGCAAGCGCGGCGCGAAGGCATGACCCAACTTGTGCTCGAGACCGGCGATAAGCTTGCAGCGGCATGGCATGTTTATGAGCGTGCTGGATTTCGCCGTTGTGGCGCGGTGCTGGATTATCCGGACACGAAGTGGTCGGTTTTCTTTAAGAAATCGCTTTCATTGTCGGAGGCCGCGGCGTGAGCGATCTGACAGATTTTACGCTTGCCGAAGCGCGCGATGCGGTCAAGGCAAAGAAGGTTTCTTCAAAAGAACTAACCGGCGCGTTCGTGAAGGCGGTCGCCGGCGCGAAGTCGCTCAACGCTTTCGTTACTGAAACACCGGACAAGGCGATGGAGATGGCGGCGGCCTCGGATGCGCGCATCGCGAAAGGCGAAGCGCGTCCGCTCGAAGGCTTGCCGCTTGCGATAAAGGATTTGTTTTGCACCAAAGGCGTTCGCACAACAGCGGGAAGCAACATCCTCGGCAACTTCATTCCGCCGTATGAGTCCACCGTCTCGCAGAATTTGTGGGATGCGGGCGCGGTGATGCTCGGCAAGACGAATATGGATGAGTTCGCGATGGGATCGTCGAACGAGACGAGTTATTTCAAGCCGGTCGTCAGCCCGTGGCGCGCGAAGGATTCCAATCAGAATCTCGTGCCGGGTGGATCGTCCGGCGGTTCTGCAGCTTCGGTTTCCGCGAATCTTTGTCTTGCCGCGACGGGAACGGACACCGGCGGCTCGATCCGTCAGCCGGCCGCCGTTACTGGTACGGTCGGCATCAAGCCAACATATGGACGTTGTTCGCGCTGGGGCATCGTGGCGTTTGCATCGTCGCTCGATCAGGCGGGTCCGATGACGCGCAACGTGCGCGACAGCGCGATCATGCTGCGCCACATGGCGAGCGTTGATCCCAAAGACTCCACCAGTGTCGATGTTCCGGTGCCGGATTACGAAGCCACGCTTGAAAGCGGCGTGAAAGGGTTGCGCGTTGGCATTCCAAAAGAATATCGCATCGACGGCGCGCCGCCGGAGATCGAAGCGTTATGGAGCAAGGGCGCCGAATGGCTCAAGGCCCAGGGCGCCGAGATCGTCGATGTCAGCCTGCCGCACACCAAATACGCGCTGCCGGTTTATTACATCGTCGCGCCGGCGGAAGCATCGTCCAATCTCGCGCGTTATGATGGCGTGCGCTTCGGGCACCGCACGAAAGACGCCGTTCACGATATTACCGAGCTTTATGAGAAGAGCCGGGCGGAAGGTTTCGGCGCGGAAGTCCGCCGCCGTATCCTGATCGGCACTTATGTTCTTTCTGCTGGTTATTACGATGCATATTATTCGCGCGCGCAGAAGCTCCGCACGCTCATTCTTCGTGACTTTACCGAAGCGTTCAAAAAGTGCGACGTGTTGCTGACCCCAGCGACGCCGGGGCCGGCCTTTGCGTTGGGTGAAAAATCAGCCGATCCCGTTTCGATGTATTTGAACGACGTCTTCACGGTGACAGTGAATCTGGCCGGTCTGCCGGCCATCGCGGTTCCTGCCGGCTTGACGGCGAATGGCTTGCCTCTCGGTCTTCAGGTCATCGGCAAAGCGTTTGATGAGGCGACTGTGTTTCGCGCTGGACGCTCCATCGAGGTTGCTGCCAATTTCAGCGCGAAGCCCGGCACATGGTGGAGGGCTGCATGAACGCGCATCCGTCCAAGCTCATCAAGGGCGAGACCGGCGATTGGGAAATCGTCATCGGCATGGAAGTCCATGCCCAGGTGCTATCCAAGGCCAAGCTGTTCTCCGGGGCTTCCACCGAATTCGGTGCCGAGCCGAACGCGCAGGTGAGCTTCGTCGATGCTGGGATGCCGGGCATGTTGCCGGTCATCAATCGAAAGTGCGTCGAGCAGGCGGTTCGCACAGGCCTCGGCCTGAAAGCCAAGATCAACAACCGTTCCGTGTTCGACCGGAAGAACTATTTCTATCCCGATCTGCCGCAGGGCTATCAGATCAGTCAGTACAAGAGCCCCATCGTGGGCGAAGGCGAGCTGTTTATCGACATGCCGGGCGGTGAGACCATCCGCGTCGGCATCGAGCGGCTGCATCTGGAGCAGGATGCGGGCAAGAGCCTGCACGATCAGCATCCCGATAATTCCTATGTCGACCTCAACCGCTCCGGTACGGCGCTGATGGAGATTGTCTCCAAGCCACATATGCGCTCATCGGAAGAAGCCGCGGCGTTCCTCAAGAAACTGCGCGCGATCGTGCGTTACTTGGGCACCTGCGACGGCAACATGGACGAAGGCTCCATGCGCGCAGATGTGAACGTGTCAGTGTGCAAAGTGGGCGGCTATGACAAATTCCGCGAAAGCGGCGATTTCAAGCATCTGGGCACGCGCTGCGAGATCAAGAATGTGAATTCAATGCGCTTCGTCGCGCAGGCCGTGGAGTATGAAGCCCGCCGGCAGGTGGAGATCATCGAGGGCGGCGGTGCGATCAAGCAGGAAACCCGCCTGTTCGATAATAAGCAGGTCGAGACGCGCTCCATGCGCTCCAAGGAAGAAGCGCACGACTATCGCTATTTCCCCGACCCGGATCTTCTGCCGCTTCAGATCGAGCAGGCTTGGATCGATCAGATCAAAGCGTCGCTGCCGGAGCTGCCGGACGAAAAGAAGGCGCGGTTCATCAAGATGGGCCTGTCGGCTTACGACGCCTCGGTCCTGGTAGGTGAAAAAGAGATCGCCGACTATTTCGAGGACATGTTGAAGGGCGGCGCGGATGCGAAAGCCGCCGCGAACTGGCTGAACAACGAATATCTTGGCCGCTTAAACAAGGCCGGCTTGTCGATTTCGACCGGGCCCGTACCGGCAGCGTCGAATGCGGCCATCGTCGAGATGGTTCAGGCCAACACGATCTCCGGCAAAATCGCCAAGGATCTGCTCGACATTGTCTGGACCGAGAAGGAAGACCCACGAAAGATCGTTGAGGAGCGTGGGCTGCGTCAGGTCACCGATACATCCGCCATCGAGAAAGCTGTCGACGCCGTGATGGCCGCCAATCCCGATAAGGTTGAAGAGGTCAAGGCAAAGCCGAAGCTCGCCGCATGGTTCGTCGGTCAGGTAATGAAGCAGACTGGTGGAAAAGCGAATCCCGCGGCCGTGAACGCAGTGCTGAAGGCGCGACTCAATTTGCCCGATGAAGGGTGATTCGCACAATTTGCAACGACGGCCCCATGTCGCGGGTTCTGTTCGTGAAATTCCGTCAGTGCACGGAATAACTCATATAACGTAGTATTTTAGCTGGTTATATGAATTTCTCTTGACTTCGGATTTCGCGGAAAACAGCGCGCTATTGCGTCATTAAAAGTCATTGCTCATATTTCTCAACGTTTTGGGGGCGCGAGTCGCGTTGCCTTGAACTCAAGAGGAGTCGTTCACATGCCAATGACCGCGAAAAAGAGAAAGACGAAGAAGAAGGCCGCTGCGCCGAAGGCGAAGAAGACCAAGAAGCGCCGCAAGGCAAAGAAATAGCCTTCTGACGTAAGTTAGACAGGCTTTGATGGCCGCGGTTCCCAATGGGTGCCGCGGCCATTCCTTTTCAATCGCGGCGATTCGAATAGCGCGCGAAGTTGGGGCATCATGGGGCGAGCGCTATCGACCCCCGAGGATCGCCCATGAAGAGCCGCAAAAAATCCCAGCCATCGAAGAAGCCAAAGAAGATCACGCCGAAGGCCGCAAAAGCGTCCAAACCCATCGAGCTTTACTACTGGCCGACGCCGAACGGCTGGAAGATCAGCATGATGCTGGAGGAGTGCAAGATTCCCTACGTCATGAAGCCGGTGAACATCGGCAAGGGCGAGCAGTTCCAAGCCGGCTTTCTCAAGATCGCGCCTAACAATCGCATGCCGGCGATTATCGATCCGCAAGGGCCGGGCGGGCGGCCGATCTCCGTCTTCGAATCCGGCGCCATTCTGCAATATCTCGGCCGCAAGACCGGCAAGTTCTATCCCGCGGATGAGCGCAAGCGCGTGGAAGTGGACGAATGGCTGTTCTGGCAGATGGCAGGCCTGGGACCGATGGCGGGGCAGGCGAGCCACTTCCGCAACTATGCGCCGAAGGATGGCAATACCTATGCGCTTGAACGTTATACCAACGAAACGCACCGCCTGCTCGGTGTGATGAACAAACGGTTGGCCACGCGAAAATTTCTCTGCGGCGCCTATTCGATCGCCGATATGGCGTGTTGGGGATGGGTGCGCGGCATCAGCGGCATGATGGCGGGATTCCTCGACGAGTTCCCGAACGTGAAGGCGTGGATGGAACGCATTGGCGAACGCCCGGCAACGAAGAAGGGTTTCGCACTTGGCCGCGAATTGCGCCAGCAAGCGGCCAGCGATCCAAAAGCGGAAGAAGAGCGCCGCAAAATCCTCTTCGGTCAGCGTGCCAGAGCCTGATAGTCCGCGTACGGATTATAGGGTGCCAAACCTTTACAGCCGTTAAGGTTTGGCGCGCGTAATGTTAACCCGTCTTTAGGCTGTTCCCGATCACCATCGCATGCGTGCGGGTCTGGTCTCGCACCATTCGAGGTGGAAGGACCGTTGGTCCTGTTGAGGGGAGAGAAGCGATGGCGTGCATCGATGTTGACGCGCTGACGCAATTCGAAACGGATGCGAAGCAGGGGCGTCCCGACGCGCTCTACAATCTTGGCCTTGCCTATTCGACGGGCCAGGGCGTGGATGTGGATTACGTCGCGGCGCACAAATGGTTCAACCTGGCGGCGATCAAGGGTAGCGAGCTTGCGAAAAACTGGCGCGCACAGATCTCGGCCGAGATGAACACCAACCAGATCGCGGAAGCGCAACGACTTGCGCGCGAATGGCTGAACATTTTCCGCTAAACTGCCGTCCAAGACCTGACTAGTTCGCTGCGGCGCCCGCTGGCGGCGTGTAGTGCAACACTCTCGCATCGGCCGGTCGCGGCCGGTAAATATCATTCACGATTTGGAGCATCTCCTCGTGGCCCGAAAGGCGCACGCGGTAGACTTCCATGTTGTCCAGCACACGTTGGACGTAGTTGCGCGTCTCGCTGAAGGGAATGGATTCGATCCAGTCGATAGGGTCGGTCGTCGGGCTGCGCGGATCGCCGTATGTGTTGAGCCACTTGGCCACATTGTTTGGGCCTGCGTTGTACGCCGCCGAAGCGAGCACAAGCGATCCGCCCCAGTCGGACATGTCCGACCCGAGCTCCGTCATTCCAAGCTGCATATTGTAGGTCGTGTCGGTGAGAAGATCGCTTGGACGGAAAGGAAGCCCGGCCTGCGATGCCGATTTACGTCCGGACTCCGGCATGACTTGCATCAGGCCGCGCGCACCGGGGCCGCTGACCGATGTCGGATCGAATTCGGTTTCCTGACGGATGATGCCGTGGACATAAGACGTTTCCGGGCCGTTGCCTGGGCCGACATAGGGTGGAACGGAAATCGTCGGGTAAAGGTAGGCAAGGAAATATATGCCGTCGTAGCTCGCCGCTTTGGCGACACGCACCGCGACTTCGCGAAATCCCATGCGAGTCATGTCGGCGCAGATGGCCTTGATGTAACCGGGCGAATTGTGAACGTCTTCGCTCTGCAACGCGAATGTCCGCAGCAGGCTTTCCTGCCCAAGATCGCCGAGCACATGCATGGCGTGGGTCAGTTCGTCTTTGTCGTAAGCGGCACTTTGCGCATCTGCCGGCGTTTCGGTGAGATGAATGTGTGGCGTGGAATCGATCCTGGCGAGCGCAAGCTGGCCATAGAACGTCTCCGGCGCTTGCGATGCCGTGCGGTAGGCGCGGTAGGCTTCCTCGTTCGAGCCCGCGGCTTCGTAGGCGCGGCCAAGCCAATAGTAAGCACGGCCTTTGCTGATAGGACGTCCAGCGGCTTGTGCCAGTGCACGAAAATGCACGAGCGCCTTTTGTGGGTCATTCAGAAACCGAAGCGCCAGCCAGCCCGCGAGGAATTGAGACTCCGTAAACTCGGTGCCTGTTGCCGATGCCGTTTGCGCGGTCAGTCCCGTGTTCGCGGCGATCTGATAGGCGGTGCGATAGCTTTTCACCTGTAGCGCATTGTGCGACGCCAGATTGAGTTCTGCCCACCAGGCTGTCGGCCCTTCGGCCGCGACCTGCTTCAGCGGCGCGCGCATCAACACCGCCGGGATTTCATCCAGGAAATTCTGGCGGCGGCAGGCGCGAACACGATCGAAAACGAGGCCGGGATCGTTCTGAAGCGCGTCCGGCAAAGCATCGGCGACCCTCAGACCGGAGGTTGGATCAGATTTGAGTTGCAGGCGAACCTGCGCGACACGCTGCACGTCCGCCGTTACCCGCGAAAGCTCGCGCTTGGCCTCGGTGAGTTCGTTGCGCCAGAGCAGATGATCGATACGTTGCGCGTCGATGTCGGGCGTCAGGATGGCCCCGTCGCGCGCAATGATCCCCGCTTCTTCGTCCGGATCGAAACTGGATTCCATCCAGCCTTGCTGAACAAGCGCATTCCCGCGCGCGGCATTGCCCGTGGCGGCCAGCGCCTCACCCAATCGTACCTTGCCGATGCCGCTGACCGGGGCGCGGGCACCGAACCACGCGACGACGGAATGCGGTTCCATCGTTGGCGCTATTGCCTTCTCGGCGCGGGCGTAGAGGATATCGCGCGCTGGCCAGTCAGGGTTGTTGGCGAGAAATGCACTGATTTCGCCAAACGATGCGCCGCTGTTTTTGTCGAGCAGATAGCGCCACTGGATCAGCTTTCCGCCGACAGCATCGTGCCCTTGGCTGGCAAGGCCCTTTGCCGCAACCCAGTCGCCACGCTCCCCGGCATCGAGGGCCCGCGAATAGAGATCGCGGTCCTGCGCACTTAGAAATGGTACGAGACTGGCGCGCCGTTCGGAAGAAATCGCCGGTCCATTGTCCGTGGCCCCATCCTGGATCGGCGCCATCATGATCACGTTGCCCTGCCGATAAACGCCGGGGCGGATCTGGACTGCCGGCGGCGATGCCGTCTGCGCGGCGGCCACGACGGCGCCGCACGCAAGAACGGCTGCTGCAATGGAAACGGCACGAAAGACGTTCATGGGAATCGATCCGGAATGCGATTGGGAGGTTGGAGAATGATAAAGGCGGCATGTTGGCGTTGCCAGCGATCTCGCCTTGCCGCTACACCGGGCCGGGCGGTATTTTGCCGCCGTGAGATTTCAGGACACACCCATGCGCGACGCGCGCGAACGGATCAAAGGTTCAATACCCGCACTGATTACCCCAATGCGTGACGGAAAGGTCGACGAAGCGGCGTT
>Ga0265338_10008087_pt1 | contig 12858 bp, 12 predicted proteins | sample 42126metaG_FD_193579 | JGI IMG/M metagenome (GOLD analysis project Ga0265338, IMG submission 193579) | Rhizosphere microbial communities from Carex aquatilis grown in University of Washington, Seatle, WA, United States - 4-21-26 metaG | ecosystem: Host-associated > Plants > Roots > Rhizosphere... | reverse complement strand
CACGGTGCTCGCACTGATCGGGATCTCGATGCCGGTGTTCTGGCTCGGCCTCGTCTGCCGCTACTACCTGGCCGAGGGCGGGCTGGCGCAGATCTTCCCCGACGGCGAGTACGTACCGCTGACCTCGAACCCGATCCAGTGGTTCTGGCACCTGCTCCTGCCATGGTCCGTCCTGGCCGTGCTCTTCATCGGCTTCTACGGACGTGTCCTGCGCGGGAACATCCTCGACACGATCAACGAGGACTACGTACGGACCGCGAAGGCGAAGGGCCTGCGGCCACGCCGGATCCTCGTCAAGCACGTGCTCCGTACGTCGCTGATCCCGATCGTGACCCTGTTCGGCCTCGACTTCGCCGGCGTGCTCGGCGGCGGTGCGATCCTGACCGAGACGGTCTTCGACCTGCACGGCGTCGGCCAGTATGCGCGCCAGTCGATCAACAACTTCGACCTGCCGCCGATCATGGGCGTGACGCTCTACGGCGCGATGTTCATCGTCGCCTTCAGCGTGCTCGTCGATCTCTTCTACGCGTACCTCGACCCGCGGATCCGGCCGACCTAGTGCGCTGGGGAGCGAACTAATGGCGGAGAAGCTCCTCGAGGTCGACGACCTCAGCGTCCACTTCGCGACCGAGGACGGCACCGTTCACGCGGTCGACGGCGTCTCGTTCCAGCTTTCGCGCGGCGAGGTGCTCGGCATCGTCGGCGAGTCGGGCTCCGGGAAGAGCGTGACCGCGATGACGGTGATGGGGCTGACGCGGGACGTCAACTCCCGCTTCGGCGGCTCGATCGTCTACAAGGGCACCGACCTGCTCCAGCTCTCGGACGGCGAGATGCAGGAGTACCGCGGCAAGGAGATCGGGATGATCTTCCAGGACCCGATGACCTCGCTGAACCCGGTCTACCGGATCGGCGAGCAGATCACCGAGGCGATTCGCGCGCACGAGCGCGTGGATCGGCGCACGGCCAAGCGCCGTGCCGTCGAGCTCCTGAAGCAGGTCGGGATCCCGAACCCGGAGTCGCGGGTGGACGATTTCCCGCACCAGTTCTCGGGCGGGATGCGCCAGCGCGCGATGATCGCGATCGCGCTCTCCTGCAACCCGTCGATCCTGATCGCGGACGAGCCGACGACCGCGCTCGACGTGACGATCCAGGCGCAGATCATCGAGTTGATCGCGCGCCTGAAGGACGAGTTCGACTCGGCCGTGATCATGATCACGCACGACCTCGGTGTGGTCGCCGACGTCGCGGACGAGATCCTCGTCATGTACGCGGGCCGGGTCGTCGAGCACGGCACGATTCGCGACGTGTTCTACGACCCGCAGATGCCGTACACGTGGGGACTGCTCGGCTCGATCCCGCGCCTCGACCGGCCCCGCCCGGAGCGCCTCCACACGATCAAGGGTGCGCCTCCGTCGCTGATCAACATGCCGGAGGGCTGCAAGTTCCGGCCGCGCTGCCCGCACGCATTCGAGAAGTGCACACAGGAGCCGCGGCTCGAGGAGCGCGTCGGCACGCCCGGGCACCTCGACCGCTGCTGGCTCGACGTCGAGTACAAGCGCGCGCACCGCGACGAGACGATCTCCAGCGGAACGACGGAGGCTGCGTGAGCACGAACGGCGGCGCTCCGCTCCTGGAGATCAAGCACGTCAAGAAGTACTTCCCGATCCGGAAGGGCGTGTTGCAGCGTGAGGTCGCCCGCGTGCACGCGGTCGACGACGTCAGCTTCGCGATCCGCGAGGGCGAGACGCTCGGCCTGGTCGGCGAGTCGGGCTGCGGCAAGTCGACGCTCGGCCGGACGATCGTCCGCCTGCTCGTGCCGACCGCCGGCGAGATCATCTTCCAGGGCCGCTCGATCGAGAGGCTCAGCCCGCGCGCGCTGCGGCCTCTGCGCCGCGAGATGCAGATGGTCTTCCAGGATCCGTACGCGAGCCTGAACCCGCGCAAGCGCGTCGGCACGATCGTCGGCGACCCGATGCGCATCCACAAGCTCGGCTCGAAGAAGGAGCAGAAGGCGCGCGTCGAGGAGCTGCTGGAGACGGTCGGGCTGTCGCCGGAGCACTACAACCGCTTCCCGCACGAGTTCTCCGGCGGCCAGCGGCAGCGGATCGGGATCGCGCGCGCGCTTGCGCTCCAGCCGAAGCTGGTCATCGCGGACGAGCCGGTCTCTGCCCTCGATGTCTCGATCCAGTCGCAGATGCTGAACCTGCTCGAGGACCTGCAGAACGAGTTCAAGCTCACCTACCTCTTCATTGCGCACGACCTGGGCGTCGTCCGGCACGTGAGCGACCGGATCGCGGTCATGTACCTCGGCAAGCTCGTCGAGCTGTCGCCGGCGGAGGAGCTGTACCAGCGGCCGATCATGCCGTACACCGAGGCGCTGCTCTCGGCGGTGCCGATCCCGGATCCGGATCTCGCCGCGAAGCGCGAGCGGATCGTGCTCGAGGGCGACGTTCCGAGCCCGATCGACCCGCCGAGCGGCTGTCGCTTCCATCCGCGCTGCCGCTACGCGACCGGGGTGTGCTCGGAGATCGAGCCGCCACTGGTGGACTACGGCAGAGGCCATCTCGCCGCGTGCCACCACCCGCTGAACGTCGACGCGGCGACGCTGAGCCAGGTTTCAGCCGCTCCGGAGAGTCCCGCCCACGCGGATCGCGCGGCGTTGCCGCACGACACGTCGGGCGAGTCGCGCCCGCCCGGTTCCTGACCCTCGTTCGAGGTAGTCGCCCTAAAGGGGGAGTCTGGCGAGGCCGATACGAGCCTCGTGGACGCAGCTGAGCGTAGGGAAATCCTCAGCCGGTACGTCGACCATTCGCGTCGGTTCGAAGAGGTGGCCGCGCGTCGGCGTGCCGGGTCTCCGGCCGCAGCGGTGATTCCGCTGCAGGCGCCGATGCTGCACTACGAGCAGGATCCGACGGCGCGTGAGATCGAGGTGCTGCAGCTCGTCGCCGACGGCCTGGTCAACCGGGAGATCGGCCACCGGCTCTTCCTGAGCGAGGAGACGGTGAAGTCACACGTGCGCCATCTGCTGGCGAAGCTCCAGGCGCGCTCGCGTGCGCACGCGGTCGCAGTCGGCTTCCGCCGCGGCCTCATCGACTAGAGAGATTCTCTCCACAGCAGGCGTGGAGAAGTCCATGTGGAAAAGAAACGGGCGCCGCGTGCACTCCGGCGCCCGTTCAATGAGTTTCCTCCTGTTATCACCAGTTTCGAGGCCACTCCCTCATGCGGGGGATGTCTACTAGCTGTGGATAACAGACGATTTGTCGGCCGCTACCAGGACCGGGTGCTACCGGCGGCGGCGGCACGAACTGCGAGTCTCGCCAAAGAACGCATTTTGTTCCACTCCCAGATTAGAGGACTGACGGCTCTTGCAGCTTATACCCCTTTTGGGGGAGGCGCAAGAGATGATCGTCGATGCCTAGATCCGAAGGATCTTCGATCAGCTGTATGGGGAGTCGCGCTCGTTTTGGCGTCGGGAGCAACTGCCTTCACGCTGGTTCGCCACGGCTACGGCCTCCCGCCCGTTTGGGCCCTGCTCGTCCTTGTTGCAGTGGCAGCCATCGCCGAGAGACAGGGCGTCTGGGTTTCGGACCGGATCGAGATGTCGGTTTCATTCCTTCCGATCGTCTTTGGAGCCGTCGTCTTCGGTCCCCTCGCCGCATTCGCGGTGGGCGGACTCTCGAACGCAACGGATTCACGTCAGCCGTTCCTGAAGTGGTTGGTCTACACCCCGGTCCGCGCCCTCTCAGGAGTCACAGCCGCGCTGGCAGCGTCCGCGGTTGTAGGGGGAACACCAGGGTTTGGTGGCGACTTCCTTGCGAGCCTTGCGGCGTCTGCGGCATGGGTGGGTGCTGACGCCGCGTTTAATGCGGCGACGTTCGCGGTTCGGAACGGCGACGTTCGCAGCCTGCTGGGCGACATTGGACCGTTTCTCTTTCTCGCGGTGCCGTTGTACGTGCCGCTTGTTGCCCTCTTCGTATACGGCTACAACGCGTACTCGTTATGGGTCGTCATCGCCTTCTTCATCCCGGCTTTGGCGCTCCAGCGGCTCGTGCATCTCTATCAGGAGCAACGCGACGCGACGCGCCATCTCGCCTCGGCCAACGAGCGTCTCCGCAGTGCGAACCTGTCTTTCGCGACAGCTCTCGTCGCGACGCTGGATGCCCGGGATCGTTACACCGCGGGCCACTCGGCGGCGGTCGCCATCTACGCGAGAGACATCGCGAGGCGTATGGAGCTCTCGGACGAAGAGTGCGGCCTGGTGCACGTCAGTGGACTCGTCCACGACATTGGGAAGATCGGCCTGCCAGCCGGGCTTCTCGAGAAGCCCGGTGCTCTCACGCTCGAAGAGCGGCGGCAGATGGAGACGCATTCGGAGATCGGTGAGCAGATCCTTCGGAAAGTGGACGATTACGGCGAGATCGCCGACATCGTGCGGCATCACCACGAGAGGGTCGACGGGCTCGGCTACCCAGACGGGTTGAAGAGTGCCGACATTCCGATTCTTGCTCGGATCATTTCGGTTGCCGACGCATACAACGCGATGACCTCCGATCGTCCCTACCGCGACGCTCTACCAAGCCGCGTAGCACGACTCCGACTCGCTCAGGCGGTCGAGAGCCAGTTTGATACGTCGGTGGTTGCCGCGTTTGAGGCGATCCTCGCATCAGCGGATGAGCAGTACCGGATGGGCAAGAGCGAGCTCTTCCGACTCGAGGGCTGGAGTCCCGAGCATGCTCGCTCCGTGTACCCGGCAGCAACCGCCGCCGCCGTCCTGGCGTCTAGCTAGATCCTCCGAACGCGCGCGGGTACCGCCAGTTCCGAAATCGAATGCCCGATAGGGTCCGCGACTCGATGAGCAACATCGAGAAGAGCTCAACAGATTGGCAGCCTGATATCGACCGCTCTGTCGCGGACTACAACGAGTGGTACCTCCAACACGCGCCCGAACTGTGGGCGGACGCGCGCGGCCGCGCCGTCGATGCTGTAGCGGACGCGATGCAGCTCACCGATAACTTCCGCTCGCTAACTGCAGACGCCCTTCAGTACAACCCATCCCTCGTCAACGTCGCCCGCATCGCGGTCGCGCCGCCCTGGGCGCGCGACCGGCTGATCTCGTTCGCAGGCGTTTCACCGAACCTCGTCCGGTCGATGGAGCTCGACAATTGCCTGCCCCCGCGCGCCCGCGGTACCTACGGGCAGCTTGAGCAGATCGTTGGCGTTGTGAACACAGCCCTTGATCCCGGCTTGTTCGTCTGGCTTCCAGACAACCGCGCCCCAACGGCAGACGAGCGAGATAGGGCGCTGTTGCTCCTTGGCGAGCGCCTCACGCGAAACTTCTACGACCCGCTGTTGAAGAACGCGCTCGAACGGCGGCAGAAGACTTTGATGCGCGCGTGGCTGACCGACCGTGACTTCGTCGAGTCCCAAGCGCCGGCGTTCGACCTTCAGCCGGGCCAGTTCGGGCTCGGTCGAAACGTTGTGGCCGTGCGCGAGGACGGCCAGCGGCAGAACCTCCCAACTGACGCGGTCATCCGCCCGATCGACGAGGCCCTGCCGCTCGTCTGCTTAGAGATGAAGTCGGCCGGAGATTTCACAAACGTGAATAAGCGACGCAAGGAGGAGTCCGATAAGCACGATGCCTACGAGCGCGCCCACGGTGAGAGCGTCGTGATGCTGCTGCAGCTCTTTGGCTACTTCGACCGGAACTACTTGGGATTCGAGGCCGCTGCAGGCATCGACTGGGCATGGGACCATCGGCTCGAAGACCTTGACGAGTACTTCGGGCTTTAGATTGCGAACTCGCTCTGGTGCCCTTGCACGTCGAGTCGGCGCACTGGTACACGCAGAACGTCTCCCGGCTCGATCTTCCCGAGACCACCACCGTAGGTACGACCGAACTCGCGCAGGAGTCGGGCCATAGTCGGGTCTTGCAACTCGACTTGTAGCGCCTCGAGTTGGACACCCGGTTTCGCCCATACATTCAGGAGACTCGTCATGCAGCGCGCACCGACTCCATTTCGGATGAAGCGCGCCCGATCACGGCTCATATAGGTCACGAAGAAGTCGGGGGGCGGAACCGGCTCGACTCCGTACCACGGCCTTCGTGTGCGACAGTTGAAGCGTTCATGCAAGCCAGCTTGCTCTCCGCGTTCGACGTGCGCGCTAATTCCAGGCGGCAGCTGCTCCTTGGGCAGATGGCAGAACAAGAGCCATCCGCGGGCTCCGTCTGCGAGCCGCAGCGCACGATGTTCCTCATCAAGTACGCCGTCAATCGGGAGATCCTTGGAGCCTAGGACGACGGGTACCAACCAGTCACGCTCGATGTCCCACTGCTCAACCTCTTGTTCGGTTAGGCAGAAGAAGCTGTTATTACCCGTGGCGATTCCGCGTCGCACCTTGACGAACTCTCCGAGCGTTGCATCGCGGCCTGTCGTGAGCGCAACAATTCGCTCGGCACGCGTAGGCAAGAACGGCGTCCATGGCAAGTAGGCTGGCGCCGCCTCGGCATGGAGCTCAACCTTGCGGCCGATATCGATCGTGCGATTCATCTTGGCCTCGGAAAGCACAAAGCGTCGGGATGGCTTTGCCTTCTTCGTCGCGACCGTTATCGCCGAGGTTGTGAGCACACCCTCAAAAGCCAGTTCATCCATCTCGAGCACGAGTACCTCGTCAATGTCACAGTGGTCGAGGAGAGCGGCTTTGACGGCTTGGCCGTAGCGGACATCAAGGAACTCAGTAGGCGTGATGAAGACGAGTCTGCCGCCTTCGTTGAGACGAAGGATGCTCTCAAGGAAGAAATACACGTAGCTGCCTGACAGGCTCGAAACCTTGTGCCCGAATCGCGCGCTATATCGCGCAGGAAGGGTTGCTTTGTGATCCGGCGACAGGTTGTGGTGCCGAATGTAAGGCGGATTCGAGATGATTGCGTCGAAGCTTTGCTCGGAAAGCGGCCAGTCACTCGGGTTGAGGAAGTCGCCGACCGCGATTTCTGCATTCGGCAAAGGCGGACGCGCGAGATTCACTGCGTCCGCATCGATATCCAAACCGAACAGGCGCGGACCATCTCCTACAGCACGGAGCAGAACACCGCCGCCCACTCCTGGGTCGAGCACCGTCGCTGGCTCAATTTCACGGACAGCTTCTGCCATGTGCTCCGCAATCGCGATAGGCGTGAAGAACTGGCCGAGGCGATACCGCGCCTCGCGAGGCTTCTCCTGCTCAAGTTGAGCCTCGGGCGTCTGTGCGTACATACGTTCGACTTATAGCACGCCTCTCGGAGAGCGCGGCGCGGTTCGCAATTCGCGAACCACTCCCGAATGGGAGGAACTCGTCGTTGGCCCGAAGCTACGCAACTGGCCCCGTGTTGCGCTATCGGCCGATGGGAGTATTCACCGTAGGGGACAACTCACCGTCCGCGGCTCTCTCCGAAACGCGGGATACTCGGCGCTGTGAAGGTGCTCGTCGTCGGATCCGGAGGACGCGAGCATGCGCTTGCCTGGGCGATCTCCCGCAGCCCTTCGCTGACCGCGCTGCACGCCGCTCCCGGCAACCCGGGGATCGCGGCGCTCGCGAGCTGCCACCCCGTGCGCGCCGACGATCCGGCGGCGCTCGTCTCGCTCGCGCTCGAGCTGCGCGTCGACCTCGTCGTCGTCGGCCCGGAGGCGCCGCTCGTCGCCGGGGTCGCGGACGAGCTGCGCAGCCGCGGCGTCCTCGTCTTCGGGCCGTCCGCCGAGGCGGCGCGGATCGAGGGCTCGAAGGCGTTCGCGAAGGACGTGATGGACGCGGCGGGCGTGCCGAGCGCGGCGACGCTCGCGGTCGCGCGGCCGCCGTGCGTCGTCAAGGCGGACGGGCTCGCCGCCGGCAAGGGCGTCTGGGTCTGCCTGACGCAGGAGGAGCTCGACGCCGGGTTGCGCGCGGCCGAGGCGCTCGGGCAGCCGTTCCACGTCGAGGAGCTGCTCGAGGGAGAAGAGGTATCGCTGTTCGCGCTCTGCGACGGCTCGCGCGCGCTCGCGCTCCCGGCCGCGCAGGACTACAAGCGCGCCTTTGACGGCGACGCCGGCCCGAACACCGGCGGCATGGGCTCCTACTCGCCGGTGCCTGGCCTGCCCGACGCGCAGGCCGCGGAGCTGACGCACGAGATCGTCCAACCGGTGCTGACAGAGCTCGCGCAGCGCGGGGCGCCGTTCCTCGGCTGCCTCTTCGCCGGACTGATGCTCACCCCGGACGGCCCCCGCGTGCTCGAGTTCAACTGCCGCTTCGGCGACCCCGAGACGCAGTCGCTGCTGCCGCGGCTCGAGGGCGACCTGCTCGGCGCGCTTGCTGCGGCGGCCGGCGGAAACCTCGCCGGCGTCGAACTCGGCTCGTCCGAGCAGGCCGCGGTGACGGTCGTGCTCGCCGCCGGCGCCTATCCGGAGCAGGGCGACTCCGGGACGCCGATCGACGGCGTCGCCGCCGCGGAGGCCGAGGGCGCGCTCGTTTTCCACGCCGGCACGGCGCTCCATGACGGGCGGCTCGTCACGAACGGCGGCCGGATCCTGAACGTGACCGCACTCGGCGTCACGCTGCCCGAGGCGCGTTCTGCGGCATACGACGCGGCCGCTCGCGTAGGTTTCGCCGGGATGCGCTACCGCTCCGACATCGCGGCGAACCGTGGCTGAGGCCAAGGTCGGGATCCTCGTCGGCTCCGAGTCCGACCGCGAGCGGATGGCCGAGTGCACGGCCGCGCTCGACGAGGCGGGCGTCGGCTACGAGTTCGAGGTGCGCTCGGCGCACCGCACACCCGACGCCGTCGCCGAGTACTCGCGCACCGCGCGCGCACGTGGGCTCCGCGTCCTGATCTGCGGCGCCGGGCTCTCGGCCGCGCTCCCGGGCGCGGTCGCGGCGCACACGGACCTGCCGGTGATCGGCGTCCCGCTCCGCTCCAAGCTCAGCATCCTCGACGGGCTCGACGCGCTGCTCGCGATCGCGCAGATGCCGCCCGGCATCCCGGTCGCCGCGGTCGGCGTCGACAGCGCGAAGAACGCCGCCGCGCTCGCGATCCGGATCCTCGGCGCCTAGGAGGCTTTGGCGGAACGGTGCTCGTCGCCGGGGTGCGATCGGCGAGTGCGATGCAAGGACGCAGGGAGCGTCGATAGCCGTCGCTATCGACGCGACTGAGGACGCCGCAGCGTGCCGCCGAGCGCGGCCCGGCGGCACAGTCGCTGTTTCGCCAAAGCCTCCTTAGAAGTCGGAGCGGATGTTCGTGAGCACGTGCGGCAGGTCTGGCGCGGCCGAGCCGACGCGCGCGCGCAGGTAGCTCGAGAGCACGCGGTGCGCGACGCGCCCGCGGAGGCTGCAGTGGCACGTGCTCTTGCCCTGCGTCATCACGCCGGCGAAACGGACGCGGCTGTGAAAGCGCACGTGCACGACCCGGGCCAGCTCAGCCCATTCTCGGGCCATCGCGCGGTTGTAGATCTCCGGGATGGCGCGGCTGTAGCGCATCCCGCCGGAGACGTAGAACGCCTGCGCCGCCGTCCAGTAGACGCCGATCCCGCCGTCGAGCGAGCCGTAGTTGTAGAGCGGCTTGCCGATGCCGGTGTGCCGGTAGCCGCGGAAGAAGTCGCGCGTCTCGCGGAAGCGGGGATCCCAGGCCGGCTCCGCGTCGTCCGCCGCCGCCGACCAGACGTGCACATCGAGGTTCCGGTAGTAGAGCCAGTGCGAGAGGGTGCTCACCTCGCGCGCCCACTTCCTGCCCGCGCTGAACGCGCTCGGGACGCCGGGGCGGTAGTTGCTCGTGCCGCGCGCGAGCGAGATCCGCGCGTGCGAGCCCATCGGCAGGCAGCGGTGGTAGCCGACCGCGAAGGCGAGCAGCGCGCGGGTGATCGCCCGGTTCCCGGCGAAGCGGCCGGAGAAGAGGATCGTCCCGTAGGAATGCCCGTTGGAGGCGAGCTTGCCGAAGTCGAGGATGACGACGCCGCTCAGGTTCCGCCGGCCGCCCTTGCAGCCCTGCCGGCGCAAGGTCGACTGCCTGACGGTGCGCTCGTAGAGCGAGACCGAGCTGCCGAGCCGCACGACCGGCTTCGGATTGACCGGCTTCGCCGCCGGGTGCAAGCCGGCGAAGAAGTACCGGTACGCCACGAACGAGCGCGAGGAGTACGCGTCGATGCTGTCGCGCGCCTGCGCCGCGCCCGTCGTGGCGGCGGTGACGAGGACCGCGGCAACGGCGAGGGAAACGAGATACTTGTAAGGCATGTTCTTATAGCTTTCGACCAGGAAACATGTCCGAGAGTAGCCCGCATCCAGCCGGTCTGCAGTCACTCGGACGAGGGACATTTCGGAGCTGCCGAGCCGCGCCGACCGGCCGTCTAGACTCCGACCAGTGATCGCCCGCTACTCCCGTCCGGCCATGACCAGCATCTGGTCGGACGAGGGCAAGCTCGCGTCCTGGCTGGAGGTCGAGCTGGCGGCCACCGCCGCCTGGGCCGAGCTGGACGTCGTCCCGCGCGAGGCCGCCGACGCAATCGCCGGGGCCGCGACGCCACCGTCAGCGGAGCGCGTCGCCGAGATCGAGGCGACGCTTCACCACGACACCGCGGCCTTCGTCGACGCGGTCACCGAGAAGCTCGGCGAGGAGGGGCGCTGGTTCCACTACGGTCTCACGTCCTCGGACGTCGTCGACACCGCGCTCTCGCTCCAGATCCGCGAGGCGGGGAAGCTGATCCTCGCCGGAATCGACCGCGCGTTCGCCGCTGTCGTCGCGCGCGCGGACGAGCACCGCGAGACGCTCCAGATGGGACGAACACACGGCGTGCACGCCGAGCCGACGACGTTCGGTCTCAAGCTCGCCGGCTGGGCGTTCGAGCTGGCGCGCGGGCGCGAGCGCGTCGCGCGGGCGCTCGAGGGCATGCGCGTCGGGAAGCTCTCCGGGGCCGTCGGCACCTATGCGGCGACCGATCCTGAGCTGGAGCGGATCGCCTGCGAGCGGCTCGGCCTCGAACCCGCGCCGACCTCGACGCAGATCCTGCAGCGCGACCGCCACGCCGAGCTGCTCGCCGCGCTCGCGGTCGCCGCCTCGTCGCTCGACTCGTTCGCGCTGGAGATCCGGCACCTCGCGCGGACCGAGGTCGGCGAGGTGCAGGAGCCGTTCGGCAAGGGCCAGAAGGGCTCCTCGGCGATGCCGCACAAGCGGAACCCGGTCGTCGCCGAGCGGATCTGCGGGCTCGCGCGCGTGCTCCGCTCGCACGCGCTCGTCGGACTCGAGAACGTCGCGCTCTGGCACGAGCGCGACATCTCGCACTCCTCCGCCGAGCGCGTCGTCATCCCGGACGCGTTTCTCGCCCTCGACTACATGCTCGACCGCTTCGCGTGGCTCGTCGAGGGACTCGTCGTGCGCGAGGAGCGGATGCGCCGGAACCTCGAGGCGTCGCACTCCTTGTTCTTCTCGCAGCGCGTCCTGCTCGCGCTCGTCGAGGCGGGGCTCGCGCGCGACGACGCGTACCGGCTCGTCCAGCGCAACGCGATGCGCGCCTGGGACGAGGAGCTCGACTTCCGCGAGCTCTGCCGCGCCGACGACGAGATCGCCTCGCGCGTCGAGCTCGACGCAGTCTTCGACCTGGGCGCCTACACGCGCCACGTCCCCACCGTCTTCGCCCGTCTGCACGCACTCGCCCAGAAGGAGGAGCCAGTCCATGCCTGAGCACGTCATGTCCGGGAAGGTCCGCGAGATCTATGCGCTCGACGACGAGCGGCTGCTGCTCGTCGCGTCCGACCGGATCTCGACCTTCGACGTCGTCCTGCCGACCGAGATCCCGGACAAGGGCCGCGTGCTGACCGGGCTGTCCGGCTACTGGTTCACGCTGCTGGGGTCGATCGTCCCGAACCACATGCTCGCGATCCAGGAAGACGGGCGCTCGATGGAGTGCCGGCGGCTCGAGATGCTGCCGATCGAGTGCGTCGTGCGCGGCTACCTCGCCGGCTCGGGCTGGAAGGACTACAAGGCCGGCGGCGAGGTCTGCGGGCACCGGCTGCCGGAAGGGATGCAGGAGTCGCAGCAGCTCCCGGAGCCGATCTTCACACCGGCGACGAAGGCGCACACCGGACACGACGAGAACATCACGCGCGAGCAGGCGGCCGCGCTCGTCGGCGAGGAGCTGTTCCGCGAGGTCGAGCGCGTGTCGATCTCCTTCTACAGCGCCGCCGCCGAACACGCGCTGCAGGCCGGAATCATCATCGCGGACACGAAGTTCGAGCTGGGGCTGGACGCCGACGGGAAGCTCGTGCTCGGCGACGAGGCGCTGACGCCGGACTCCTCGCGCTTCTGGCCCGGCGACACGTACGAGCCGGGGCGCGGCCAGGACTCCTTCGACAAGCAGTACGTGCGCGACTTCTGCGAGGCGACCGGCTGGGACAAGACGTATCCCGGCCCGGAGATCCCGGACGACGTCGTGCAGGCGACGCGCGCGAAGTACGTCGAGGCGTTCGAGCGGCTGACGGCGATCCCGTTCCAGTCGTATCTCGACGACCCGACGGTGGTGCTCGGGTGAGGGCCACGGTCCTGGTGCGGCCGAAGGCCGGGATCCTCGATCCGCAGGGTGAGGCGGTCGAGTCGGCGCTGGAGCATCTCGGCTTCGCCGTCTCGGGCGCGCGCGTCGGGAAGGTGATCGACCTCGAGGTGCAGGCGTCAGATCCCGCCGAGGCGAAGGCGCAGGTGGAGAAGATGTGCGAGCAACTGCTCGCCAACCCGCTGATGGAGAGCTGGGAGGTCGTCGTTGGCGAGCCCGCAGCCTAGGGTCGGCGTCGTCACGTATCCCGGCTCGCAGGACGACCGTGACGCGCTCTGGGCGCTCGCCGCGCTCGACGCGTAGGCGGTGCCGGTCTGGC
>Ga0265338_10008085_pt1 | contig 12859 bp, 9 predicted proteins | sample 42126metaG_FD_193579 | JGI IMG/M metagenome (GOLD analysis project Ga0265338, IMG submission 193579) | Rhizosphere microbial communities from Carex aquatilis grown in University of Washington, Seatle, WA, United States - 4-21-26 metaG | ecosystem: Host-associated > Plants > Roots > Rhizosphere >... | reverse complement strand
CGAAGAGTAGATAGGCCGTCAGCGCATAGGCCTCATCGGCGGTGAGCGTCCCCTCATTCCCGAGAGGCATGGCGCGATGGATGTAATCCCACACCGTCGTCGCAAAGGGCGCGGTCAGTGGCAATATGCGCTCCCGTTCCCATATGGGAACATCTTGGCCCTTTTTCGATTGCAGCGCGGGCGCCGGCCCGCCCCCTATGCCCGCTTTGCCATGGCAGGCGACGCAGCCCTTCCGCTGAAAGAGCTGCGCGCCCTCCTTGGCGGTGCCGTGGCCGGGAGGGAGTTCCTCTCCCGTAGGACCGATCGAGATATCCAAGCGGCTGAGTTCTTCGGCGGTTGTAGGGCGTCCCACGCCATAGGTCTGCGCGAACGCCGGGCTCGCGAGGAGCAGCGCAATCGTGACAAGCCTAAGCGAGCCCATTGGTCACACTCCCGTCCCTGGCGATCCGCCACGGCATGACGCTGTTGTCCAGCCCGGGCACTCTGTAATCTCTCTCGAAAGGGACGTTCCAGTACTGGGCGACCTGCTCGCGCGTCGGCTGCACCTGCCCGATCTCGTCGGTGCAGCGCGACAGAATCTCGGTCTCGTTTCCATCCCAATTCCACATATAGCCGAAGCGCGTGTGCGCCATGCGTTGTGGAGTCGCCTTGATCTCGGCGCGGTTCCACTTCTTCCCGCCATCGGTGGAGACCTCCACGGTGCGAATGGCGCCGCCGCCGGACCAGGCCAGCCCGCTGATCTCGTAGTATCCGCGGCCCGGCAGAAGCTGGCCGCCGGACGGCCGCGTGATGACCGATTTGGGTCCGATCTGAAAGCTGAGTGCAGCTTCTTCCGGTTTCCGGTCGAGATGTCCAAAGTCGTTGTAGTTCATGTAGTACCGGTCGACCACCTTGATGCGCCGCAGATACTTCGTGTTGAAGATGCCCTCGAAGCCGGGGACCAATATACGCAGCGGAAAACCGTTCTGCGGCCGTATAGCCTCGCCGTTCATGCCATAGGCGATGACGCAGTCGTCCATCGCTTTGGCGATGGGCATGCTCGAGGCGCCCTTCACTTCCTCGGCGCCTTCAGCGACGAACCATGTCGCGCTGCCTTTCAAGCCGCACTCCTTGAGCAGCGTTGAAAGGAGTACGCCGGTCCATTCGGCGCAACTGGTCATCCCGTGCGATTCCTGCACGGTCTTCTGCTGGCCATTGTGCCGGTTTCCAGCACACTCGATGAACTGCAAGCGGGTGACGGACGGAAGGCGCTTCAAGTCCTCCATGGTGAAGGTCAGGGCCCGATCCACCAGCCCGTGAATCGTCAGAGTGTGCTGCGCGGGATCGATATCCGGCATGTAGGAGCCGCGGGTCGTCGCGACATAGTGGAGCGACGATGGCGTCACCACGCCAACAGAATCCTGCAGCGGCGAGGCCAGGTGGAACACCTTCCCGAACGCGTCGGGTGAAGCTCTGCCGCCCATCGGGTGCGCCATGCGCATCGAGGTCACGTAATGGGAGCGCTGGCCGTACTCGATCAGCTCCTTGCTGCCCATGATCATCGGATAATCATTTGGGGCGCCACCCATGGCCATATGGTCGTGCGTTTGGCCGAGCGCCGGCGCTATCGCTCCCGACGTCAACGTCAACCCGCCGGCCAACGCGGCGCCGCCCTTTAAGAGCTCTCTGCGGCTAGTTTGTTTCGAACCCATCAGTCTTTCCTTCGAAAAAATGACACGGCGACGAAATCACGCCACGGACGAAAGTATAGGCGGCCTTGCCAAATCCGGCTAGCAGTTCGCTGAAAATAGACCCCGGGCATGAATGCGAAGGGGCGGCGCTGAACGCAAAAGGGGGGGTGTCGGGTGATCCCGGGCCTGCTCGCGGCCGTATCCAGAATCCGCGCACCCAGCCTCAAACTCGGCTATTCTTCTGCAAAGACACAACCGGGAGGCTTTCATGGCTTGGGGACGCCCATTCCTGCTCGCAACCGCCGGCGCGCTCGCGCTCGTAACGGTGTGGCATTCGGCCGATACGCGCGCACAGGATCAGCCTGCTGCAAAGATGGTCCGGCCACTGCCTGTTTTCGAAGTCGATCCGAATTGGCCCAAAATGCCCGCCAACTTCAGTGCGCCCTTTGTCTCCGGCGTTATGGTCGACCCCAAAGGAAATGCCTGGCTGACGACCCGTCCGATACGGACCAAACGCGAGACGGGGAAGATCATCGGCCCACCGATCATGATCTTCGATCCCAACGGCAATTACATTCGTGGCTGGGGCGGTCCCGGGCCGGGCTATGAATGGCCGGCCTCAGAACACAACGCGTATATCGATTACAAAGGCTTTGTCTGGATCACCGGCGATTCCTGCAAGGGGCGAACCAGCCCCGTCGACGACGATCAAGTGCTGAAGTTTTCGCAAGACGGCAAATTCGTACTGCAGATCGGTCACAGCGACGCGGGCAAGGGCGACAACGACACCAACAATTTCCGGCGGCCACCCAATGTGCAGGTGAGTCGCAAGACGAATGAGGTGTTCATCGCAGACGGCTACGGCAATCACCGCATTGTCGTGCTCGATGCCGACACGGGAAAATTCAAGCGGATGTGGGGCGCATTCGGAAAACCGCCTATGGGTCCGGAATGGTGTTTCTCCGAAGACCCCGCTTCCTTCGAAGGCGACGGCGCGCCGTATTTCGCCACACCGCATGTGCTGCTCTTGAGCCACGACGATCTTCTCTACGTCGCAGACCGCAGCAACCGGCGAATTCAGGTGTTCTCGCCCGACGGCAAGTACATAAGGCAGCTGTCGCGATACGATCAGCCGTTCGCGCGCAATCTGGCGTTCTCGTCCGACCCCGATCAGACCTATATTTATACCGGGTATGGCAAGGGCATCGCCGTCATCGACCGCAAATCGATGGAATATGTCGGCATGATCCAGGCGCCGGGGCTCGACATTCCGGGCCATCAAATCGCGACCGATCAAAAAGGAAACCTGTACATAACCGGCGTGGACAAACCCGGGAAGGCCAATGTTGAGCGCCTGATCCTCAAGGGGATGAGCGCGAAGTAGCGCCCGCGGGGAACAATTACGGCAGCCCGTTCAGGAACGCGAGCGCGTGCTTCCAGTTCTCGGCCGCCCCTTTCGGATCCTGCGCCTCGATCAGCGTTGAGGCGCCATGCACGCCGAATTGCGGTACGTATTGGATTTTTGAACGGGCTGGCGACGCCGCCAGTATCGTCTTAGCATCGCTCACTTCGTCGGCATCCGGGGAAGACGTGACGTAAATCGGTGCGCGGACCTTCGATGCAGCTCGCTTGACGGCTCCCATGTCGTCAAAATACTCACCCGGTGAGAAGGCCATAACCGCGCTGACTTCTTGTGGATGTTCGGCCGCGACCTCGAAGACAAGCGACGCCGAATAGCTGCTTCCCCACAGGACGACAGGGAGGTGCTTGGCCGTGGCCCAATCGAGGGCTGCCTCGAGGTCTGGCTTCGCCTGCTCGTAGCTCGCCGGCTTGCCGAGGCGGCGAGCGGTATCGTTCGGCCCGAACAAAGATCCGCCCGAACGCTGATCGATCGCCAACGCGGTAAAGCCCGCGGCGACCAACTTTGGCGCGATGGTCGCGTACTCGGCCTTGCTAGAATCGGCCTGGTGAAACAGCAGGACAATCGCCTTGGGATGGTCGGCCGTATAGGCCAGTCCCGATATGCTCACACCGTCGCGCGCTCGCAACATTACCGCCTGGCTGGCGGCTTCTCCCGTAGCAGCGGTCGAAAATAGGACCGCGGCCGTGGCACCGATCATCCACCGTAGCGACATTTCGCTCTCCTTAATTCCTCGTGCTGGCTAGCTGCGGCCGTCAGCATTCTAGCGGCAAGAATGGCCGCGATTAAGGACGGTTTAGGGTCGAGAATGCTCGGTTGGGGCGTCGGCCGGGAATGGCCGGGTCCCTCGTAAGCGGACATTCAGACCCCGGCAGTCCACCAACCGGGCTCCCGATGAGCCTTCGCACCATACGTGGCCGCGCAGGCTAAATCGTAATCCGCTCGACCTCATCAAGCGTGATTTCGTCGCTCGTGCGATCATAGGCCTTGTCTCCGCGGGCTTTTGTGCGCAGCCATCGTCTGGGCGTTTTCGAGCGTCCCGCCGTTGCTGAGATAGGCGGTGATCCCCGTCGCCCGGAACGTGTGGCGCTTGCCGCCTTTTTCGTGAAGACGTAGCCACCGGCGCTTGCCTTCGGCGTAGTAGTCCTCGACGCGAATCGATATCTGAAGCGACTTACCTCCATCGATCATTTTGAAGCGCTCGACGACAGGCAGGGCCGTAGTATGCGGCATGTGGTAATGATCGACGAAGGTGCGGTCGTTCAGGCCGACGGTATCCACCACCAGCTCGTCGTCTTCGTAATGGCCGACCGATTCTCCGTCCCATGACGGTTTTAAATTCTTGGAATGCCGCATTGCGGCTCATGAATAGACCCTACGCCCCCAATATTCGCGCCAATTCCGTTCAAGCGGACAAGACCCGTTTATGGAGACGCTTGATCGCGTCCAGCGATGACAGAATCGCACCTTCCTGCCAGCCGGGCATCCAGGACACATGAGCCCCGACCATCACGATGCGGCCGTCGATCTGGCACAGATTATTGAAATGTTCGGCGCGCAACTCATCGGTCCAGGAGGGCGAGCTGCCCAGCATCCATGGCACCCGATGGAATGCGACGGAGACGCCGGTCTGGAATTCCTTTTTGTATTGGGGGTGGATCCTGGCGCCGCAATCGAGCGCCACCTTGATGCGGTCTTCCGGCGACAGGGCGCTGAGATAATAGGCGTTCTGTCCGCCGGTATAGGCGCCCAGAATAACTCCGGGGCCGGTGCTGCCGAAATTATAGTTGGGGTAGCCGATCAAGGTGTTGATTTGATCGGTGTAGCTGATCCCGCCGTAAATCGCTTCATCCTGTTCCCAGAAGCGGCGCTTGAACTGGAGACCGATTTTGATGTTGGGCGAATAGTGAAGGACGTCGATGGCCCGCTTCATCGGCGCGCTGACATTGATCGGGATTTGGCTTAGGACCGAGGCCGGAATGTTGCACACGCACCAATCGGCGTGCGCTTCCCGCGGCGCGCCGCCCGTCTTTGCATCGACATAGGTGACGGTGACGCCCTTGTCGTCCTGCTGGATTTTGGTGACCTTGGAATTGTACTGCACGACATTGCCGAGTTTGCGGCCGAAGGCCTTGCCGATCTGACCCATGCCACCCACCGGCTGGAACATCATATTCTGATGTTCGTATTGGTTGGCGGCCATGATCGACCGCCACAGTCCCGAGTTGAACAATTCCTGCATTGCCATGGGCTCGGAAGGAATCGGCTCCGAATCAAGTCCGCCGCCCGGAGGCTTGTCGTATCCCCGCCGACCGCTGGTCATCAGGCCCTTCTTGTATTCGTAATTCTTGTCCAGCGCGCCCCATTCCTTCATCGCCTGCAGCAGGGTTTCCTTGTCTTGCTGGGTGACGGGATGGTCGAGCTTGTTCTGACTGGTCGCCTTGGCGAGCGTCTCTGCGATGTAGCCGTTGAAGTCCGCCTGCATCTCGCGATAGCGCTTCGGTTTGCCGCCAAACGCCTCGTCGGAATGCACATAGGCGGCATAATTGGTCTGGCAAAACGGTTCGAGCGGGACATTGAGCATGCTGGCGTAATGAAGAATGCCGCGATGATGGTGGGGGATGCGCCAGGGGCCGGGATTGAGGTAATGGCCCTGATCGAACTGGACATGCTGCGTGATGCCGCCGAGTTCGGTGTAAGTATCCCCGCCATAAAGGGTCCAGTTTCGCCCGCCTGTCCGATCGTTGTATTCGAGCAGTTGCACCTTGTAGCCGGCCTTGCCCAGCTCATAGGCGGCAACCATGCCTCCCCAACCGGCGCCGAGGACCAGAACCGATGCTCCTTTCGGGTCGCCGGTAAGGCTGATCGGACCGGTGAAGTTGGACTGGGCCGTCAAACCCATCGCGTCCATCGCCTGGTACATGACGGCGCCGCCTGCCACCGCTCCGATCAATTTCAGAAGCGAACGCCGATCCGTCGGCCCCTTCTTGTCCTCAGACATGTTTGAATTCCTCTCTCGCTGATGCACAACATTTTTCCCGCAGCGAGCGGCCCTTCAAGGGCCTGCCACTGCCGTTACCGAATCAGAAATGCAGCTCGCGCGCAGATAGTAGAGTCCGCCATTTCTGCCATAAGCCGAGTTCATGGGAACATCATAGGCATTGCCGTGTCCGGCACGAGATTGCCATCGTGACCGCCACCTACGACGTCCCGGACGACGAGCGGCATCTTCTTAAACAGTGGATATGCTGCAAGCTTCGTGCCAGCCATTGCTCTCCTGCTTTTGAGAGCTGATGTCTTTGCGGAGTGGCCGCTGCCGCTTTTCGATGCAGTTGCTCAAATCGTCCAAAGCGCATTGCGCTCTGAGACTCAGCTTCAGCATCTTCCTAAGAACCAATGCGAATTTGTGATTGCTCAGCGCGATGATTGAGGAAGGTCATGCTCGGCGGAGAATGCGCATGGACTGTATTTCATGCAATTCATCAGTTTTGCATTATTTTATACCACGGGCCTTCTTTGCGTAATTTTTGGCCTTTTGCTCCGGGAAGCGGCACCGCCCGATCGAAGCCTCCAATCGTCGCGCCAATTCCGTTCAAGCCGATAACACCCGTTTATGAAGACGCTTGATCGCGTCCAGCGATCCCAGAATCGCACCTTCCTGCCAGCCGGTCAGATAGGACACATGTTCTCCCACCATCACGATGCGCCCGTCGATCTGGCACAGATTGTTGTAATGCTCGGCCCGCATTTCATCGGTCCAGGTCACAAAACTGCCCAGCATCCATGGTATGCGGCTGAATGCGACGGCGACGCCGGTCTGGAATTCCTTTTTGTATTGCGGGTGTATCCTGGCGCCGCAATCGAGCGCCACCTTGATACGGTCTTCCGGCGACAAGGCGCTGATATAATAGCCGTTCTGTCCGCCCGTGTAGGCGCCGATGACGACGCCTGGGCCGTCACTGCCGAAATTGTAGTTCGGGTAGCCGATCAAGCGGATGACTTGATCGGTGTAGGTGATCCCGCCGTAAATCGCCTCATCCTGTTCCCAGAAGCGGCGCTTGAACTGAAGACCGACTTTGATGTTGGGCGTATAGTGGAGGGAGTCGATCGCGCGTTTCATCGGCGCGCCGACATTGATCGGGATCTGGCTCAACACCGAGGCCGGAATGTTGCAGACGCACCAATCGGCGTGTACTTGCCGCGGCGCGCCGCCCTTCTTCGCATCGACATAGGTAACGGTGACGCCCTTGTCGTCCTGCTGAATTTTGGTGACCTTCGAATTGTACTGGACGACATTTTCGAGTTTGCGGCCGAAGGCCTTGCCGATCTGGCCCATGCCGCCCACCGGCTGGAACATCATGTTATGATGGTCGTAGTTGTGGCCGTCCATGATCGACCGCCATAGTCCGGATTTCAACAACTCCCTCATCACCATGGGTTCGGAAGCGGCCGGCTCGGCATCGAGTCCGCCGCCGGGCTCCTTGTCGAAGCCCCGCCGAGCGCTGGTGATCAGGCCCTTCTTGTATTCGTAATTCTTGTCCAGCGCGCCCCATTCCTTCATCGCCTCCATCAGGATTTCCTTGTCCTCCTGGGTGACGGGATGGTCGAGCTTGTTCTGACTGGTCGCCTTGGCAAGCAACTCTGCGGTGTAGCCGTTGAAGTCGGCTTGCACTTCACGATAGCGCTTCGGTTTGCCGCCATAGGCCTCGACGGAATGCACATAGGCGGCATAATTGGTCTGGCAAAACGGTTCGAGCGGGACATTGAGCATGTTGGCGTAGTGAATAATGCCGCGATGATGGTAGGGGATGCGCCACGGGCCAGGATTGAGGTAATGGCCCTGATCGAACTGGACATGCTGCGTGAAGCCGCCGAGTTCGGTGTAGGTATCGCCACCATAAAGCGTCCAGTTACGTCCGCCTACCCGATCATTGTATTCGAGCAGTTGCACCTTGTAGCCGGCCTTGCCCAACTCATAGGCGGCGACCATGCCGCCCCAGCCCGCGCCGAGCACCAAGACCGAGGCGCCTTTCGGATCTCCGGGAAGGCTGACCGGACCGGTGAAGTCCGATTGGGCGGCAAAGCCCAGCGAGTCCATCGCTTGGTACATGATGGTGCTGCCTGCCACCGTCCCGATCAATTTCAGAAGCGAACGCCGATCCGTCGGCCCCTTCTTGGCCTCTTCCATGTTTGAATTCTCCGTTGGTTCAGCTCGCAGAATTTCCCGCCGCAAAGCGGCCTTTAAGGGGGCGCCCCTGCCGTTACCGAATCAGAAAATGCAGCTCGCGCCATTGTGACCGCCGTTCCCTCGTCAAAGCTGTGCAAGAAGCGTGCCCAGGATCGCTTCGAATTTCACGAAGCCTTTGTCGCGTTTCTACGGCGAACCGCGAAGGCACTTCGCCTGAAAATGCCTTAGCCCCGCCGTCAGCCTGCGCAAGGTTCTCTGAGCGCCGTTTTCCTCACCGCCGATACCGATCCGGATTCGGCCGTCGAGTTCAAACCCGCGACGGAAAGTACGATTGCTGCGCTCGCTCCAGAGTGATCCGTGCGGCTTCGGCCCCGGCCAAGTCCGCAACCATTCGTCCGGTCGAATCGAGTAAACCCGTCATGCGCACGTAAGCGCTATTCATGTCCTTCAGTGCTTGCCAAATATTCGGCGAGAGCACCGAACCGCCAAGATTCGTCGAGTTCCTCGGTTTCCGAAATTTCCGTTTGCGCTTGGGACACCATTCAACTCGAGCGCCGAACGCTATCGGCCCTGCGTCCTACCGCCGCGACATCTCTGGATCGAACTCGCTAAGGTCTGACTTTTTCCGGGAGCGCCTTGATTTCGGCCGGAGAAAGCATCGTCATTTTCGTCACAAAGCAAGGTTCGGGAGCTTCCTGAAGACCTTGGCTCGCCTCCAGATCGAAGTCGAGCGGCGAACAAATCAAGTCTGCGCCATGGACTTTCAGGACCAAACGCGCATCGGGCCATGCGAGCGTCGTGCATGCTTTCCTGAGATCGAGGCGAAAATAGCGGTTGAGATTGGCGCGGATATAGATCGTGTTTGCGTCAGGCGCCCTCCAGGCATCGAATTGCGTGCTGGCAAAGCAACCCGATGACGGTTTCGACGCCGATTCGGTTGCCCATGCGGCTGCCGAACCGACAAATGAACCGATAAATATTGTCACCGAGAACGTCCCGATAATCGCGCGCATTTTTTCTGTCCGAAAGCCTCGCGCGATTATGGTAATGCCTTGATGCCTCCGGTCGCAAGGTTACGGCGAGTGCCCGTGTGCGCAACCCAGCACACTGCCGGCGCTTCAAAACACGTCGCGGCTCTCAAGATTGGCCTCGACCTCGGCACGGTCAACCCAGGCATCGCGCATTTGCTTTTGCGCCAGCAGCGGCAATTGATCGCCAGCATGAGAAGAACCGGGTTGCGATGACTCGCCGTACGACATCAGCACCTTGGCGCGCGAGGGGGAATCGAAACTCACCACGGCCACGAAGCTGCTGCCGAAATTTGCCGCACGCACGCCATTTTTCGGCGGGGTATAGTCGATGACGTTGAAGACTCCAAGCCGGCCGGGGCCACCGCTGGCCGGAAGATCGCGTCCGCCCCACTGCAGCCGCATGACTTGCGACCAAGGCGCATCAAGAGAGCCTTGGGAAGCAAGCATATCCTTCGCGGCTGCGGCCAGAGCGTCCACCGCCGCCTTCGGGTCGGCAAAACCGGCGGGAGTCGTGAGGGGCTTGCTCAAATCGTAGGGAACCGCGAATCCTGCAGCCGTGTAGCCATCGGGCTGCTTCAATCGATCCGACCAGGCCAGGAACAGTAGCGCGCCGCGGCTGTCGGCGTCGGTGGTGTGGTCCCAGCGGTTCAATACGGCCATGGCCTGCTTGGCGGCCTCGCCGCCATAAACCGCTACAGCCTTGTCGAGATCGGGAAGCAATCGATCGGCCAATTCCGAACGCGTGGACCCCCGGTCGGCAAGAAGCTGATCGAAACCGATCTTCGAATGCTCGCCGAGCATCCGAATTCCGTGCTCCATGCGCAAACTCACATCGTTGGCGCTAATATACGGTTTGTATGGGGCGGGGTCGATCGTAGAGGGAAATGCAGCGTTCCAAGGAGGATCGTTGGAATTTTGAACCGTGCCGCCGGGCGGATCGATGACCTTAGGAAGCTCGTCATAAGTAAGATAGCTCGTCCATAAGGTTTTCGACGTGTCGCCCGGGACGGCCGACTTCCAATAGTCCAAGGCGCCGGAACTGTGGCGCGGAACCAAGCCGTTGAACAGGTATTCGATGTGACCGTCCTTGTCTGCGTAAATGATATTGAAGGTCGGGACCTGCATCATGCGAAGGGCAGCCTGATAGGCCGCGAAATCGGGCGCGGTTTCCATCTTCCAATATTGTTCAAGCGCTCGCGGCCGATCAAGGCCGGCGACCCGCATCGCAATCGGCGCGCCGTTCCTCTCCCCGACAATCGGTCCTTGTACGGACCGTCGTACCGGCACGGTCTCGGTGTCGAATCCTCCGTCCGCTCGACGGACTTTCAAGCTGACGGCGCTGGCTTCGAACGCGCGAGCCTTGCCGTCAAAAACATAGCCGCCGCCTGCGGGCGCGAGCTTGTAGAACGTGACGCCGTTGGTCTTGTCTACGGTATTGGTGATGCCCAGCTGATCGCTGAAGACGAAGCGCAAAACCGGCAAACCGATTTGGGTCGCCCCATAGAGATGCACGCCAGGCGCATCGAGTTGCGCTTCGTAATAAGTCGACCAGTCCGGACCCCAGGGAAGATGGGGGTTCATCAACATCATGGTTTTGCCGCTGGCCGAGCGCGAAGGCGCGATCGCCCACCCGTTCGACCCGTTCCGCTCGGTCGCCGGATCGGGAGGCGCTGCCGCCGCATCCGCCGGCAAGCGCGACGCAATCGACTGAGGCGCAATATAGACATATTGGAATAGCCTCAGCGCGTAACCGATCACATCCGCTCCGCCGATCGGCAGAACCCGTTTGGCGGCTTCCGAGAGCGCCTCCGGATGCGCGGCGGCATACGCGTTCATGCCGTCGGCGAACGCAATCAGATTGGCGCGGAACTCGGGCGTCTGTTCCTTGAGCCAAGCCTGTGCACGATTGGGAACGTCGTTGATCGTCATCCAGCGATCACTATCGAGCTCTTGCTGTCCAAAATACTCTGCTGCTTTACCCCGCCCCTCGGCATAAAGCCTCAAAATGAGATCGCCGTGACTCTTCACTTGCGCCCAGCCGAAACCGTAAAAGAGATCCGCCGTGTCTTGAGCATAAATGTGCGGAACGCCGTAGCGATCCCACAGAACTTCTGCCGAATAGTTGCTCCGTGCAAAGACAGCGTCGTCATGCGCGAAAAGAAGACACATTACGACGCCGGCCATGGCGCATTTAAGCTGGCCGGAGATGTTCGCACCATACTTCGGCAGCAGTCGCGCGGCGGTCATCATCTTGCACTCCAATGTCCGATCTGACGCGAGAATGTCCGATCTGACGCGAGCCCGGCCGTCCGTCTCTATTCAAGATTATCGAAAGGTGCTGTCTTACACAAGCTGCGGCGCGCTCGCAGAATCCGTGTGAGTGTCGGTCGCGGCAATTGTCCATGGATTTGGCGAGCGATTTGTTTAAAATAAAATGTTTGCAATGACAGGTGCGGCTCGCATGTCAATTCTGATCGGACGGCGTCGGATTTTATCGGGTGCGAGCGCCGCCCTCTGTTTGGGTGCGCTTCCGCGCTGTGCCGCAAACTTCGGCAACAGCATGAATCTGGGGCCGAGGTTGGAATTGGCGCCAGTGGACACAGCGGCGAACCGAATCGTCCGCATTACGGTTTGCACTCGCCCGTTCCGCCCTCAGGGGCCGCGACTGGACGTCGAGCAAATCGCAGGAAAGACCGTCGTTCACAATTATGGCCATGGCGGCAGTGGGTGGTCGCTGTCTTGGGGCTCAAGCGGTATTGCCGCCGACAAAGCAATGGCAACCGGCGAGCGCGACATCGCGGTGATCGGCTGCGGCGCGTTGGGGATGACTTCGGCCCTCTCGCTGCAGCGCGCCGGAGCCAATGTCATCATCTATGCCAAGGACCTTCCACCAAATGTGCGCTCTTCCTTCGCAACCGGCCTGTTCACGCCCGATTCGCGCATTTGCTTCGAGCAATATGCGACGCCGGAGTTCAAGAGCTTGTGGGAGGGCATGTGCCGGAGGGCCTACCAGACCTATTACACCTTGCTTGGGCTGCCCGGGAATCCTGTGGAATATATCGACAGCTACAACATCGCGGACGATCTGGCCGGGCTTCAGCCGCGTACTCACAACCCCAACGATACGCGGCCGCAATTTGCCGAACTGCAACGCGAACTCACTCCCGATCTGATAACGGGCGGCCCGACCTACAACCCGGGCAGCCACCCGTTCGGCAACCGCTATGTGCGCAAGTCGACCAATCTGATGTTCAACCTCGTGGAGTACTCGCAATATTTGCTGTCGGAATTTCACGCCAATGGCGGGAAGATCGAGATCACTGAGTTTCACAGTCCATCGGACTTCGCCAGGCTGCCCCAAGGGACCCTGATCAATTGCACCGGCTATGGCGCGCGTGCACTGCTGGGCGACAATTCGCTCATTCCCGTGCGCGGCCAGCTTGCCCGCACCATCCCGCAGCCCGAAGTGCACTACGGGCTTTCCTACAATTTCAATTCATTCGTGGCGCGCCGGGATGGCTTTCTCTTCCAGCATGGCGGCAATGACGAG
>Ga0265338_10008084_pt1 | contig 12861 bp, 14 predicted proteins | sample 42126metaG_FD_193579 | JGI IMG/M metagenome (GOLD analysis project Ga0265338, IMG submission 193579) | Rhizosphere microbial communities from Carex aquatilis grown in University of Washington, Seatle, WA, United States - 4-21-26 metaG | ecosystem: Host-associated > Plants > Roots > Rhizosphere... | reverse complement strand
GCCACCGGTTCGCTGGCCCGAGGCTGCAGGCAGCACCTGGCGCAGAAAATCCGGCACCAGGCTCATGCGCCGCGGGGATGAGGTGCCGATCGTCAACGGCATGCCGGCAGCCAGTCGCTCGGGAACGTCGCGCGCAAAGATGGCGATATCGTGGGGCTGCTCGCGCAGTGGCACTGCAGCAAGCTTCAGGCGCGGTGTGCGATCGAGGCTCAGATCCTTGTAAGAGTGCACCGTAAAATCGATCTGCCCGTCGAGCAGTGCGTGGTCAATTTCGGCGGTAAAGAATTCCTTGCCATCGACCGAAGACAGCGGCCGATCCTGGATGCGATCGCCGCGGGTCTCGATACCGACCAGTTCGACGGTGAGGCCTTTATGCAACCGCTCGAGGTGGCGTGCAACGGCGGCGCTTTGCGCGCGCGCCAGCGCCGAGCGGCGCGTGCCGAGCTTCAGTACGCGCGAGGGCATGGGTCAAACGGCCATGTGTCAGGCGACGTTGAAAGCCGCCAGATCTTCCCAGCTATGGGGATGTGAGGCGTTGGCGCCGAGCCCCCGCAGAAGTGCTTTTTCCCGGCAAGCCGCCCGGGCACGCTCGATTTGTCGCCGCCGCACATCCGAGTGCGCCTGCAGCATGCCGAACAGGGCGCCAAGGCTGACGAGCTCGGGCAGGTCCTTCCAGGACGCCGCGCCCTCGGCGCCGGCGCCCAGGTGGATGATTCTTCCGCCGCTGCCGGTGCGCTCCCGCCAGGCGGCCATTCGCAACCGATCCGAGTCGACATCCGGGGGGACGCAGATCACGATCTGATGTGCGCCGCGCCAGGCGGCCAGCTCGCCCTCGATGCCGTCCAACACGCGCACGGGACGTTCAGGGCTGCGCTTGCCGAGTTCGGTAGCAAGTTCGCGTGCCCGGGCGGCAGTCCGATTGGATAGCCACAATTCCGATCCCGTGAGCCAGGGTGCGATTGCCTGCGCCAGCTGACCCGCGCCGATCAGCAGCGTCGGCCCGGCGGCCGCATCATCGCCCAGCAGGCGGCGTACCTGGGATCCGTAGGATGCGCTGCCGAGGCTGCCGAGGTACTGCGCACGGATCTCCTTGGCATCGCGAAACAGGTGCTGCATCCAGGGGGAGAGCTGCTGCGCCAAACGCGATCCGCCGCAGGCGCCGGAGGAAAAGTTCCGCCATGCCTGCTTGATCTGCCCGAAAATCTCGGTCTCGGCCACCAGCTTGCTTTCAAGCCCGCAGCAGATTCGCAGCAGAAATGCATAGGCCGCGGCCCCCTCGAACTGCTCGAGCGCACCATCGGCTGGAAATTGGGTCCGCGCGGCACCCAGTGCCTCGAAGCCATACAGGACCGCGACGCTGCGCTGGCAGGTGTGGATCTCGAAACCATTGGTCGATGCCGCTGGGGCAGCATGTGACTGCAGGACGTTCAGGAGACGCAGATCCATGGTCTCAAAGGCTAGCGATCCGCGGTTTGTCTGTGTCATGGCCGTGTCACGGCCGGGGCCAAATTGGCCACGCGTCTCGCAGTTTTCGCGCCCGACCCGGGGGTGTCCGGGCTGCCTCGTTATGCCATCATCTCCCCAATGGACCAGCCCCCCATCGACGACCGCGGCAGCCAGGCCGCGCTGCAAAACCTCCAGTCGGTGCTGACGGCCGATGAGAAGCTCGAGGCATGGGCCATCCAGCGGCGACTGTTCGCGCTGAACCACCGGCGAGTGGCGCTCGGTGCCACCAGCGGCCGGTTCCTGGCCGTGACACGTCCCCTGTTTGGCGGCTTCGACCTGACCGATGTGCGCTGGCAGGACCTCAAGGAGGTCCACCTGCGCGTTGGCATTCTCAGCGCCAGCCTGGAGCTGACGGCGCTGGTCGGTTCCGACCTTGCCTCAGCCGCAGGCCCCACACGGACGCTGCGCTACGAGGGACTGCTCAAAGAGCAGGCCCAGGCGCTGTATCGAATCTGCCAGGCACACGATCAGGCCTGGCGCGAAAAGCGCCGCGTGCGCGATCTTGAAGAGCTGCGCGCTCGCTCGGGCGGCATTCAGCTCGGCACTGGCGCGGCCACAGCCGCCTCATCGGCGGCGGCCGACGGCGACGCCGCCAGCCGCCTGCGCAGTGCCAAATCCATGCTCGAATCGGGTCTGATCACCGATGCCGAGTACGAGGCTCTCAAGGCCAAGATCATCAGCAACGTCTAGGGCGCCTTGTCGACCCGCTTGAAGCCAGCGGGCACTTCGAAGGTGCCGCCCGCAATCGGATCGGTGCGGATTGAGACAGTCTCGGTGCTCATCTGGAACATCTGCACCATTCCCGGAGCGACCGGTGCGGCCGCGGCGGCCGGCTGCGAGTCATCCTTCTTGTGCATTTTGCTGAACATGCTCAGCGCGGCACTGCCGATCGCGGCACTGGGCGAGGTCGGCACGCTGCCGGCGCTCGATGAGTCATTGCTACCCCCGCTGCCACTGCTGCTGTCATCCTTGCACTTCGGGCCACCGAATTGCATCGCCGCGATCGTCTTGAGCGGAAAGCCCTTGAGGCTGGCGGCCTGCTTCATCGCCTCGCCCCAGCCACTCTTGTAACGATTGAAAACGGCCTGGGAATTGCCCTGCAGTTCGTTGGCATCGCCTGTGAGGTTGAGTTTTTTGGCGTAGTTGTGCCAGAACTCGCGCGTCTCGGCGGTGCCGGGAACATCTGCAGCCAGCCATTCATCCATCACGAAGACGAAATCGCAGCTCGTGCCCTTGGCAGGATCGGTGCAGGTGGTCGTCACCGTGACTGTAGCGCGGCTGGTATCCGTGCCCGCGATAGCGGCGTGCTCACCGCTCTGCTTGAGCTCCGAGCGCGGCGGGGACCATTGGCACTTGCTGTCATCGACCGGTGCCCCAGAGGGCGCCTCTTGCTGCTGCCTGGCCGGCTGCGATTGCGCGTCCTGCAGCGCCCTGGCGGTGGCATCGCGCATCTGCTGGAAAGAAATTTCGCTGTACTGCTTGTTGGCGACATCGATCTCGTCGACCAGTTCGGCATCCAGCCGGACAATACGGACCGTATTGGTGTTGGCGCTCTTGGCGAGCGCGCGCAGCAGCCGTGACTTGAATTGGGTCTGCTGCTCGGTGCGCGACTTGTTGCCCGATATGGCTGTACTCGAGTGCCCTTCCATGGCGCCGAACTTTGTCGGCCCGAAGCCATCGACGTTGATCTGCTGCTCAATCGTAATGTCTGCCTGTACCATCCCGGCCAGGCCCGCCGCCACCAGGGCCGCCACGCATTTTCCTGCGACTCGACGTAACTGCATTCTGAAGCTCCCTCATTGCCAAGTGATGTTCCGATATTCCGGCCGGCAGCCTACCCCAATCGCCGCGCCCGCCGCGAGCACCCGGGGCAATTGATTGTTTCATCTGCTCGCGTACTCTATCCGCGTGTTTCCCGCGTTGTTCTCAGGGCGACCCATGATTATGTCGTCCCCTCTTAACCGATGAGGCCAGCTTTTATGAAACACAGCCTGAAATGGATTGCCGCCATCGCAGCCGCCTCCTCGCTGGCTTGCGGCGCCCCTTTAACCCTGGCAGCCCCTGCCGCCGATGCGGCCCCGACGCCAGAGGCCACTGCGTGGCAACATCACGGCGCAAAGTTCAATTTCTCCGGTTTTACCTCCGCCTATACCTGCGAGGGAATGGAAGGAAAGGTGCGGGAAATATTGGCCTTCCTCGGTGCGCGCAGGAACATGCAGGTCTCGGCGCAGGGCTGCCCGCGCGGACCGAACTCGCTCTCGCACATGGTTTGGGTCACGGTGGAATTCGATACGCTCGCGCCGGCCGCTGCCGGGGCCGCAGCGGCGGACCTGGTGCCCGCACAGTGGACCGCGTTCAGGCTCACCGCGCAGCGGCCGTTCTTCATGGACGCAGGCGATTGCGAACTCATCGAGGCCATGAAGCCCATGCTGACTGCCAATTTCAGCCTGCGCGCGCTCGAATACAGCACCAGCTGCACGCCGCATGAAGTGACCTTTGCCGACTTCCGCGTCAAGGGCGAAGTGCTCAAAGCCGGTCCCGAGCACGCCGGCTGAGGCTGCCACCGCGACATCATGCTGCGTATCGTCCTGGTCCGACATGGCAGCGTCCCTGGCATAGAACCCGAACGATTTCGCGGCGGCTCGGCCTTTCAGCTAACCGAGCGCGGGATTGAGGAAGCAAGGCGCACTGCACGGCGCATCGCGCAGCATTGGCAGCCCGCGATGGTCTATACGAGCCCCCGGCAGCGATGCATCGATACCGGCCGCTTCATCGCCGAGCAATGCGCCGCACCGGCCCGGGTGCTCGATGATCTGTTCGACCTGGACTACGGTGAATGGACGGACCGCACGCACGAGGAAATTCGCGCGGCGCATCCGGCGCAGTACCGCCTGTGGAAGACGCAGCCGCACCTGATGCGCTTTCCGGGCGGAATTTCGCTGCAGGATGTGGCCATGCGCGTCGCCGATGCACTGCGCTATGTGGTCGCGACGCATCCCGACGGCACCGTCGTTCTGGTTGGTCATGACAGCGGCAATCGCAGCCTGCTGCTGCATGTGATGGGCCTGCCGCTCTCGGCCTATTGGCGGCTGCAGCAGACTCCCTGCAATATCAGCGAATTCACCATCGGTGAAGACGGGGCGACGCTGCTGCGTATGAATGAGACCGCGCATCTGGAGGCGGCCGACTGAGGCCGACTGACCAGACGCGATGCGCCGATGGAGCCTCAGCCAGAGGCCGATGGCGTCGCGATGAGCTTGTAATTGAGTTGTATGGAGCAGGCCTTGTGCTCGGTGCCCCGATCCCGGATCCGCACGCCGTCGCAGGAAAGCTTGCCGCTGGCGGTGATGCTGTCGTGCTTGCGCCACGTCGCGTTTTTGAGCAGTGCGGTGACAGCGGGCTTGAGATCAAAATCACCGTCGCAGTCAGTACACGGGCAGACGAAGCGGAAGAAAGCCGCCGCCGCTGGGAACAGCGTGTGCTGCTGGGGCGAGGGCCGGTGCGCAATCACATCATCGAACGACAGCTCGATGCGCAGGTGTCCTACTTCGGGAAACACCTGACGCAGCGCCGGAGTCTGCATGCGTTGCCGCAGCATCTGATCGCGACGCAGCAGGCTGACGCCCGCACTCTTGCGGGCAGCCATCCTCACAGCAAGGGCTCAGCGGCGAGCGAGGCGCTTGGCGCCTCGACCCGCAGCCGCTGCTCTGCACGCACTTCTTCCAGGCTCAGGCTGGTGTTCTCCGCGATCACCGCGATCAAACGATGTTCGGGGTTACGCGGCAGTTCCAGCTGGTGCAGATTTTCCCATAGCTTGATGCGCGCCGACGGCGTGTTGAGCGGCGAAGATTGGTCGCGCAACAACTGCTGCCGTCGCTCGAGCGCCTCCGTCTGGAGACGCGCCATGCGCTCGCGCCGATCCGCGGTGCTCTCACCGATATGCAACGAGAGGGCGTAGCCGACGCCATCGGCTGATTTATCGTGCACCGCAGATCCTCAGTTCAGTGGCGTTCAATAGCGCCCGCCGCCGCCGCCGCCACCCCCGCCGCCGCGGTACCCGCCACCGCCGCCGCCACCACCACCCGGACGACCGCCGCCACCGCCGGTGCGCGGCTTATCCTGCGCTTCGTTGACGCGCAAAGGACGACCGCCCATATCCTTGCCATTGAGGCTCTGGATTGCGCGTGCCGCATCGGCCTGGTTCATCTCGACGAAACCGAATCCGCGCGGACGGCCGCTATCGCGGTCGATCGGCAGCGTGACAAGCTCGACGGTGCCGAATTCGGAGAAAAGGGTGCGAATCTCCGCATCCGTAGCGGAAAACGGCAGATTCCCAACGTAAATTTTAGCCATGACTGAAAAAGACTCCATTAACTGGAGCGGCGCTACTGGCTGAGAACTTAGTGGGCCAGAGAGCCGCTCTACACGGCAGGCACAGCGATGAAGTCAGGGAGAGATCGTCTCGCGAGACATCAAACCGAAATCCTGTCACCTGATCGCAGGTGGCTCGGTCCAATCACGATTGCATCAGATGACGCAGGATTGGCACAGGGACGTCGACGATCCACGAGCATGATACCACGTGGCGCGCCGTGACGCAGTCCGATCAGAGGTGCCGTGCAGGCGCCACGTATGTGCCGTGCCATGCCGCGCGTGATGCGCGGCATGGCACGAGCGGCCACTCCCAAAGAGTCTCGACCGGCTAGAACTTCTTCTTGAACTGCACCCAGACCGTGCGCGGCGGCGTGGGTATGCCGTAGTCCGCACCCGATTGTCCCGTCAGATCAAAAATCTGGCTGTACCAGAGCTTCCCGGTCAGGTTGGTACCGACCACCGCGACCTCCCAGCCATTCGATCCCGGCCGGTAAGTCAAGCGGCCATTGAGCTCGTGGTATCCCGGGAGATAGCTGTAAGCATCCACCTGGACTACGGTCTGATAGCCACTTGAGTAGATAAAGTCCAGACGTGGCGTTACCGTGCCGCCGTTCGGGATATGGGCGTCGTATTGCGCCGCTACGCTCCACTTGTCGGGCTGAAAACCCGGTTCCACGTCTCCCACCGAAACGCCGGTCGCGGGGTTCACACTGGTGTATTTAAAGTGCTGCCAGCTGCCACTGGCTTCGAGGGACAGCCCCCCCATGCGGTAGGACGCCTCCGCTTCAACTCCGTAGACGTTTGCGTCGCCGCCGTTAACTGGTACCGCACAAGCGGGCGCTGCGCCAAACTGGGGGCAGCTCAATAGGACAAGCTGTATATCTTTGAACTTGGAGTAATACGCCGACACATTCAACCGCAGCGTGTGATCGAACCAGTCGGACTTGGCGCCGGCCTCGAAGTTGGTCAGCGATTCGGTCCCGAACGGCTGCACCTGGCCGGGAATGAACGGGCGCGGATTCGAACCACCGCCTTTGAACCCCGTCGACACGCTGACGTAGGTCATCAGCTCCGGATTCCAGCGATAGTCAAGGTCCACGCGATAGTCCGCCTTGCTGCCGGAAAACGTGCTCTTGGTGCCAGAGAAGCCCGGTGCAAAGAAGATGCTACCGCCGCCGCCGATGCTCGGCGGGTTGAAGCGGTTGTAGGTGTAGTCCTTCTCGAGGTGCGTGTAGCGCCCACCGACGTTGAGATCGAGCCCTTCAAGGATGTGCCAAGTGCCGTTCACGAAGCCGGCGTAGTTCTGCTCGTGAATCGGATCGTTACCTAAGAATTCGAAGTCGAGCCCAGGAATAACGTAGTCGAGGACCTGATGCGTCGGGTAGGTCGTCGTCTGATTGAGATAGAAGCCCCCGACGGTCCAATCCAGCACGTTTGCGAGCTTGCTGCTCAGACGCAGCTCCTGCGTCAGAGTGTGGTTGAGCAGATGCTCTGCGCCTAGAGAGCCATACAGCGGGGAGACATCGTTATCCTCGGTCCAGCTGGTATCGAACTCGCGGAAGCCGGTGATGGATTTCAGCGCCAGTTCTGGCGCCAGCTTCCAGTCCAGCGTCAAGTTCGTGCCCCATTGTTTGTTGTGTGTGTCCGGCGAGAAGCAGTAGGTATTGCCTCCCAGGCCGCCAGCGCAGAATGAAGCGTAGCTGACATAGGGATTCTTTGGGACGAAGCGATTGTCATAGGCAACTCCGGCTGCATTACCCGGCGGGAACCCGGAGTTGATATCCGTCGGAACTCCCAGGGCGGGATTGACGGCGATTAGGGTGACGGCGGCCGTTTGCGAATTGTCGACGGTCAGGTCGGCGGCAAGATTTGCCTCGAAATTCTCGCTTGGCAGCCATCGAAACGCTACGCGACCGCCGTGATAGTCCTTGCCACCCTCATAGCCTGCAGTGCAGTCGGATTGCAGCCCGCCCACCGGCTTGATGCCGGAGGTGGGAAACGCGCAACCGTAGTCGATGCGGGTGACGTAACCGTCCTGCTGGTGAGACACTGCAGAGACGCGCATGAACAAAGTGTCTGAGATCAGCGAGACATCACCCATGGCCGAGAACTCGAGCAGGTTGCGCTCGCCGTATTCCGCCTTGACCCAGCCGGTGTCGTTGCCTTGGGGCTTGACGGAGTAGACCTTGATAGAGCCCCCTTCAGAATTGGCACCCGACAGCGTGCCCTGGGGACCGCGCAGGATCTCAACGCGGTCCAGGTCCAGCAAGCCGAAGTTCGAGCCAGTAAGGCTCGAATAGTAGACATCGTCGATATAGACGCCGACACCGGGTGCGAAGGCCGGGTCAAAGTCGGCTTGCCCGATGCCGCGTATCGTGGCGGTCATGCCGGGACCGAAGGCACCACCAGTCTCTACCAGAGTCACACCGGGCGCCTGTTGAGCCAGATCATGCAGCGAAGTCTGGCCGCGCTGTTCGATCATCTCGGCATTTTCCGCAGTTATGGCCAGGGGCGTGTCCTGCAGATTCTGCTGCCGGAACTGTGCTGTTACGATGATCTCCTCGAGGGTATTGCCCGTTCCCTGGTCAGCTGCAGTCGTCTGATCGGCTCCCATCGTCTGCCCGGTAACCGCCATGGCGGCTAATCCCGAAAACAGCCACGGCCTGGACATCCGATACACACCAGCTTGAACTCTCGAGCTCATGAGAATCGCCCCCCGAATGACCCTTGAAAGGTTTGTAAATTCTTTAGTCGTCTCTCTGCGGATTGATGTGTTTCCACCACAGCTGCGTCTTCGCAATCATCCGCCCGTCACGAATACAAAGCCTAGTCGCATCCAACCGCTAAACTCTCCCAATCGTGAACAAAATCTCGCGCGACGCCGACAAATTGAGGCTCAAAAGCCACAACCGGCGGCAGACGGTATCCCTGAATGAGTCACCCCTTGATTCCTGCCCGGCTTGTTTCCGGACTGATGTCTGCGCAGGCCGCCAGGCGATGGACAGGCACCGCGCAGCAATGGATTTTCATAAGTAAAACAAAGGCGCTCGGCGAAAGTAAACAAATGTTAGCGTCAGTCGTCGCGGGGAATATGTTGCCCATGTTGCGCGAGAATCTGACCCGGATACGACAGGGACCTGAACCATGACGATGCGCAAGACGAAGACCCATGCCATGGACCGGGAGATCGGATTGCTGGTAGCGATGTTGCGATTCGCATCGCTGATCAGCCGTCCGATGCGCGATGGCGTTGCCGATCTGGCCGGCTTCAGCTCGAACGAGCTCCGCATTTTGATGGCGCTGTCGGATCGCGGCGAATCGGCTGGACATGACCTGGCCGAATTGATGGGCATGCAGGCCATGAACGTCAGTCGCGCCCTCGCGTCCCTGTATGCGATGGGATTGGTCGAGCCGGTGGAGAATTCCGGCAACCGCCGCCGCAAGCCCTATCGCATCAGCGCCCGCGGCACGAGGACCTACACATCCATGAAACCGAACATCGCGCAGGTGGCAAGGTACCTCTTCGGCATACTCTCGGTGCGCGAGCGCGCCAGCATGCGGAAGCTATTGATGAAGCTCGATCGGAGAGTGCTGCAGTGGCAGCCTCGCGTGCGCCGCCCACACGTACCCCGGGCCTGAACCGCGGCTCAGTTCCGTGCCAGCACTGCCCCGAAACGCGGATGGGCAAAATGCATCGGCACATCCTGCCGGTGCGGCCAGGTCTGGCGAACCTGGCCAGCCGGCAGCAGCACATCCGGACCGAGCGGATTCTCGGGATAGACACGCGTGGCCGGCTGCAGGTGAGCCACGGTTTTGGCCCAGCCACGCTCAAAATCCGCCTGCCATTGCATCATGTAATCGAGCCGCTTGATCTTCCACGCGCCCTCTTCGCGCACATAGTCGTTCTCGTAGATGCCGGCCTCGTAGAACTGCAGTGGCAGACCTTCGGGCTTGTAGTCACGGGATTCGTGACAGCCACCCATCAGCAGGCCCCTGAACCGGCCTTTGGCCGTCTGTCGATCTGGCGCGACGGTGATGATGTCCTGCATCTGAAAATGATCGAGCAGGAAGCCATAGACGGGACCATTGACGCCCTTGGTGAAAAAATTCTGAAACCACGTGCCATAAAGCCGCCGCACGCCTTCGTGCCCGCGGTACTCGCCCGACAGGAACACGACCGCCCCATCGCGCGCGAATAGCTGCACCACGTCCTCGGCGCGGTTGAAATCAATGTAGTAGCCATAGGCCCAGTGCAGCCGGCGAATGGCATTGATGTCTTCGAGCTCGCCGACGCGATGTTCCAGGGCGGCCAGCCGTACCTCGAGATCAGACATGACACCCCCCCTTCAGAACATGCCGTTGGTGTTGGCGGACTTTTCGGGAACTGGCTGTACCACGTCCCAGTGCTCGACAACCTTGCAGCCCTCAACGCGCAGGATGTCGACCACGGCGATGCCGCGGTCCTCAGCGGAGAAACTGCCGTGAGAATGCACGGCAACCAGATTCCCGTCGGCCATGACGCGCTTGATCGCATAGTGAATATCCGGGTGCTGTGCAAAAAAGGGCTCCAGGAAATCAATGGCAGCCTGCCGCCCCGTTTGCGCCATCGGGTTGTGCTGGATGTAACCCGGGTCGACCCAGGTCTCGAACGCCGTGCGCACCTGCTTATCGATGTACAACGCGGTCATGAAGCGCGTGACCACCTGCCTGGGGTTGAAACGGCACCTGGCCGTATCGACGGAGCCCGCAGCGCCGGCCTGGGTGGCGGCCAACGCGAGACCGGTGACCAGCAGCGCGTATCGAAGACGCAGTTGCATATATTTCTCCGTGCGGATCAGTGTTGTAATCTAACAATTGTTAGGTTGCTATGATAGCCGGCAGCTCGCGTGAAGCCGAAGGCACCCACAGGAGAAGACCATGGCCGACATCGCCGCTCTCGAGGCCCGGATCGCAAAGCTCGAACACGAACTCGCCATCCAGCAGGACATTCATCAGATTCGCCGCATTCAGTACACCTACGGCTATTTCATCGACAAGTCTCAGTACAACGAGGTAGTCGATCTGTTTTCCGACCAGGGCGATGTGTGGTTCCTGGGCGGAATCTACAAAGGCAAGGCTGGAGTGCGGCGTCTCTACATCGAGCGATTCCAGACGCAGTTCACGCAGGGTCACAACGGACCCCGCTATGGCTGGCTACTGGATCACCCGCAGCTGCAGATGGTCATCGACGTTGCGCCCGATCGCGGCAGCGCCAAGGTACGCGGCCGGTCGACGATGCAGGCAGGACTGCACGAAACGGCCAAGGGCATGCAGCGCGCCTGGTGGGAAGGCGGCATCTATGAAAACGACTATGTGCGCGAAAACGGCGTATGGAAAATCAAGGAACTGCGTTATTTCCCGTTCTGGCATGGCAGCTTCGCGGAGGGATGGGCGAAGACGCCAATCGACTTCATCCCTATGGCCAAGACGTTGTTTCCTGAGGATCCGCTCGGGCCCGATGCGTTAATCGATCCGCAGCCGCGCCTCTGGCCGGCAACCGACACTGTTGCGTTCCACTACACGCACCCGGTGACCGGCAAGCCGATCGTGCTCAACAACAGCCGCGCTCGGGAGGGCTTCGCCAATGGCTGAAGCCGGCGCCGCTGCTGCCGTGCGCTCCGTGATCGACTATCTGGTGCCGACATCCCGCATCAACCGCCGCTTCTGGGCGCCGGGCAAGGAAATGAATACCGGTTCGTATGCCGCGTACGAGGTGACGATACACAACGCGCGGCTGGCGGGACCTTTCCTGCTCGACGAACACGGCTTCTGCCTGTCCAGGCACGCCACGAAGATCACCGAGTGGGAGAAGAACTACGGTGCCGACAGCGCGTACGCGACAGAGGTCCGGGAAGTGGCCAGCAGGCTCACGGGAGCCGATCTGGTCGTGCCGATGGGCGGCATGATGCGGGATTCGGGCCATACCAGTGGCACAGTGCAGCCACCCGCAGCCGAGGCACATGTGGACTTCACCCAGCGGTCAGCGGAACGCATTGCCGAGAGGCTCTATCGCCGGGAACTTCCGCAGGGCATCGGCTATCGGCGCTTCCTGGCCTTCAGCCTTTGGCGCGCATTATCGCCGCCGCCTCAGGATATGCCGCTGGCGCTCTGTGAAGGCCGCTCGGTGCGCGACGACGAAGGCACGCACAATACCAAGATCGATGTCGATGAGATTCCAACGGGAGATGCCCTGTACGCCCCCATCAAGGGGGAGGAGGACATGACCGCGGCAACGATTTTTCACTACTCGCCCGACCATCGATGGTGGTACTTCAAGGACATGACGGCGGAGGAAGTGGTGCTGATCAAATTTTATGATTCCGACCGCAGCACGGCCTGGCGCTGCCCGCACACCGCCTTTCGCGATCACAGTGAGCCCCACGCACGGCCGCGCCGGTCAATGGAGTATCGGGGCATCGCCTATTTCTCGAACTGAGCGGCGCTCACCCACCATCCGTGGACCTGCGGCCGCTGGCGATGAGGAATCGCAATCCGGGCCACCGGACCGGCAGCCAGATTGCGCGCATCGAGAATCCAGAGGGCGTGGCTGAAATCGGCTGGCCCGGTTTGCTGATCCACCATGGTCAGCAGCCATCCGTCGTGCGATGGCCGCGACGAGATGACATGGACCGGTTCACTGAAGCAGTGGCCCGGCGGCAGCGCCAATCCCTGCGGAGCCTGGCCCGTCATATCCAGACGCAGAAGCATGTTGAACATCACGCCCACGGGACCGCCGGCTACCGGCGGACCCTGCATGTCCGGATTCATGGTGAGCATCCAGGCGCGCTCATAGGGCCGTCCCTGATCGGCGGCCGAGATGATCGGTAAGTCGCCCGGGGGACCGATGACCGTTTCGGCGACGACATCACTGCCATCGTTGAGATCGACAGACCAGCGTGCCAGGCGTCCGCCAAGTTCAGGCGGCGGATCCAATCCCGATGC
>Ga0265338_10008083_pt1 | contig 12861 bp, 8 predicted proteins | sample 42126metaG_FD_193579 | JGI IMG/M metagenome (GOLD analysis project Ga0265338, IMG submission 193579) | Rhizosphere microbial communities from Carex aquatilis grown in University of Washington, Seatle, WA, United States - 4-21-26 metaG | ecosystem: Host-associated > Plants > Roots > Rhizosphere >... | reverse complement strand
AGAAGAGTTGGTGTAGAAAGGGAAGCGCGTGAGCGCGCCTGCAGCTCCAGTTTCCGCCGGGGCGCTTCCGGACTGTATGCCGGGGAATTTTTCCGCGTCAATTCGCGCCAGACGATACGCCGTCCCTTCGGCAGGGGTCGCTTCGAGGTTGTAATTGTTTCCCGTCTGCTCCTGGAATGCGATCAGCTTCTCGCGCATGAAATCAAGAACGCGCAGTGCGAACAGCTGACCTGTCTCGGTTCCGACATTCGTGCCCAGGAGATTCACGCATGCTTCGTTCAAGCCGACCAGGCCGACCGTCGAGAAATGGTTTTTCCAGTACTGGCCGAAGCGTTCGCGAACTCCACGCAGGTAGTGCTTTGTGTAGGGGTAGAGGTTCTTCTCAATGAACATCTCCAGCATTTTTCTCTTGATCTCGAGTGCGGACCGGGCCAGATCCATGAGCTCTTCAAGCCTCTGGAGAAACTCGGCTTCGTCGGCCGAGACATGGCCCAGCCGCGGCATATTGATGGTCACTACGCCGATTGACCCGGTGAGCGGGTTGGCTCCAAACAATCCGCCGCCGCGCTTTTCCAGGCCCTTCTGGCTTTCCAGGCCGCGCAGATCCAGCCGAAGCCTGCAGCACATGGAGCGGGTGTCTTCAGGGGACATGTCGGAATTCACGAAATTCGAGAAATAGGGGATCCCGTAGCGGGCAGTCACCCGCCAGAGCACATCGAGGGCTGGGTCGTCCCAGTCAAAATCTTTCGTAATATTGTACGTGGGAATAGGGAATGTGAAGACCCGGCCTTTTGCATCGCCCTCTGCAAGCACTTCGAGGAAAGCATGATTGAAAACCGCCATCTCAGCCTGGAAATCGCCGTAGGTTTCGTCCCTGTATTCCCCGCCGGCGATTACCGGTCTGTCGCGGAACATGGCAGGCACCTTGAGGTCCATGGTGATGTTGGTGAAGGGGGTCTGGAATCCCACGCGGGTGGGGACATTGATGTTGAAGACGAACTCCTGCAGCGCCTGCTTGACGCCGTTGAAATCCAGACCGTCGAAGCGGACGAAAGGGGCGAGCAGGGTGTCGAAATGGGAGAAGGCCTGCGCGCCGGCTGCCTCGCCCTGAAGGGTGTAGAAGAAGTTCACGACCTGGCCGAGGGCACTCCGAAGGTGTCTGGCAGGCTTGCTTTCTACTTTGCCTGCGGCACCCTTGAATCCCTGCATGAGCAGGTCTTCGAGATCCCAGCCCACGCAATACACCGAGAGGATGCCCAGATCATGGATATGAAAATCCCCTTCGGAATGCGCGAGACGGATCTCCGGCGGGTAGATTTTGTTCAGCCAGTAGACCTTGGTTATTTCGGAAGACACGTAGTTGTTCAAACCCTGAAGCGAATAGGCCATGTTGGAGTTTTCGTTGACTTGCCAGTCGGCCCGGTCGAGATACCGGTCGATGAGGTCCACGTCTGCCCGGGAAACGATCTCCCTTATGCGTGCATGCTGGTCCCGGTAGGTGATGTAGGACTTTGCCGTGCGCGTGTACTGGGACGAGATGAGGACTTCTTCCACGATGTCCTGGATCTGTTCCACTGATGGCACTTCGCCGGGGAGGGCCTGCTGGGCGAGATTGAGGACTCGGAGCATCAGCTTCTGCGCGACAGCTTCGTCGAACTCAGCCGTTGCCTCGCCTGCCCGCATGATTGCCCGTGTGATCTTGTCCGGGTTGAATAGGACGATAGTACCATTACGCTTTTTGATGGATACGAACACGAGATTCCCCTCCCAAGGATTTGGCCCGTTGTGGACCGGCAATTGGTATACTGTATGTGCGCTGTGCACGCAAGTCCTTTCCGGATTATTTCGACGGGCGGCATGAAAATACATCACAAATGTTTCGTATACGTTGGTCACCTTCTATTGTCAGCAAGGTGGAAATGCGGTATTCCTCTTTGAATGGGGAAGATCATCGTTTTCGCGAATCAGAAGGGAGGAGTCGGCAAGACGACGACGGCGGTCAACCTCGGAGCCTATCTTGCTGAAGCGGGCAAGCGGGTTCTCCTGGTGGATTTTGATCCCCAGAGCAACACCACCAGCGCGGTGGGCGCGAAAAGGGATCAGCCGGGAATCTACGAGCTCATCATGGGCAAGGTCCTGCCAGACGCCGCAATCCAGCAATGCTCTGTTCCCAACCTCTCGATCATTCCCTCCAGTATCAATCTTACCGGCGCCACCGTGGAGCTGGTCGACGAAGACGACAGGGAGTACTTCCTCAAGCGTTCCCTCGCCCCCCTGGCGGAGAGGTTCGACTACATCTTCATCGATTGCCCGCCTTCCCTCGGCTTGCTCACCCTCAATGGCCTGGTGGCGGCGGATTTCGTCATCATCCCGCTCCAGTGCGAATATTTCGCCCTCGAAGGTCTCAGCCTGCTCCTCAAGACGGTGAATCGCGTGCAAAAGGCGCTGAACACGGAGCTGAAGATCGGCGGCATTCTTTTCACCATGTACGACGTGCGCACACGCCTCGCACACGATATCGTCCAGGAGGTCACCGGCTACTTCAGGGAAAAGGTGTTCCGCACGATAATCCCCCGCAACGTGCGGCTCAGCGAGGCCCCGTCTTTCGCCAAACCGATCAACCAGTACGATCCTGAATGCATCGGTGCCCGCAGCTACCAGAAGCTTGCAGAGGAGGTCCTTCTCAATGTCTAAGAAAGCCCTGGGCAAGGGCATTGATGCCTTGTTGGGGGATGAAAGCAGGACGGACCTCTCCGCGGTGGCAGAGGTGCGTCTTTCCCTTCTCAAGCCCAACCCGCACCAGCCCCGCCAGGAGTTCAACGATGCGTCTCTGCGGGAGCTCGCCGACTCGATCAAGGAAAAAGGCGTCCTCCAGCCTATTCTCGCGGAGGCCGACCAGGCGGGCGCCTATTTCATCATCGCAGGGGAAAGACGCGTGCGCGCGGCACGGCTCGCCGGGCTTGAAAAAATACCGGTGATCGTGCGGCAGTTCAGCACACAGGAAAAGCTCGAGATCGCGCTCATCGAAAATGTGCAAAGGGAAGACCTGACACCGATCGAGCAGGGGCTTGCCTACAGGCGGCTCATGGAAATGGCCAACCTGAGTCAGGAGCAGATTGCGCAGAAGGTCGGCAAGGATCGATCGACTGTCACGAACACATTGCGTCTTCTCAAGCTGCCTCCCGAGGCGCAGGACGCCCTCACGCGCGGCAGCATCACTTCGGGTCATGCGCGGGCCCTCCTGATGCTGGTGAATCCCTCCGACCAGCAGCTTCTCCTGCGGCGTGTCGTAGAGTCGGGGATCTCCGTGCGGGAGGCGGAGGACATGGCGGCCTCGCTCAACAAGGGCAAAAAAGGTTCGCAGAAGACCGGCCGCGCGGGAACCGTTGCAGCCGCTCGCAAAGCCCCCGAGATCCAGGAAATCGAGCAAAAGCTTATTGAAAAGCTGGGCACCAAGGTGGAAGTCCGCGGCACCACGGCAAAGGGGCGGATAGAGATAACTTATTTCTCCGCCGAAGACCTTGAAAGGCTGATGGAAACGCTTGCCTGATCGCCCGAGGCCCAGCACCGGACCCGTTTTGTTGACAAAGCCCAGGTCACTCAGTATAGTGAAGACTGCCGGTAGAGCGTGAGTTCTGCGCGGTCGCGTGCTACCTTGCACGATTTCGGCCGGCGCAGCCTCGGGAGAGGTGTCCGAGTGGTAGAAGGAGGCGGTCTTGAAAACCGTTGAGCCGCTTTGCGGTTCCGGGGGTTCGAATCCCTCCCTCTCCGGTCACGTTTCCCGTACCCCTTGGTCATTCTCGCAAGCAGAAAGGTGAGGCAGACTTTCGAGGCGGGAAAGTGCGTCAAGCGGATGCTGGAAATGGAGAGGTGCGAGAGTGGCCGAATCGGGCGCCCTGCTAAGGCGTTGTACCCCTAAAGGGTACCGGGGGTTCGAATCCCCCCCTCTCCGTAGACCTTCCGCGGTATCCCGCGGAGTTGGATGTCGAGCCGAGCCGAGTGCAGACAAATGCCGCCAGGAGCGGCCGGGGATGCATGGGAGGCGAGGTGTAGACATCGAGTGCTGCCGGGAGCGGCAGAGAGAGTCGCGCGTGGGCGCGGCGATCATGTGCCCATAGCTCAGCTGGATAGAGCATTGGATTGCGGATCCAAAGGCCGGAGGTTCGAATCCTCTTGGGCACGAAAGAGACCCGGGACCGGAAAAGGTAGACGACCTGGAGAGATGCGAGAGCGGTCGAATCGGGCGGTCTCGAAAACCGTTGAGCCGCTTGCGGCTCCGTGGGTTCGAATCCCACTCTCTCCGCGAGTTCTCATGGCAGTGGGCCATGGTTGACGATGGGTGCGCAGGGAGAGATGACCGAGTGGCCGAAGGTGCACGCTTGGAAGGCGTGTGTACTCGTAAGGGTACCGTGGGTTCGAATCCCACTCTCTCCGTACAACCCCTTTGGCGTTGATGTTCAGGTCATACGCTATGAGCTGCTGCCCAACCCCGTCAGACCCGGAAGGGAGCAGCGGTAAGCAGCGTGTTCATGAGCCGTAATCGGCTTGAATGGAGCCGAGGGGGTTGCTTATTCGGGAACCGGGCGGCGCAGCGCCGGCCCCGGTCCCCGTCCTCCCGCGGCACGGAGGCCGCCCCGTATGTCGTACGAAGTTACCGCCACAAGAAAACGTCCTCAAAACTTCGCTGAGCTTGTTGGCCAGGAGTTTGTCGCCGCGACTCTCTCCAGCTCGCTCCGGCAGGGCCGCATTGCGCATGCGTACCTTTTCGCGGGGCCGCGCGGCGTCGGCAAGACCTCTGTGGCCCGCATCCTGGCGCGCGCGCTCAATTGCGAAAAGGGGCCGACCGATACTCCTTGCGGCGTCTGCCCGAGCTGCCGGGAGATCGCGCGCGGGTCCTCACTGGACGTCATCGAGATCGACGGCGCATCCAATACGAGCGTGAATGACGTCCGGGAGATTCGTGATGAAGTGCTCTTTGCCCCCAATGCCGGCCGGTTCAAGGTGTACATCATTGACGAAGTCCACATGCTCTCCAACAGCGCGTTCAACGCGTTGTTGAAGACCATTGAGGAGCCGCCGCCGTACATCGTGTTCATCTTCGCTACTACCGAGGTGCACAAAGTGCCTGCCACCATCCGTTCCCGATGCCAGCAGTACAATTTCCGCCTGATCTCTACCGGCGAAATCAAGGAAAAGCTGCGCGAGGCGTCGAAAGAGCTCGGCGTAGATACGGAGGAGCGTGCGCTGATTTGGATTGCCAAAGAGGCCACCGGGTCGCTGCGGGACGCCTATACGCTGCTGGACCAGGTCGTGTCCTTTTCAGAGGGGGCAATCACATTCGAGCGTATCCGTGAAAAGCTGGGGGTACTGGGCATCGACGAGCTGAACGAGTTTGCCCGTCTCCTGCGGACCGGAGGCGCGGGCAAGGTGCTCGAGAGAATGGACTCCATCCTGGCGGGCGGCGTCTCCATCGAGCAGTTTGTGGCCAACCTGGCCGAATACTTCCGCAACCTGTTGTTCCTGAAGAGCGGGATCACGCGTGACACACTGCTGGGCTACGCGGCAGAGGATTTTGACAAAGAAGTGCGGGAATCACTGAGCGCGGAGCAGATCGAGAAAGCCATCGAGCTGCTCCTCGCCTTGTACAGGAACATACGATTCTCACTGAACCAGCGTTTCGAGCTTGAGTTCCTGCTCTCCCGGCTGGCCCAGCTCGACAAGATGATCGATCCCGCCGAAGTACGAGCCGCCTTGCGTGAGATAAGGGGGGATCTCCTCGGGGCTTCCGGAGGCAAAACTGCCGCGCCGAGCGTGACGGGCCAGATGAATCACGAGGAGCCGGCCGTCGATCCCGGGCAGTCACTCAAGAAGATCGTGGAGACGCTGCGCAGAGAAAAACCCGCCCTCGCGTCGGCACTGGACAAAGTGAGCGCGGTCACGCTCGAGGGTGAGGAGCTGGTGCTGAGCTTCTCCGCCAAGGAAAGATTCCAGGGGGATGTCGTTCTGAAAGACAAGGACACGCTCGCTGCCCGGTTCGCGGCCCTTCTCTCCCGGCCGGTCCGGATCAAGCTTGCCTTTCACGAGGTCAAGACTGAGCCGGTCGAGGTCGACCAGAGGGTGGAGCTGCTTCGGAAAGTGTTTCGCGGCGAGGTTGTGAAAGGTGAAGGCCATGGCGACCAGTCCGTTTGATATGTTCAAGCAGCTGCAGGGGCTGCAGTCCCGGGTCGGGGAGATCCAGGAGAAGCTGAAGAGCGTCCATGTCACCGGTTCTGCCGGCGGCGGTATGGTGACCGTAGACATGAACGGCCAGATGCAGGTGGAGAAGATCGTCATTGCGCCGGAGGCTGTGGACCCCAATGATATTCCAATGCTGCAGGACCTCGTGCTGGCTGCGGTGACCGACGCAATGGACCGCCTGAAGGAAAAGATACGCGACGAGGTGTCCCAGGCAACGGGAATGCTCGGCCTTCCCCCTGGATTTCTCGGATTCTAGGCATGAATGTACTGGAGAGGTTGATCGGAAACCTCGCCCGGCTGCCAGGCCTCGGCAAGAAAAGCGCATCGCGGATCGCCTACTTCCTTCTGCGCGCCGACGAGACCCTGGCGCGCACCCTCGGGGAGGACCTTGCGCTGCTTCGCCGGACCATCCGCAACTGCAGCGTGTGCGGAACATATACGGATCTTGACCCGTGCAGCATGTGCACCGATCCCCGGCGCGACCCCTCCTCGATTTGCGTCGTGGAAGAACCGCGCGACGTACTGACCATCGAGTCCATCCAGGAGCATCATGGGTCGTACCATGTGCTCATGGGCGCCATTTCTCCTATAGACGGCATCGGTCCGGAGAACCTGCGCATCTCTTCACTCCTGGAACGGGTTCACAAAGGGGGGGTGCGAGAGGTGATCCTTGCCACAAACCCTACAGTTGAGGGAGAAACAACGGCGCTGTACCTGCTCAAGGCGCTGAAGGACCTGGACGTGAAGGTGTCGCGTATTGCCTTCGGGCTGCCGGTGGGAGGAGACCTTGAGTTTGCGGACAAGCAGACACTTGCCCGCTCCTTCAAGGGCAGGAGCGTGTACTAAGCTCTGCGAGGTACAGCGTACTCCCGTACCTCGGAAGGGCTACAGCTTGTCCACCAGGATCGAGCATTTTCCCGAAGGAATGGGCAGTGTTTTACTCCGGGCACCGAAAAGATCGATGGTCAGATAGTAGAGTTTTTCGCTTTCGAGGTGGACTTCCCAGCCGCGGCTGCTTTTTGCGCTTAGTATGGAAATGAGATTCCGCTTCAACGCAAGGTCCCCGATGCCCATTGCTTCCAGTGTAGGAATGGTCCAGTCAACGGTCTTTCGAGGCAGGGAGATGTTCAGCCCGATGATGTTTTCCAGCATCAGCGAGACAGTGGTCAAAGCGGTATAGGGCACGAACATGGTCCGCGGAAAGCCCTTCTTGCCGGGCCATTTCGCCGGGCCTTCCGTGTGGGGCGCATACGCCTCGTACAAGGAGCCCTTCTTGCCGTTGCTCGTGTACAGCCCGTCCAACACGTGATAGAGGTGCCGGATGGCGAACTCACGGGCGAGGTCGTGCCGTTTGTACTTTTCCAATCCCTTTATCACCATGTAGTTGAACGGCGGGTACACGGAGCCCCTGTAGCCGGAGCCCTGGACATCGAAACGCTTGTCCTTGACAGCGAGCGTGGGGAACGGATTCTCAATGCCGAACTCGTGAGGGTCCACCAGGTGCTCGATCAACCATTCCCCCCTGGCTTCGTTGGGAATCTCGGCGATGAGCGGCCAGAACGAGGCAATGGTTTTCACCTTGAGGCGCTTCTCCGAAGCGTCCAGGTCGTAGTAAAACGCGTCCCGCTCGTCCCACATGAGGGAATTGATCTTGGTCTTCAGGGAGAAGTACGCCTTCTTGTACGCGTAGTTGGTCTCCTTGTCGTTGATGATGTCAGCAAGCTCCGACATGTAGAACGCGGCAAGCGCCATCTGCGAGTTGAAGTCGATGGGGTACCGCATGTCTTCACGGGGCGAGTTCTCCATCATGGTTGCGGCAAGCGGCACGGAGTAGAGACCGTTTTCAGCCTTGAACGTGGTCTCGATCCACCTGAAGTACTTCTCCAGCACCGGAAGGACCTCGCGGATGCGTTTCTTGACGCCCAGCTTATGGTAAATGTTGAACTCCGCCCACGCGAAGAGCGGGGGGAGAACTCCCTTCGGATTTTCCCGGGAATGGACAGGCTTTCCGTCAGTGGTTCGGTATTCGCCTCGAATAGCCCCCGATTCCTCCTGCTTGGTGTAGAAGTTGTCCAACGCGGACATTACGGGATAGATTCGGTTCGAATAGACGAGAAAGAACGATGAAAAGCACGCATCAAACTGGTTAATGCGCGTGCTTTCGGGATGGCTGAAGAACCTGCTGTGGAATCCGTTCGCTGCCGTTCCTTTTTTCCAAAAGTCCTTGATGAGGTTCCATGTTTCATCATAGAGGGATACAAGATCCTGATCGTAAAAATGTATTTTTGGAAAGTCCTTCTTAACCACTCAAGTTCCTCACTGTTTTGCACCGTATTGTAGCATGCCAGCGCACGACGTCAAACGCAATTTTCAAATTCGGACGGGAAAGAGTATCTCCGCGCTGCTTTGGAGGTCCTCGACTCGACATTTTTACTCTGCGGGGGCACAAATCTCCAAAATGAAATGTACGGACACCGCGCCGCATTCGTCAAGCGAATTGGTTCCGGCGATGCGAATCCGGCCGACGCACCCCCGAAGATCGGACGCGTTCCCTGGCTCTCCTTGACACGGCGGGGAGCGCCGGATTAACTACCGACATGGACGCTGGTGAGCTTACCGAGACCGCCCGCATGGCCCGCCTGAATCTCTCCGAGGAAGAGCGGGAGCGGCTGCGCGCGGCCGTGGAGCAGATGCTGGCGTACTTCTCCCACATGAGGGAGATCGATGTAGCGGGCCTCGAGCCCACCACGCATGCCCTGCTGCGGGAAAACAGGCTTCGCCAGGACGTGGGCGCCGATCCTTCCGACTCAGACACGCTCCTCGGGAACGCTCCCGAGCGCGAAGAACGTTTCATCGTCATCCCGAACGTACTGTAAACTTGAGAGGGCGCCCGACGAATGGGCGGAGGTGCAATGGACTGGCACGGCACAGCGACATCCGAAGGACCCCGGCAGAGGTGGATTGACTTCGCCAACGCCCGCCAGAAAGACCTCGGCTGTTTTCTCCAGATCGATCCTGCCCTCGGCGCGGTTGAGACGGCGCCGAAGGGCCCGCTTGCCGGTGTCCCTTTCGGTGTGAAGGACAATATCGCTGTTCGTTCCTTCCGCCTCACGTGCGGCTCCCGGATTCTCAAGGACTTTGTCTCCCCGTACACTGCCACGGCGGTACGTCGGCTCCAGCAGGCAGGCGCTGTGGTGGCGGGCAAGACAAACCTGGACGAGTTCGGTATGGGCTCGTCGACCGAGAACTCGGCGCTGATGGAAACAAGGAACCCCTGGGACCCCCGGCGCGTTCCCGGCGGCTCCAGCGGCGGCTCCGCCGCTGCGGTTGCCGGTGGCCTGGTGGCCTTCGGACTCGGGAGCGACACCGGGGGATCTGTACGCCAGCCCGCTTCCTTCTGCGGCGTCTACGGTTTGAAGCCCACCTGGGGCTCGGTCTCGCGGTTCGGCCTGGTGGCCTACGCATCCTCCCTCGAGGTCATTGGAGTGATGGCCAAGACCGTGGACATGACTGAGGCGGTCTTCACAGTCATGCGCGGGCAGGATTCCATGGATCACTCCTCCCTCCCGTGGCAGCCGCCTGCAGAGAAGACAGGGCCTTTGCGAATCGGAGTGCCCTGCGAAGTGGCCGATGTCCCCCTTCATCCAGACGTGAAGAAGACCTTTCTACGGACCAGGGGCATGCTCAAGGACCTCGGCTACGAGCTTGCCGAGGTGCCGTTTCCCACGCTGGATCACGTGGTCTCTTCCTATTACGTCATCGCCATGGCGGAGGCCAGCGCGAATCTTGCGCGGTTCGACGGGGTACGGTATGGCTATCGCACGCCGCGAGCGGACAACCCGGAGGCCATGACCATCGCCTCACGGACAGAGGGCTTTGGTGACGAGGTGAAGCTGCGAATCCTGCTGGGCACCTATGTCCTGCGTTCGGGCTTCCAGGATGAATACTACCTGCGCGCCCAGAAGATCCGCACTGCAATCCGGCGGGACTTCGAAAGGGCGTTTGCCGATGTCGACCTCGTGTTGATGCCCGTGTATCCCGTGCCCCCCTTTGAACGGGGGGGCGCCGAGTCCGACCCGTTCTCACAGAAGCTTGCAGACATATTCACCTGCGCGGCAAACCTGGCCGGGCTTCCCGCTCTGTCATTCCCCGCGGGCCTGGAAAACGGGCTCCCCATAGGCATGCAGTTTCTCGCGCCCGCCTTTGCCGAAGGGCGGCTGTTCGCCGCGTGCCGCCAGCTGGAGAAGGTCTTCCCCTCTCCCGACGCGCCGGGATTCCCGACGGGCTGGAGGTAGGGGTGTACGCTTCATTCCTCGGTCTCGAGGTCCACACGCAGCTTCTGACCCGCACCAAGGTGTTCTGCGGGTGCAAGGCGGCATTCGGCGACGAGCCTAACAGCAACGTCTGCCCTGTCTGCCTGGGCTACCCCGGGGTGCTTCCTGCGCTGAACGAGAAAGCAATAAGCATGGGATACCTCGTGGCCCGCGCGTTGAACTGCACGCTCTGCCCATCCACCATGTTCGAGCGCAAGAACTACTTCTATCCCGATCTTCCCAAGAACTACCAGATCTCGCAGTTCCGCTCCCCCCTGGGGACCGACGGAAGCGTGGAAATCGAGCTGCGCAAGCGGAAGAAGCGTGTCCGCATCCGCGAGGTCCACCTCGAGGAGGACGCAGGAAAGATGATCCACGCCGGCGAGATTACGCTGCTCGATTTCAACAGGGCGGGCACGCCGCTCCTTGAAATCGTCACCCAACCGGACCTGGAGGTTGGGGAGGAGGCGGAGGTGTTCCTTCAGCACCTGCGCCGGCTGGTGCGCTATCTCGGGGTGTGCGACGGGAATATGGAGGAAGGTTCCCTGCGCTGTGACGCCAATGTCTCGGTGAACATCGAGGGGCGCGGACTGGGAAGCAAAGTCGAAGTGAAGAATCTCAACTCGTTCAAGTTCGTGCGAAAGGCCATCTCGTTCGAGATCGAACGCCAGACTGAAATTCTTGAACGGGGCGGCAGTGTGACCAGCGAAACGCGGTTGTGGAACGAGAACCGGGATGTCACCGAAAGCATGCGCACCAAGGAGAGCTCTTCGGACTACCGGTACTTTCCCGAGCCGGACCTTCCTCCTTTTGCGCCGGACAAGGAGTTCCTCCGCCACGTTGAAGAGTCGCTGGTGGAGCTTCCCGAGGCCCGTACGCGCAGGCTGATCGATTCATTCGGGCTGAGCGAAGAGCAGGCGGATTTCCTCTGCGACGAAAAGTCCACCGCCGACTACTTCGAAGAGACCGTGCGTCTGGGCGCGGACGCCAAGAGCGCCGCGCTCTGGCTGGCCTCGGACGTGAAGAAGCATCTCAATCGCTCCTCCGTGACCCTGTCGGAAAGCCCGCTGACGCCGGGCAGGTTCGCCGAGCTGCTCTCCCTCCTGGCGGCAAAGCGCATACACGGAAGAATCGCCAAGTCTGTCCTGGAATCTGTTTTTGCGGAAAACAAGGATCCTCTCGTCATCATCAGGGAAAAGGGATGGGAGCAGATCACTGACCCGGCGGAACTGGGCACATACCTCGAAAAGGTCCTGCAGGCCAACACTGCTGCCGTCGCGGCGATCAGGGCGGGTGACCATCGGCCCACCACGTTCCTGATCGGTGAGATGATGCGCGAGACGTCGGGCAGGGCGGATCCTGCGCTTGTGCAGGCGCTCGTGAAACAGAAGCTCGCTGTTTCGGTCATCCAGATCCTTTCCCTTGGCGGAGCCATTGCAGCAAGGGAGACTGAGCAAGGCGACGTGGTGGCGGGTGATCCTTCCGAGATCATGCGCCTCGTGGAAGCCGAAGGCGGGTTCAGCCGCGCCATAGCCTTCGAAGAGGGAGAGGTCGGACGGATCCTCAGCGAGGAGATCACCCCTGAAGACTGGGCCCGCCTGGCCGCCGGAATCGACGAGCGCCTCCGCGGAGGAACGGTATCCGGAATCGTGATCACCCATGGGACCGACACCCTGGCGTACACCGCCTCTCTTGTCTTCTGGCTTTTCCCCCGGCCGCAGGTGCCGATCGTTCTTGCAGCTTCCCTGCAGCCGGCGGGGAAGCCCGGCAGTGATGCCATTGCGACGCTGCGCATGGCCATTCGCACGGCCGCGGAGAGGGAGCCGGGCGTCTACGTGGTGTTTGGCGGAAAGGTTCTCTCCCCTGTCAATCTCAAGTTCGAGCGAATGGCGCCTGACGGATTCAGGAACTGGAACATGACCACACCCTGCCACGTAGGCAACCCCCTGTTCGACGATCTGTCTTTTGCCGGGGACAGGGAAAAGCTGAAGACCAGGTTTGAAACCGCCATCAACTCCACGCTGATCCTGCGTGTCTACCCCGGTATGCGGGGGGACCATCTCATTGAGCTCATGGACAGGGGCGTGAAAAACTTCGTGCTGGAGCTCTACGATACCGGGACGGCCAATCTTCGTGACTCGCCCTATTCGCTGCGCAAGGCGCTTCTTGCCGCACGGGAGAAGGGGGTGCACTTCTTCTGCACTTCCCAGCAGGAAGGCATCGTCGATTTCTCCCGCTATGTGACGTCCCACGCGTTGTGGCGCGAGGGGGCAATTCCGATGGGCTCGCTCACGACAGAGTCTGCCTGGAC
>Ga0265338_10008082_pt1 | contig 12863 bp, 9 predicted proteins | sample 42126metaG_FD_193579 | JGI IMG/M metagenome (GOLD analysis project Ga0265338, IMG submission 193579) | Rhizosphere microbial communities from Carex aquatilis grown in University of Washington, Seatle, WA, United States - 4-21-26 metaG | ecosystem: Host-associated > Plants > Roots > Rhizosphere >... | reverse complement strand
CACGCGCAGGGCCGCAGGTAAGGCGACGGGCTGGTCACGCTGGGACGACCAGCGGCTGCTCGACCTGCGCTTCTGCGACCTCGGGCTCTCGGTTGAGGGCTCGTTCCTGGACGAACGCGTCCACGAGCTGTGGGCCGAACTCGAGGCCCGCGAACTGCGCCTGAAGCCGCACGTGTGGCTGTCCACCGAGTGGTTCTCGCCCGACGGCGTGCCCGGCATCGCCATGCCCTTCTACCTGGCGCACCCGCGGCTGGAGCGGCTCGAACGCACCATGATGCTGGAGGTCGAGGGCGGCTCGCGCGAGGAATGCCTCGCCATCCTCCGCCACGAGAGCGGCCACTGCGCGCAGCACGCCTGGCGGCTGCACCGGCGCGAGGCCTGGCGCCGGCTGTTCGGCGACACGCACCGGCCCTATCCCGAGATCTACCGCCCCAACCCCGCGAGCCAGCGCTACGTGCAGCACCTGCGGCAGTACTACGCGCAGGCGCACCCGGACGAGGACTTCGCGGAGTCGTTCGCCGTGTGGCTCACGCCGCGCTCGGCCTGGCGGCGGCGCTACGCGGAGTGGCCGGCGCTCAAGAAGCTCGAGTACGTGGACGAACTGATGCGCTCGCTGCGCGGGCACCCGACCACGGTGCGTTCGCGGCGCCGCGTGGAGCCGCTCTCGGCGGTGCGCCGCACGCTGCGCGAGCACTACGCGGAAAAGCAGGCGGCGTACGCGCGCTGGCGCCCGAGCCTGCAGGATCGCGACCTGCAGCGGCTCTTCGCGGCCGAGCCCGGCCGGCGCTCCGAGCCCGCGGCGCGCTTCCTGCGCCGCAACCGCGCGGAGATCCGGCGCCTCGTGGCCCGCTTCACCGGCGAGTCCGCGTTCACGCTCGAACGCGTCCTGGACGACGCCACGAGCCGCTGTGAGGTGCTCGACCTTCGCGCCGGCGGCAACGAGCGGCGGCTCCGCGTGGACTTCGCGCTGCTGCTCGCCGTGCGCACGGTGCACTTCCACTACAGCCGACGGAATTGGGTGGCCCTGTGAAGAAGCCCCTCCGCGTGATCGTGCTGATGCACCCGTCGCTCGTGCCCCCGGACTCGCTCAAGGGGTACACGACGGAGGAGATCAACGTCTGGAAGACCGAGTACGACGTGGTGCACACGCTGCGCCGGCTCGGCCACGAGGTGCGCGCGCTGGGCGTGCAGGACGAACTGAACCCGATCCGCGTCGCCGCCGAGGAGTGGAAGCCGGACGTCGTGTTCAACCTGCTCGAGGAGTTCCACGGGCTCTCGAACTTCGACCAGCACGTGGTCAGCTACCTCGAGCTGCTCAAGGTGGCGTACACCGGCTGCAATCCGCGCGGGCTCGTCCTGGCGCGCAGCAAGGCGATCACCAAGAAGATCGCGGCCTACCACCGGGTGCGGGTGCCGGCCTTCTTCGTGGTGCCGCGCGGGCAGAAGCCGCGCCGGCCCAAGAGCCTGCGCTTCCCGCTGTTCGTCAAGAGCGCCAGCGAGGAGTCGTCGCTGGGCATCGCGCAGGCGAGCATCGTGGACGGCGACGAGAAGCTCGCCGAGCGCGTGCGCTTCATCCACGACAGCATCGAGACCGACGCCCTCGTGGAGGAGTACATCGAGGGGCGCGAGTTCTACGTGGGCGCGATCGGCAACGAGCGCGTTCGCGTGCTGCCCACGTGGGAGCTGGACTTCGGCAAGCTGGCCGAGACCGGCGAGCCGATCGCCACCGCACGCGTGAAGCACAGCCCGGGCTACCAGAAGAAGCACCGCATCGACATCCGCCGCGCGGAAGGGCTCGAGCCGCCCGTCGAGGGCCAGCTGCGGCGCACGACGCGGCGCGTCTACCGCATGCTGGAGCTCGACGGCTACGCGCGCGTGGACTACCGGCTCACGGCGAAGGGCGAGCTCTACCTGCTCGAGGCGAACCCGAACCCGGAGATCGCCGAGAAGGAGGAGTTCGCGAGCGCCGCGGCGGCGGCGGGCATGCCGTACCACGGGCTGCTGGCGCGCGTGGTGTCCCTGGCGCTCTCGCGCACGGGCCGTCCCGTCGGCTGATCCGCAGCGGCGGCGCGGCCGTGCGGCTACGCCGCGGCGCGGCGCAGCGCGGCGCGGACGCGGGTCGTGAAGCGCCGCGGCTCGATCGGCTTGCGGATGTAGTCGTCCGCGCCCTCTTCCATGAGGCGCACCTCGAGGTCGGGGTCGGGTGAGCCCGTGAGCACGATCACCGGCACGCTGGCGGTCGCCGGCGACTGGCGCATCGCCCGCAGCACCTCGTCGCCCTGCATGCCGGGCAGCCCGAGGTCGAGCACGACCAGGGCGATGTGACCGTCGGTCCGCAGCACCTGCAACGCATCCTCGCCGCTGGAGCATTCCGCCACGTCGAAATCGGCGTCGAAGAGCAGCTTGCGCGCCACCTTGCGGCAGACCGCGTCGTCGTCGACCACCAGCACGCGCGGGCCGTCGTCCGGCGCGGGTGCGGGCACGGGCGCCGGCGCCTGGGGCACCGCGTCCTCGGTGGTCTCGCCCACCACGCGCTCGACCTCCTGCAGCGTGGTCTCGCCGTTCATCACGCGCTGCAGCGCCGAGGCGCGCAGCGTGCGCATGCCGTTCTGGATCGCGACCTTCTGCAGTTCCACCGCGGTCGCGCCCTTCGACACCTGCTCCTGGATCACCGGGCTCAGCGCGAGGATCTCGAGGATCGCGAGGCGGCCGAGGTAGCCCGTCTGGCCGCAGCGGGCGCACCCGCGGGCGCGGACCACCGGCTGCGTGCCGTACTGGCGCGCCAGCCGCTGCTCGTCCTCGTTGGGCGTCTCGGCCTTTTCGGCGCAATGCGGGCACACGCGGCGCACCAGCCGCTGGGCGATGACGCCGCGCAGCGTGGCGGAGATCGCCGGGCGCTCCACGCCGATGTCCACCAGCCGGGCCACGGCGCTCGCGGCGTCGTTGGTGTGCAGCGTGGTGAGCACGAGATGGCCCGTCATGCTCGCCTGCACCGCGATCGTCGCGGTCTCGGCGTCGCGGATCTCGCCGACGAGGATCACGTCGGGATCCTGCCGCAGGATCGCGCGCAGCGCGCTGGCAAACGTGAAGTCGCGCTTCACCTCCACCTGCATCTGGGTGATGCCGGGCAGCTCGTACTCGATCGGGTCCTCGACCGTGCTGATGTTGGTCTGGCCGTTGTTGAGTTCGCGGATCATCGAATACAGCGTGGTGGTCTTGCCCGAGCCCGTGGGCCCCGTCACCACGACGACGCCGTTGCGGCTGCCGATCAGCGAGCGCACCGCGCGCAGGTCGCGCTCGGACATCTTGAGCTCGTCGAGCGTGTCGCTCGAGCCGCCGCGCAGCAGGCGGATGACGCACTTCTCCGCGTCGCGGGTGGGCACGGTCGAGATGCGCAGGTCGATGCTGGTGCCGTCCACCTCGAAGCTCGCGCGGCCGTCCTGCGGCCGCAGCCGGTCGGCGATGTCGAGCGAACCCATGACCTTGATGCGGGCCACGACACGGCTCAGCGCGAGCAGCGGCATGCGCATGTGCACGTGCATCACCCCGTCCACGCGGAAGCGCACCGTACCGCTGCCCTGCGCGGGCTCGAAGTGGATGTCGCTCGCGCGTTCGTGCGCCGCGTTGCGGAGGATCAGGTTCGTCAGCTTGACGACCGGGGCGGCGTCGCCGTCCTCGACGCTGATCTCGGCGCTCGAGCGCGAGACCAGGTGCATCGCCTCCTCGGAGCCGGTCACGGCGGGCGCGGCGGCCGCACCGCGGCCCGCGGCGCCCGGAGCCGAGGCCCCGAGGCGCGGGAACATCGTGTCCAGCTCGGCGTCGATCGAGAACGGGGACGCCAGTTCGAACAGCGGCATCCGGCCCGAGGCGAAGCCGATCGCGCGCTCGATCTCGTCGTTGAGCGGGTCGTCGGTGGCGACCACGATCTGCCGGTCGCTCTCGCGCAGCGGGACCACGCGGTAGCGGCGGGCGATCTTCTCGGGGACCAGCTTCACCACGTGCGGGTCGCGGCGGTCGAGCCGCGCGACCGGCAGCCGCATCTGGTCGGCCACCTCCTGCACGAGGTCGTCCACGGCGACACCACAGTGCGCCGCGACGGCCAGCCAGGCATCGCCGTTCGTGACGCCGCGCTCGAGCTGCAGGGTGTCGGCTTTCGCCATCCCTGCGCGTCGGGCTGCGTCCACGAGCCAGTGCGTGCCGGCTCCGCCTCGGTCCATGAGTCCCTCGATGGGTTGCAGATCGGTCCCGGTGTGGGGGCCCGCAATCCTGAATGGCATCGGCCGTTAGCGGGCTCGCCTTGACGCCTAATCGCTTCGGGAATTGTCGATTTCGCCGCCTGACCGGCCCCGCCGCGGCCCCTTTCCGGCCCCATCCCGGAACACACCGCGAGGGCGTCACTTCAGGCGCATCCTCACGGAGGCCGTGACGTTGCCGAAAGACGGAGCGCGTGATACCCCTCCGGCGCCTGCGGTCACGACCCCTCGTCCCACGTCACGACCCACGTCCCGCCGAGGAGCCCCATGTTCTCGTTGTTCCCGAAGGAGGAGGACTTCTTCCTCCTGTTCCGGCGCCAGGCCGGCCTGGTCCGCGAGGCCTGCGACCAGCTCCACGAGATGATGGTGCGTTTCGATCATCCCGAGGCGCGCGCGAGAGAGCTCAAGGACGTCGAGCACCGCGCGGACCTCGTCACGCACGAGGTCTACGAGCGGCTCAACCGCACGTTCATCACCCCGCTCGAACGCGAGGACATCCACGCGCTCGCGAGCGGCCTCGACGACGTCGTGGACGCGGCCGAGGCGATCGCGAGCCGGCTCGTGCTGTTCCGGATCGACAAGCCCACGCCCGAGGCCATCCGGCTCACGGCGATCGTCTCCGAGTGCGGCCGGCAGATCGAGCAGGCGGTCGAGAACCTGCGCAACATGAACAACCTGATGGGCTTCACGATCGAGATCAACCGCCTCGAGAACGAGGCCGACACGATCTCGCGGGAGGTCGTCGCGGACCTGTTCTCGGGCCGGTACGAGTTCCTGGACGTCATGCGCTGGAAGGAGATCTACGGCCGGCTCGAAAGCGCCGCCGACCAGTGCGAGGACGTGGCGAACGCCATCGAGTCGATCGTCCTGAAGAGCCGCTGACGGCCATGCCGCTGCCGCTCCCGATCCTCGGCATCATCGCCGTCGCGCTGGTGTTCGACTACAGCAACGGCTTCCATGACGCCGCCAATTCCATCGCCACCGTGGTGAGCACGCGCGTGCTGTCGCCGCGGCAGGCCGTGGTCTGGGCGGCGGTGTTCAACTTCGCGGCGTTCGCGATCTTCGGCGTGAAGGTCGCCACGACGATCGGCAAGGGCACCGTGGATCCCACGGTCGTCACGCCCGCCATCGTGCTCGCCGCGCTCGTGGGCGCGCTGCTCTGGAACCTCTTCACCTGGTGGACGGGGCTGCCCACGTCCTCCTCGCACGCGCTCATGGGCGGGTTCGTCGGCGCGGCGCTCGTGGCGGTCGGCCCGCACGCCATCGTGCGGTCGGGGATCAGCAAGACCGCGCTCTTCATCGTCGTGTCGCCGGTCGTCGGGCTCGTGCTCGGATTCGCGTTCATGCTCGCCGTGATGTGGATCTTCCGCCGCTCCACGCCGCGCGCGGTGGATTCCCTGTTCCGTCGCCTGCAGCTCGTGTCCGCGGCCGCCTTCAGCCTCGGGCACGGCTCGAACGACGCGCAGAAGACCGCGGGCATCATCACGGCGCTGCTGTATTCCACGCACCATCTGCAGGGGGCCTTCCACGTCCCGTTCTGGGTCATCCTCTGCAGCTACGGCGCGATCGGGTTCGGCACGCTGACCGGCGGCTGGCGCATCGTAAAGACGATGGGCATGAGCATCACCAAGCTCCGGCCGGTCGGCGGCTTCTGCGCCGAGACCGCGGGCGCCGTGGCCCTGTTCGGGGCCAGCGCGCTGGGCATCCCGGTGTCCACCACGCACACCATCACCGGCGCCATCATCGGATCGGGCGTGAGTGCGACCCGCAAACTCTCGGCCGTGAAATGGGGCGTGGCAGGTCGTATCGTGTGGGCGTGGGTCCTCACCATGCCCGCGGCAGGCGCCGTCTCGGCCGCCTGCTGGTTCGTCATTCATCTCGCGGGCATGCGCTGACCGCGCACCCGTCATCCCTGGAGGCATCTTGAAGCGCATCGACGACCTCATCGCGGCCGCGGACGTGAAGAAGGACGAGTCCGGAAAGTGGCGCACGCGTCTCGCGCGCCCGCAGGCCATCACGTTCGCGCCCGGCGAGACGTGGCGCGCGCGCATGGCCACGAACAAGGGCGACATCGTCATCCGCCTCCTGCCCGACGTGGCCCCGATGCACGTGACGAGCTTCGCGTACCTGGCGCGGCTGGGCTACTACGACGGCCTGTCGTTCCACCGCGTCATCAGCGGCTTCATGGCGCAGGGCGGCTGCCCGCTCGGCACCGGCACCGGCGGCCCGGGGTACACGTTCGACGGCGAGTTCTCGCCCAAGGTGACGCACGACAAGCCCGGACTGCTGTCCATGGCCAACGCCGGCCCCGGCACCGACGGCAGCCAGTTCTTCCTCACCTTCGTGCCGACGCCGTGGCTCGACGGCAAGCACACGATCTTCGGCGAGGTCGAGTCGGGGCAGGACGTGCTCGCCGCGCTCGAGGCCTGCGGCTCGCAGTCGGGCCGAACGCAGGAAGCACTGTCCATGAAGAGCGTGACGATCGAGATCGGCTGATCGTTTTCACCGGCGGGAACCGCGCGCCGCGTCCACCCCGGACGCGGCGCGCGGTCGTTCCCGTCACTTGGCCCCGTGCACGATCCGCAGCGGTGCCGGCGGCCGTCGGCACGCGCCGGAACGGCTCCGTGCAACGTGCAACGGCGCATCCAACCGCCTGCGCGGCACGCTCAAGTTCCCCCGCGCCGATTCCGAGACTCCCCCCGGACGGCCGGACGCGGCCGGCGCCCCATCCCAGACGGGAGCACGGATGTTCCGATTGCGCACGCGCACGACGACGAGCGAGGCGCACCCTGCACAGGGTGCGTCGCGGCGTGCGGCGCTCGCGCGGACGCTCCTGTGCGGGGCGATCACCTGCGCCGCGCTCGCGTGCGTGCCCGCACGAGCGCCCGCGGATCCTCCCGATCCGTACGCGCAGAAGGCCGACATGCTCGGCAACATGGCCAAGTTCGTCCAGTGGCCCGATGCGATCATGGCCGCGAACAAGGGCCAGATCGTCGTCGCGGTGCTCGGCGAGGACGACCTCGCCGCCGCGATCGCGAACGTGCTGAGCACGCGCAGCGTCAACGGCAAGCCCGTGTTCGTCCGCTTCGCGCGCCGCCCGCAGGACGCGCGCGGCTGCCAGATCGTCTACATCGCCGCCCCCGAGCTGGCGCGCGCCACGGAGGTCGAGGACGTGCTCAGGGGTTCGCCCACGCTCGTGCTGGCCGACGCGGACGGCTTCGCTTCGCGCGGCGGCATGGTGAACTTCTCGGGCACCCCGCCGAACGTGCGCTTCGAGATCTGCCTCGTGCGCGCGCAGGCCGCCGGTCTCAAGATCAGCTCGCGCCTGCTCGCGATCGCCCACGTCGTCGAACCGGCGGCCACGCCATGATGCGCCGGCTGGCGGACCTGTCGATCGGGCGCAAGCTGACGCTCGTGACCATGGCCACCACCGTGGCCGTGCTCGGGCTCGCGTTCGTGTCCGTGCTCGGTTTCGAGTTCGCCTCGTACCGCAGCATCATCAACCGCGACACGGCGATCCTCGCCGACGTGGTGGGCTCCAATTGCACCGCGGCGCTGTCGTTCCACGACAAGGCCGCCGCACTCGACGCGCTCCGCGCCCTGCAGGCGAACCGGCACGTGACCGCCGCGTGCGTCTACGACAGGACCGGCGCGCCGTTCGCCGAGTACGCGCGCAAGGGCGGCGCCGAGCGCTGCCCCGGCCGCGCGCCCGCGTTCGGGTTCACCGGCGGCTGGAACGGGATCGGGGTCACGCGCGACATCCGCCTGGACGGCGAGCACGTCGGCTCGCTGCACATCCGCGCCGACATGGGCGAGCTGTTCGACCGGGCACGCGAGTACCTGTTCATCCTCGCCGCCGTGTTCGTCGCGTCCACGCTGCTGGCGCTGCTGCTCGCATCCCGGCTGCAGCGCGTCATCTCGGGGCCCATCACGCAGCTGGCGAACGTCACCCGCCGCGTGATCGAGAGCCGCGACTTCTCGATGCGCGTGCCCGCGGCCGGCCGTGACGAGACGGGCGCGCTCGTGGACGGATTCAACGAGATGCTCGCCGAGATCCAGGCCAACGACCAGCAGCTCCGCCGCCACCGCCAGGAACTCGAGGCCGAGGTCGAAGCGCGCACGCGCGACCTGCGCAACACGAACCAGGCCCTGTTGTCCGCCAAGGACGCCGCCGAGGCCGCGAACCGGGCCAAGAGCGACTTCCTGGCCACGATGAGCCACGAGATCCGCACGCCGATGAACGGCGTCCTCGGCATGGTGGGGCTGCTGCTCGACACCGAGCTCGACGCCGAGCAGCGCGACTTCGCCGAGACGACGCGCTCGTCGGCCGAGTCGCTGCTCGGCATCATCAACGACATCCTCGACTTCTCCAAGATCGAGGCCGGCAAGCTCACCATCGAGCCGCTGCCCTTCGACCTGCGCGTCGCCGTGGAGGAGGTGGCCGAGCTGCTGTCCTCGCGCGCGGCCGACAAGGGACTCGAGCTGGTCGTGCGCTACGCGCCCGGCACGCCGCACCGGCTGATCGGCGATCCCGGCCGCATCCGCCAGATCCTGCTCAACCTCGCGGGCAACGCCATCAAGTTCACCGAGCGCGGGCACGTGTTCCTCGCCGTGGACGCCCCGGAGGTCGGCGGCGACGACGTGCTCGTGCGCATGGCCGTCGAGGACAGCGGCATCGGCATCCCGGCGGACAAGCTGCCGCTGCTCTTCAACCGCTTCCAGCAGGCCGACACGAGCACGACGCGCCGGTTCGGCGGCACCGGCCTCGGGCTCGCGATCGCGCGGCAGCTCGCGCAGATCATGGGCGGCGACATCGGCATCGCGAGCGCCCCCGGCGTCGGCTCGACGTTCACGGTCACGATGCGCCTGCCCATCGACCACGAGGCGCACGGCGAAAAGCTCGCGCGCATGCCCCTCGAGGACGTCCGCGTGCTGATCGTGGACGACAACGAGGTCAATCGCCGCGTGCTGCTCGAGCAGCTCGCCAGCTTCGGCATGCGGGTCGACGCCGCCGCTTCCGGAGCCGAGGCGCTCGTGCTGCTGCGCGCCGCGGCGCGCACCTCCGATCCCTACCGGCTCGCGCTGCTCGACCACCTCATGCCCGTCATGGACGGCGAGGAGCTCGGCGTGCTCGTCCGCTCCGAGCGCGACCTGGCTCACATCGGGCTCGTGCTGTTCACGAGCAGCGGGCGGCGCGGCGAGGCCCGGCGGTTCGACGCGATCGGGTTCGACGGCTACCTCGTGAAGCCGCTGCGGCCCTCGCTGCTGCAGGACGCGCTGGCCGCCGTGCTGGGCGCGCGCGAGGCGGGCCGCCGCGACGGCATCATCACGCGCCACCTGCTCGCCGAGGACAACGGGTTCCCCCACCGCGCGCCGGTCGCCGTGTTCGCGCAGTCGCGCGTGCTCGTCGCCGAGGACAACGCGGTCAACGTGAAGGTCGCCACCCGCATGCTCGCCAAGTACGGCTGCCGCGTGGACGTGGCGGCCAACGGCCTCGAAGCCGTGGAGCTGTTCGGCCAGCTGCCCTACGACATCGTCTTCATGGATTGCCAGATGCCGGAGATGGACGGCTTCGAGGCCACCGCCGAGATCCGCCGCCTCGAGGCCCAGGACGGGCGCCACACGCCGATCGTCGCGCTCACCGCGAACGCCATGTCGGGCGATCGCGAGCGCTGTCTCGGCGCCGGGATGGACGACTTCATCTCCAAGCCGATCAAGGAAGAGGCGCTGGCCGCCGCCCTGCAGCGCTGGGGCCCGGGCCGCCGCGCCGAAGCGGCCTGATTCCCGCGTCCCCCGGGACTCAAGCCGGGGCGGAACCGGCCGAGACTGTCCATCCCCTGCCCACCCACGGACGGAGGATCGGCCATGATCCAGGATGTGATGTCCGGGCGACTGCCCGGCGGCTTCGGATTCGGGAGGCTCCCGCAAGGCCCCGGCGTCACGCCGCGGCCGGTCTCCTCCGGCGCGGCCGTCCCGGTGAGCACGGCCAGCGCGTCGCGCGACGTGACGGGCTCGCTGAGCATCGTGACCAGGGAAGGCGACACGGTCACGCTGTCGGCCAGCTTCGACGCCTCGGTCGACTACACGAACGCGAGCGGCAAGGCCTCGCTGCAGGAGTCGCTGAGCCGCAGCGTATCGCTGCAGGTGCAGGGCAACCTCGACCCGCAGGAGGCGCGGGACGTCGCGCGGGCGGTCAAGCGCTTCCTGCACGACCTGCGCAGCATGGTGAACGGCGGCCAGCCCTCGCTCACGAACGTCACCGCCGGGTCGTCGTCGACGCTCTCCAGCATCGCCGCCACGTCGGACACGCAGACCCGCGTGAACGTCGTCGCGGCCTCGTCGCGCCCGCCGGCCTCGCCCGTTCCCGCGCAGGCGGCGGACGGCGGCGGCGGTGACGCCGGCTCCGGCGCTCAGCCCGCCCGGCTCGGCGCGGAGGATGCCGGCCTGCAGTCCGGCACGCCCGCACCGCTGCCCGCGCGCGGCCTCGTCTCCACGCTGCCGGCGACGCCCGTCGTCGTCGCGGCGGACGCGCCCGCGACGGGCGCTTCGATTCCCGCGCGCGGATTCGTCACCCCGCTCCCGGTCGCTTCGTCCGTCCGTCTCCTGGACGGCGCTCCGGCGCAGGGCTGACCGTCCGCACGCGTTTCCGGCCGCCCGGCGGAACACCGCCGGGCGGTTCGCTTTGGCCTCCAAAGCCGGCCCCGCGACCCCGCGGCCGATTGCGGGCTCGCAGCGACGCACCTTAGGATGAGGCGTCGTTGCGAAGCACCGCACACCCACCGGAGGCTGGCATGTCGGCTCTCGATGCATTGAAAACGCGCCTGCTGGAAATCGACGACCTCGGCGGCGCAGCGAACCTGCTGCGCTGGGACCAGACCACGTACATGCCGCCGGGCGGCGCGCCTGCGCGGGGCCGCCAGGTGGCGACGCTCAGCCGCATGGCGCACGAGCTGTTCACGTCCGCCGAGACCGGCAAGCTGCTCGAGCGCGCCGAGGCCGAGACGGCCGGCGCGGGCTACGACACCGACGCCGCCGCGCTCGTGCGCGTGACGCGCCGCACGTTCGAGCAGGCCGTGCGGATCCCGTCCTCGCTCGTGTCGGAGTTCAACTCGCACGCGGCCACGATCTACCAGGCGTGGACCGTCGCGCGGCCGGCGAACGACTTCGCCGCCGTCCGGCCGCTGCTCGAGAAGACGCTCGAACTGAGCCGGCGCCAGGCGGAGTGCTTCCCCGGCTACGAGAGCATCGCCGATCCGTTGATCGCGTTCTCGGACTACGGCATGAAGGCCTCCACGCTCAAGGCGTTCTTCGGTGAACTGCGCACGCGGCTCGTGCCGATCGTGCGGGCGATCACCGCGCGCGCGCTCGCGGACGACGCGTGCCTCAAGCAGTTCGCGCCCGCGGATCAGCAGCTCGCGTTCGGGCTGGACGTGGTGCGCGCGTACGGCTTCGACTTCGCGCGCGGCCGCCAGGACCTCACGCACCATCCGTTCATGACCAAGTTCTCGCTCGGCGACATCCGCATCACGACGCGCGTGCGCGAGGACGACATGACGGATGCGCTGTTCTCGACGCTGCACGAGTGCGGCCACGCGCTGTACGAACTCGGCATCCGCTCCGAGCTCGAGGGCACGCCGCTCGCGAACGGCACCTCGTCGGGCATCCACGAGAGCCAGTCGCGCCTGTGGGAGAACCTGGTCGGGCGCAGCCGCGGCTTCTGGGACCACTTCTTTCCGCGCCTGCAGGCGGCGTTCCCCAGGCAGCTCGCGAACGTCGGGCTCGACACGTTCTACCGCGCAATCAACCGCGTCGAGCGCTCGCTGATCCGCGTGGACGCCGACGAGGTCACGTACAACCTGCACGTCATGCTGCGCTTCGACCTCGAGCTCGACCTGCTCGAGGGCCGTCTCGCCGTGAAGGACCTCGCGCGCACGTGGCGCGAGCGCTTCGAGGCCGACTTCGGCATGCCCGTGCCGGACGACCGCCGCGGCGTGCTGCAGGACGTGCACTGGTACTCCGGCCCGATCGGCGGCGTGTTCCAGGGCTACACGCTCGGCAACGTCATGAGCGCGCAGTTCTTCGACGCCGCGTGCCGCGCCCATCCCGGCATCCCGGCGGAGATCTCGGCCGGCCGCTTTGCCACCCTGCACGGCTGGCTCGAGGAGAACATCTACCAGCACGGCGCCAAGTTCACCGCGGCGGAGACGGTCGAGCGCGCCACGGGCGGCGCGATGTCGATCGAGCCGTACATGGCCTACCTGTGGAAGAAGTACCAGCCGCTCTACGGGCTCGAGGAGCGCGAGCGCACGCCGGCCGGCGTAGCCTGACGATCCCGCGTCCGCGAGTTCCCGGGCCGGTCCGCCGATTCGGCGGGCCGGCCCGGCGCGTTCCGGGCCGCCGGCCGCGTGGTGCGCACTTGCCGCCAATTGCGGGCGCGGCCGGCGCGGGCCGGCGCCCGGCGTCCGGAGCTGCGATTGATCGTTCAGGAACCCGCTGCGGCGACCGAAAATCCATGGGAACGACCGCCATCCATGGCCTCGGATGGCTCGGGCACCGCGCCGCGCACCGGCTCCCCGGCGAATTTCACGGAGGAACTCATGCGCAGGCAGC
>Ga0265338_10008081_pt1 | contig 12863 bp, 10 predicted proteins | sample 42126metaG_FD_193579 | JGI IMG/M metagenome (GOLD analysis project Ga0265338, IMG submission 193579) | Rhizosphere microbial communities from Carex aquatilis grown in University of Washington, Seatle, WA, United States - 4-21-26 metaG | ecosystem: Host-associated > Plants > Roots > Rhizosphere... | reverse complement strand
ACCGTGCCTGCAAGCGTCGCCGGACCCTTGCCGTAAGCCTTGGTCAGCGGCGGAATGCCGAAAGCGAACTCGAACGTGAAGTGTGTCGACAGCTTTCGCAGGTACGCAAGGTATGGGGTTTGCACATCCTTTACGGTCGCGGTCAGGTTTTCGCCCGGGGGAATGTAAGGCCCTGCCAGATAGCCCGCGCTGGTGTGAAAAAAGATCGCATACGCACCAACGCGAAAGGTGTTGTTCGGTACCTCATCGGCGAAGGCCAGCGAGGAGGTTAGGGTCAGGAACGCGGTGGTGAACGCGCGCAGAGCGAATTTTGTCATGGCCGATTCCTTCAGAATTGGCTGAAGAAGGTGCGCGCACCGAGTGCGCAGAATGGTTCGACGGAGGCGTGGTAACCCTGGATCAGCAGCGCCTCTGCCTGGGCCAGAGTCAGACCGCCGCCGGCCGCAGACATATAGAAGGCCAACTGCGCCGCCCCGGCCTGCTGGAACGCGGTCTGAATGGGCGCAAAAGGTCCCGCCGGCGTGGCATTGACATCGAGCACGGTGATGAGCCCCGCGGGAAGCCCGCTCCAGAATGCCGCCATGATTTCGGTATTGACGCTGAAGAACACCGTTGGGTCCTGATCTCCGCCACACAGCAGTGTTGGCGAAGTGGGCGCCCAATCACCGTTACGCATGTCATTCTTATAGAAAGCCAGCCGCAAAGTCTGGGTGGGTGCGGCGGCGGCCAGTGGTACGCCCGCGGTGGGTGTGGGGACGGCCCCGTCCGGGTTCGAGGCGGCATCCAGCGCATAACTGACGCGATAGTCATTGTTGACGAGATACGAGGAGCCAAATCCCAGATCGAACAGCGGCGTATCAGGATTGGCCGGATCGCTTGGCACCGCCAATGCCCCGGTCAGGATGGCCGACAGCGTTGCATTGCCAGGCACCGTCACGACCGGGGTGGTGCTGTTGAAGAGCGCTGTCTGGGGGAGTTTGCCGTTGGCGAAGAGCGTATCGATTGGCGTCGCGCTGGGCAGCAGCGTATCGATGCCGGTCGCGTAAGTGGCTGAGTAGATGTCGGAGGTTGCAGTATAGATGTTGCCGTACGCGTGCTGGTAGCTTGTGGTCACCAGCGGTGCAAACACCGTCGAACCGAGATCCACGCTGCCGAAGAAAATGGCATCGCCAAACGCTTCCAGCGCATAGGGACCGGATTCGGGTGCCGAGGCGGTGACCTTTTTCCCCGCTGCTTCCATCGCACGCAGGGTCGCCATGGCGACGTGTCCGCCTTCAGAGTAGCCAGTGAGGAAAAGCTTGCCGCTGTCGCTCGTGGCGGAGGACATCGTTTGCGGTAACGCCGTGCGCGCCGCGGCCAGCGTGTCCATCATTTCTCCCGACTGCTGCGCGGCGTCGAGGTAGGGGTGATAGCCAAGCGTGGAGATATCGTAGCCCGCGTAGTTGGGAGCAACCACGATGTAGCCCTGGGCCGCATACATCGCGGCCACGAGAATCCCCTCCGAGTTTGCGGTGTTGGTGGGGTCGGCGATATTGACGGTCTTGTCCGTCTGAGTGCCGTGCGCGTACAGCACGATGGGTCTGGCTCCCGAGCAGGTCGGCGCCGCGCCGGTGGGTACCATGAGCGCGCCGGAGGACTGCGTCGCCTCGCCGGAGCCGCCAACTGTCCAGAATTTAATGTAGTAGAAATCCACGCCGCAGGCAGGCGCGCCCGTCAGCTGCAGCAACTGTGCTCCGGTTGCATTGGCGGACAGCTGCGCGGAAAGACTCGCCGCATTCAGCGATGCGATTCGAAAAGGCGGATTTTCCACCAGCGTTCCGGGCGTAGTCGATGGGTTCACCATTGAGGTGCTGCTATCGGACCCGCACGCCGTCAGTAACGCTGCGGCGAAGGCCGCGCCCCAATACCTGTGCATTGTGAACATTTGACCACCCCGGTGACCGATCGTGATTATGGCGGCGGGCACCTGGCCGCTGGGGAGGCATCCTACTCTGTTGCGCCTGCCGCAGCATCCATTGCAGCATGGCCGCCGGAGTTGTAGGCCTGAACCGACACTCGCAATCCAGGTCAGTCGCGCCGATAGGGTTCGAACGCAAACAGCAGCGCGACGGTCACGATGAGCAGCGAGACGTGAACCCACAGTACGCTGCCGTAGCCGCCGCTGGAATGTGCGACTGTCCACGAGGTTGCAAAGGGCCCCAGCGATGCGCCCGCGCGTGCGCAGTTCGCGGTTCAGATGCCAACCCTTGGCGCCCGGACCGACCCAGGCGCGCGCGCTGTTGCCATCGATCGAAATCTCCGCAAGCCGGGACACATCGATCGGCAGCACATCATCGCGCAGGTGCAAAGCCGACCAGCCGTGGCCGCCCGATCGCACGGTGATCGCAAGACCTCGCTCGCGCGCGAGCTGCACGGCCGCGATCACATCCTGCGTGTTTTCGGCCGGCATGATGGCGGTGGGAAATCGGGCCGGGAGGTTGGCGCGCCAGAGGATTTTCTGCTTGAAAATAGCCCTTCGATCCCAATTATTCCCGCTGTCGGGAGTTTCCCTTAGCGACGGTGGCCGGCGCGACTGGCGCCAATCGTGCGCGCCCATGGTGGCTGCGCTATTCTCGCCGCCTCCCGGAGTTCAAGCGGTATGAAGTACAAGGACTATTACGCCAGTCTCGGTGTCGAACGCGGTGCCAGCGAAGAGGACATCAAGAAAGCCTACCGTCGACTCGCGCGCAAGTATCACCCCGACGTGTCGAAAGAGACCGGCGCCGAGGAGAAGTTCAAGGAGGTCGCAGAGGCCTACCAGACACTGAAGGACCCCGAAAAGCGCGCTGCCTACGATCAGCTGGGCTCTCATGCCGCCGGTCAGGATTTCCAGCCACCCCCCGACTGGCGCCAGCAGTACAGCGATTCACCATTCTCGGCGGAGGATCTGGACCTATCGGATCTGTTCGCGCATCTGCACGCCGGTGCCGGCAGGCGCGGCGCGCGCAGATCGATGCCGGGGCAGGACTATGAGATAGCCGTCGCGATCACGATCGAACAGGCCTTCCAGGGCACGCAGATCGATCTGGATCTGAACATGCCGGAGTACGATGCCGGCGGCCGGCTGCATCGCACCCCTCATGTCTTCAAGGCCCGTATCCCGAAAGGCGCCACGGATGGTCAGCGGCTGCGGCTGCCCGGCAAGGGCGGCAAAGGCTTCAATGGCGGTCGTGACGGCGATCTGTATCTGAACATCACCCTGCGGCCGCATTCGCTGTACCGCGCTTCCGGCCACGACCTGTACCTGGATCTGCCACTGGCCCCGTGGGAAGCGGTGCTCGGCACGGCGGTGGAAGTCCCCACGCCGGGCGGTGTCGTGCGGCTCAAAGTCCCGCCGGGTACGCAGGCCGGACGGCATCTGCGGCTGCCGAATCGCGGGTTACCCAAGCCCAGGGAGGGCCAGGGGGATCTGTACGCCATCGTGCAGATAGTGGTGCCGAGCGTGATCGGAGATTCCGAGCGCGACCTGTACCGGAAGCTTTCCGAGGACTCGGGGTTCGATCCGCGGGCGCACTTTGCCACGGAGGCAGGCCATGCAACTTGAGGTGACCGAGGTACTCTGGTTCGAGCAGCACGAGCTGTCGCTGCCGGAACTGGCCGACCTGTCGGGATTGCCGCTGGCCCTGGCAGAGGAGCTGCTCGATTGCGGCGCCCTCGCGCCGCTGCAGCTGCGGCGTGCGCGCACGGACCTGCGATTTGGATCGGCTGCCCTTCGCACGGCTCGTGCCGCGGGGCGCCTGCGATCCGACTTTGAACTCGATGTGCAGGCGCTCGTCCTGGCGTTGGGCCTGCTCGAGCGGGTGGCGGATCTCGAGGCGCAGCTAAGAGAGCTGCGGGCGCAGCAGCCGCAGCCGATCCTGTAGCGACCCGTCAGGAGTCGGTCAGGATTTCAGTGGCAGGGCGCCCAGCATCAGCGCTGCATCAACTTCGCTTTCCGCGGCCAGCCAGTCCTCGGCTTCGTGGCCGGGCTCGAAGCCACGCCGTTCGGCCCGATAGTACGCGGCCTGGGCGATCATGCTCCGGCGCAGATCCTGGTCAATGAGTACCGCCGGGACTGGGCGGGTCTTCGGTTGCGCGGTCCGGGCCGTCGTGCGCGTTGCACGGGGCGTCGATGTCGACTGCACTGGCATGTTCACACTCCTGTTGGATCATCAATAGAAGTCTCCGATCTTCCCCCGGCGGACTCTGAAGAGCAACGGCGAAATCGACACTTTGGTGAATAGATATTGCTCGCACGCGGCATTGGGTCAATCTGTCGCGTGCAGAGGTCACCCGGCAGGTCCGGGAGCTTGCAGTTCGGCCGTTGAGCCCCATGTACGAAAGACTGGAGTACCCCATGGAATACCTGCCCAGCGGCTTGACGATGTGGTCGCGCGCCTGCGCGCTGATCGACGAGGCGGAACGGCGCCATCGCCGATTCTTCGAATTGGTGACCGCGCGCTCGCAGCAACCTGCCTGGGAGCCGCCGGTGGACATATTCATGCTCGATGGCGAGCTGCAGGTCCTGGTCGCGCTACCCGGAGTACGCGCGGAGGACATTGAAATCGAACTGACGCCCGAGGGACTTGGCGTGAGGGCGGCGAGCCGTCCGCCGCGCTTGACGCATCAGGCGCGCATCCTGCGGCTCGAGATCCCGTACGGCCGCATGGAGCGCCGCATCGCGCTGCCGCCGGGTCGCTACCAATTGCTGGGCCAGGAATTGCTCGACGGCTGCCTGCGCATCCGCCTGTCCGGAGAGTGGTCATGAGCGACGCAAAAGACGTCAAGGATGAGACCCCGGTGACCCCCGTGACCCCCCTGACCCCAGCTACCCCGGTCACTGCCGAGGCGACCCCCGCCGTCGATACGGACAGCCTGATCATTCTCACGCTGCGAAACACGGTGCTGTTTCCGCAGACGGTACTGCCGATCGCGATCCGTAATGAACGCACGATCGCGGCCGCCCAGGAAGCCATCAAATCGCAGCGCAAGGTCGGGTTCGTCCTGCAGCGGGACGCTGAAGCCGATGATCCGGAGCTTGAGGGCCTGCATCGCGTGGGCACGATGGCAAGCATCGTGCGCTACGTAACGGCACCGGATGGCAGCCACCACCTGATCTGCCAGGGGGAGGAGCGATTCAACGTGCGCGATTACACCTCGCGCGACCCATTCATCACGGCACGCGTCGACTTGATGCCCGAGCCGACCCTGGTCAATCCGGAAATCGAGGCGCGGGCGATCCGCCTGCGCGAACTGGCCATCGAGGCGCTCAAGCTACTGCCGCAGGCGCCGGGCGAACTCGTCGCAGCGCTGCAGAACATCGAATCCTTCTCGACGCTGGCCGACCTGATCGCAAGCTTTCTGGACATCAAGCCCATCGAGAAGCAGCAGGTGCTCTCGACGCTGGACATTCGCGAGCGGCTCGATCTGGTGCTGGAGTTCGTGCGCCAGAGGCTCGAAGTCATCCGCATCTCGCATGAGATCGATGAGCGCACCAAGGGCGCCTTCGATGAGCGCCAGAAGCAGGCCGTGCTGCGCGAGCGCATGAACCAGATCCGCAAACAGCTGGGCGAAGATGGCGAGGAATCCTCCGACATCGCCGCACTCAAGGCGGAGCTCGCCAAGGCGGGCATGCCGCCGGATATCGAGGAGCATGTCAGGACGCAGATCGCCCGCCTTGAGCGCACCGGCGAGGCCAGCGCCGAGTACTCGATGACACGTTCTTATCTCGAGTGGTTGCTGGCCGCGCCGTGGTCGAAGCTCGACAAGGAAGAAATCGACATCGAGAAGGCGCGTCAGGTTCTGGACGAGGATCACTTTGGCCTCGATCCGATCAAGCGCCGCATCATCGAGTTCCTGGCCGTGCGCAAGCTCAATCCGGAAGGCCACAGCCCGATTCTCTGCTTCGTCGGGCCCCCGGGCGTGGGCAAGACCTCGCTTGGTCAGTCGATTGCGCGGGCGCTGGGACTGAAGTTCGTGCGCGTCAGCCTGGGGGGCGTGCACGATGAAGCCGAGATCCGCGGGCATCGGCGCACCTACGTGGGCGCGTTGCCTGGCAACATCATCCAGGCCCTGCGCAAGGCCGGTACACGCAATCCGGTCATGATGCTCGATGAGGTCGACAAGGTGTCGGCCAGCAGCCAGGGCGATCCGTTCTCGGCGTTGCTGGAGGTGCTGGACCCCGAGCAGAATCACACCTTCCGCGACAACTATCTGGGCGTGCCGTTCGACCTGAGCAAGGTGCTCTTCATCGGTACGGCGAACATGCTTGATACCATGCCGCCGCCGCTGCGCGACCGCATGGAGATCATCCAGCTGTCGGGCTACACGGAAGAGGAGAAGCTGCAGATTGCACAGCGATATCTCGTGCGCCGACAGCTCGTGGCGAATGGTTTGAAGCCTGAGCAGGTGGTGCTGAGCGATGGCATCCTGCGCCGCCTGATCGAGGATTACACGCGCGAGGCGGGTGTGCGCGGGCTCGAGCGCCAGATCGGCGCCGTGCTGCGCCATTGCGCGGTGACGATCGCCTCGGGTCAGTCCGGGCCGATCGAGGTGGCCAACGCAGATCTCGTGCGCATACTCGGCGCGCCGCGATTTGAGAACGAAGTCGCCATGCGCACCAGCGTGCCGGGAGTGGCCACGGGGCTCGCGTGGACACCCGTGGGCGGGGACATTCTCTTCGTCGAGAGCAGCCGCGTGCCGGGCAGTGGCCGGCTGATCCTCACAGGCCAGCTCGGCGATGTCATGAAGGAGAGCGCGCAGGCGGCCATGACGCTGGCCAAGGGCCACGCGCGGGAGCTGGGCGTGGACCCGCTGGTGTTCGAGAAATCAGACATTCATATTCACGTGCCGGCCGGCGCCGTGCCCAAGGACGGCCCCAGCGCCGGCGTATCCATCTTCGCTTCGCTGGTGTCGATGCTGACTCAGCGCACAGTACAGCACGATGTCGCGATGACCGGCGAGATCAGCTTGCGGGGGCTGGTGTTGCCCGTGGGCGGCATCAAGGAGAAAGTCGTCGCGGCAGCCCGCTCCGGGATCAAGACCGTGATCCTGCCGGCGCGCAATCGGCGCGACTTCGAGGACATTCCGGCCAGCGTGCGCGAGACAATGCGCTTCGTCTGGGCGGAAACCGTCGAGGATGTCATCGCGGCGGCTTTTGGCGCCAATCTGGCGAAGGGCGGCGGCGCCAAGCGCGGCAGTGCCAAGCGGGTCAGCGCAGCGCGCGCGGCGCGTCAGCGGCAATCTGCCGCCCGAGAAATTCGATTGCGAGCCGATAGCCCTCGATCCCGAGACCCGTGATCACGCCGCGGCAGGCGGCCGCGAGAATGGAGTGCGACCGCCAGGTTTCCTCCCGCCGGTAGATATTGCTGATGTGCACCTCGACGATGGGGCATTCGCACAGGCGCAGCGCATCGAGGATCGGTACGGAGTGGTAGCAGAAGGCCGCAGGGTTGATGACGATGCCGGCAGCACGTCGAGCCTCGTGCAGCCAGCCGATCATCTCGTGCTCGGCGTTGGTCTGGTGACAGACCAGTTCCAGCCCGAGGCGCTCGGCGGCGGAGCCGCACAGGGTTTCCACATCAGCCAGTGAATGGTGGCCGTAGAGCTGCGGTTCACGCTCTCCGAGCAGATCCAGGTTAGGCCCGTTCAGCAGATAAACGCGTGAGCTCATCGATCGCGGCTCATTAATTCAGCGGCCGAAATACTAGCACAGCGCAAGGTCCCGGAGCCCGGCGCCGCCGCCGGCTCAGCGGGCGCTGGGTGCCAGCGCCTCGAGCGCCGCCCAGCGCGCGTAGCCGGTCTCCAGTTCCGATGCGATGTCCGCCAGGCGCCCTAACTGCGTCTGCAATTCTTCCGCATCGGCGCGGTACAGGGAGCCGTCGGCGAGGTGAGATTCAATGACGGCTTTTTCGGCTTCGAGTGCTTCCAGCCGCGGCGGCAGTTCGTTCAGCTCGCGCTGCGCCTGGTAGGACAAACGAGCTGCGCGGTTCGCCACCCGTGGCGCGGACGCCGCCGTCGGCGCCGGCTTCACGGGCTGCGCTGCCGCGTCCCTTTGATCGCGATAATTCTTCCAGTCGCTGTAGCCGCCGACAAAGTCACGCACCAGGCCCTCGCCCTCGAATACCAGCAGACTCGTGACCACGTTGTCCAGAAAGGCGCGGTCGTGGCTTACCAGCAGCAGTGTGCCCGGGAAGTTGGCAATGAACTCCTCGAGCAGTTCGAGCGTCTCGATATCCAGGTCGTTGGTGGGCTCGTCCATGACCAGCAGATTGGCCGGCTGCGCGAACAATCGCGCCAGCAACAGCCGATTGCGCTCGCCGCCTGAGAGAGCGCGCGCGGGGGTATTGAGCTGCTCGGGGCGAAACAGAAAGTCGCGCAGGTAGCCGGCCACATGCCGCGACTGGCCATTGACGATGACGTGATCGTTGTAGCCGCCGACATTCGCGCTCACGGAGGCCTCGAGATTCAGCTGCAGCCGTTCCTGATCGTAGTAGGCAATCTCGAGCCGGCTGCCCTGGCGCACCTTGCCCGCGGTGGGTTCCAGTTCGCCCAGCAGGGTGCGGATCAGCGTCGTCTTGCCAGCCCCGTTGGGCCCGACGAGGCCAATGCGATCGCCGCGCATGATGCGCATCGACAGGTCACGAATGACGGTGCGCCCGGCGAACCCAACGGATAGATTTTCCGTCTCGAAGACCAGCGATCCGGACTCGTTGATGGTCGCCGCTTCCAGCTGCAGGCGGCCGCCGCGCTCGCGTCGCGCGCGTCGCTCCGAGCGCAGCGCGTAGAGCGCGCGGACGCGGCCCTCGTTGCGGGTACGGCGCGCTTCGATGCCCTGGCGGATCCAGGCCTCTTCCTGCGCGAGCCTCTTGTCGAACAGGGCCGCGTGCTGGGTTTCCACGGCCAGCTGTTCCGACTTGGCGCGTTGGTAGGCCGCATAGTTGCCGCGGAAGGCGGTCAGGTGGCCGCGGTCGAGTTCGACAATTCGCGTGGCCAGGTGATCGATGAAGGCGCGATCGTGACTCACGAACAGCACCAGTCCCCGAAATTCGAGCAGGAAGCGCTCCAGCCACTCGATCGTGTCGATATCGAGATGATTGGTCGGCTCATCGAGCAGCAGGATCTGCGGGTCGCTGATCAGCGCCCGGGCCAGGAGTGCGCGCCGTCGCGTGCCGCCCGAGAGCTGATCGAGCTGCATGGCGCCATCCAGCCGCAGTCGCGAGAGCACGGTGGCCACGCGCTGGCCAATAGACCAGCCTTCACCGGCCGCGTCTTCTGGCCCGCCGTCCATCAGCGCGGCGCTGAGCCACTCAGCCAGGGGCACCGGCGCGAGCACGCTGATGTCCTGCGCCAGGTGTCCGAGGCGCGCGCCGTTCCTGATCCAGACGACCCCTTCATCGGGCTCGGTTTCGCGCAGCAGCATCCGCAGCATCGAGGATTTCCCCTCGCCGTTGCGCCCGATCAGCGCGATGCGCTCACTCTCATCCAGCTGCAGCGATACCTGATCGAGCAGCGGCCGCGATCCGTACGCCAGACTGACCTTATCCAGACGCAGCAGCATGGGCCGCATTGTAGCGGCTGACGTTGGAGCGGCGCGGAGCGCTATGATTCGGCGGGGAGTCGAGTCGCGAACAATAAAGTGGGGCAGACGGATGTCATCGACGGAAACCTGGAGCCCGGCGCAACGGCACGTGGTACTGGCCAGCTATCTGGGCTGGATGCTCGATGCCTTCGATTTCTTTCTGGTGGTGTTCGTTTTCAGGCGCATCGCCGGCGATTTCGGCACTGACGTCAAGAGCGTTACCTACGCCCTGTTCCTGACACTGGCGATGCGGCCCGTGGGAGCTTTTCTCTTCGGCCGTCTGGCCGATCGGTACGGCCGGCGTCCGGCGCTCATGGCGAGCGTCTTGTCCTACTCGGTCATGGAACTGGCGTCCGCCTTTGCGCCGTCACTGACGGTATTCCTGGTGCTGCGCGCGCTGTACGGGATCGCCATGGGCGGGGAGTGGGGCGTGGGCGCCTCGCTGGCACTCGAGTCCATCCCGGTACGCTCGCGCGGCATCGTTTCGGGACTGCTGCAGGCGGGTTACCCGAGCGGCTATCTGCTGGCGGCGGTCATCTACGGGACTTTCGTCGATCAGATCGGCTGGCGTGGCATGTTCATGGTGGGTGCCGCCCCGGCGCTGCTGCTGATCTATATACGCAGCAAGGTGCCGGAGTCGGAGGTCTGGCGTGCCGGCAATGCGACGAGTGCCGCGAAAGGTATCTGGAGCGGGCTCAAGGGTCACTGGCCGCTGGCGGCCTACGCCATCCTGCTGATGACAGCCTTCAACTTCTTCAGCCATGGTACGCAGGATCTGTTCCCCCATTTCCTCGAGGTGCAGCGCGGATTCTCCAGCGGTACCGTGCGGAACATTGCAGTCGTCTACAACCTCGGCGCCATCTGCGGCGGCCTCGCCATTGGCGCGTTATCCAGTCGCATCGGCCGCCGTCGCGCGATCGCTCTGGCCGCAGGCTGCGCGCTGATCGTGTTGCCCTTCTGGGGTCTTGCGACCACGGCCGTGAACATCGCCATCGCGGCATTTGCGATGCAGTTCATGGTGCAGGGCGCCTGGGGAGTCGTGCCGGTGCATCTCAATGAACTCTCCCCGCAGACACTTCGCGCCACCTTTCCGGGGTTCGTGTATCAACTCGGCAATCTGATCGCCTCATACAACGCGCCGTTGCAGACCATGATTGCCGAGGGCCACGGCAGTGCGTCACAGCCGGATTTTGCTTTTGCGCTCATGCTCGTTTGCAGCATCGTGGCCGCGACATTGCTCATTCTGGCGCTCATCGGGCCGGAACGGCGCGACGTGCGATTTGCCGGTCAATGAGGTATACTTGATGCCGGTGTTTGTTGATGCGCGGTTCGGTTCGCGCTCCCTCCCTCAAGCCCATCGCAGCCGGTGCCATTGGCGCCGCCGATTCTAACCCACCTTAATTTGCGCCCAACCGAAGCCGCGTCATGCGGTCAGGCCGTTTGGAGTATTGATTTGTTCACTGATTTCTCACTATGCCCGGAGCTGCAGACCGCCATCCGGGAACTTGGCTTTACCGAGCCGACGCCGATTCAAAGCCGCGCCATCCCGATGGCGCTGGAAGGGCGCGATCTGCTGGCCGCCGCCCAGACCGGTACCGGCAAGACGGCGGCATTTGCGCTGCCGCTGCTCGAGCGGCTGCGAAGCAGCGGCGACGGCTCGCGCCGCCCGCGCGCGCTGGTTCTCGTGCCAACACGCGAGCTGGCCGCCCAGGTCAGCGACACCTTCCGGGTATTGGCCCGGCATCTGCCCCTGCGCGGTGCGCTCATCGTCGGGGGCGTCAGCCCCAAGCCGCAGCTCCGGGCGCTGGCTGAAGGCGTTGATGTGATTGTTGCCACACCGGGACGGGTGCTCGATCATCTCCAGACCCGGGCGCTCGATCTCTCGGGCATCCAGGCGCTGGTGCTCGATGAAGCCGACCGCATGCTGGATATGGGTTTCATTCAGACGATGCGCCGCATCGTTGCCGCCCTGCCCAAGCAGCGCCAGACACTGATGTTCTCGGCGACACTGCCGGAGGAAATCCGCTCGCTGGCCCGCAGCTGGCAGCGCAATCCGGCCGTTATCGATGTCGCACCGCGCAATACGCCCTCGGAACTCGTCGATCATCGCGTCTATCACGTCGAAGCCTCCGCCAAGCATCCCTTGCTGCGGCGCCTGCTGGTCGATGGCGGCGTACGTCAGAGCCTGGTGTTCACACGCACCAAGCACGGCGCCAATCGGCTTGCCGAGCGCCTGGGCAAGGACGGTCTTTCGGTGGCAGCCATCCACGGCAACAAGTCTCAGGGTGCGCGGACCAAGGCGCTCGATGACTTCAAGCGCGGACGCATCCAGGTGCTGGTCGCGACCGATATCGCCGCCCGCGGGCTGGATATCAGTGAGTTGCCGCATGTGGTGAATTTCGAACTGCCGCACGTGCCGGAGGATTACATCCATCGCATCGGCCGCACCGGCCGCGCCGGCTCGAGCGGAGAGGCCATCTCTCTTGTGAGCCGCGATGAGCGCGATCGCCTGGGCGCCATCGAGAGACTGCTGGGGCGGCCTATCTCCGTCGCCGCCTGATTTCGCATGCTGATGCCTGAAGTCGGGCTCGGGGCTGCTCCCGAGGCGGGATTATGTCATCGCCGCGCCGGGGATTTTCGCGAGTGATGTCGCAAAAAACCCTCAGTTGTTAGCTCCGTGGTAACGGTGGTATAGATGTTGACGCGTATGGCCATCAACCAGGAAATGTCCTCATCGCAACGCGCCGTGGTTGGCTACAGCTCGGCGCGGCTGATGGAGTATTCGGAACAGTATCTGCAGCTCACGGCGCAGACCGGCGACAGTGAAGAAGCAACGGTTGCGACTCGGCTGATGCAGGACGTTCCGCTGTACCGGATGTGGGAACAGTCTCACGGCCGCCTGATGCGCGGCGTGGCGGCACGTCGTCACCGTTCCCATCAGATCGTCGAACTCAAGAAGATCAGCTTTCTGACCCTGCACCGCAAGGCGCCGTTCGAATACCTGCGCGATCGACGCGTGCATGGCCAGGCGCGCCGCACACTCGTGCGAACGCTGTTCGGGACGCACGAATACACCCAGTGCATTCTGCGGGAGCACACCGCCTACCTCAGTTCGGCGGCCACTTTCTTCTGCACCGATTCGCTCTGCGGCGATCTGATGCGGGATGAGGCTTTCAGCGAGGCGCTGGTCCACTACCAGGACGCGTACAACGAATACTATCGCGCCTACTGCGATTCGCTGCTCGCACACCAGGCCGGCGATACC
>Ga0265338_10008078_pt1 | contig 12864 bp, 9 predicted proteins | sample 42126metaG_FD_193579 | JGI IMG/M metagenome (GOLD analysis project Ga0265338, IMG submission 193579) | Rhizosphere microbial communities from Carex aquatilis grown in University of Washington, Seatle, WA, United States - 4-21-26 metaG | ecosystem: Host-associated > Plants > Roots > Rhizosphere >... | reverse complement strand
GGTCGCCCATTCCGATCAGGACGACGCCGTCGCCGATCGGCATGACGTCGCCGCCCTCCATGCTGCAACCGGTCGTGTCATCGTCGGTGTCGCCGAACCAGATCTTGAAGTCGCCGGCCTTGAAGTCGGGATGGAACTTGTAGACGGCGCGTTGCAGCAGGGTCTCGGGCCTGCGGGCGGGCCAGTGCATCGGGTTGCAGGTGACACCCCCGTAGATCCAGCAGGACGGGTCGCGCTGGAACAGCGTGTTGGGGATCGGAGGGACCAGGAAATGGGTGCCGCCCAGCACGTGCAGCAACAGCTCGGAGCTGTTCGACTTGGGTACGTCGCTGAGAGCGATGCCCCCGATCAGCCGTTCGGCCAGCTCGGCGCCGGGCATTTCTTCCAGCCAGGGGCGGATGGCTTCGGCGACGGCGGCCCCGACGCTCATGGGCGTGATCCGCCGGTCGAGCACCCAGGCGCGGGCCTCCTTGTCCTCGAGGGTCTGGCCGAGCAGATCGTGCAGGTCGAGCACCTCGACGCCGCGTTCCTGCATCTTGAGCACGAAGTCGAAGTGGTCCTTGCGGGCCTCCTGCACCCAGATCACGTCGTCGAACAGGAGATCGTGGCAGTTGCCAGGGGTCAGACGCTGGTGCGCGAGGCCGGGCCGGCAGACCATCACGGTCTTGAGTTTGCCGACCTCGGAATGGACGCCGAATTGCCGTTGCATGGTCGCTCCGGGATTTTGATCCGTACAAAGATTGAATGTCAGGCTGCGATGGCTCCGGTGATGAGCCGGTAGGCTGCGATCAGGGCGACGGCGGTGATCGCCGCGGCGATCATCGCTTCGGGCAGGGTGAAGAGGCGCTGGCCGCGCTCACGCCGCGCGATGACGTAGATGATCGTCGCCGGGGCGAAGAGCAGGGTGGCCAGCATCAGGTCGGTGAGCTTGGCCGCGTAGCAGAGCCAGAGGCCGTAGATCGTCGCGACCAGCCCCACGGCCAGGTCGCGGTACCGTCCTGCCGGGTTGGTCGGGTAGCCCTCGCCGGTGATCGCCAGCTTCAGGGCGTAGGCGCCCGAGAACACATAGGGGGGCAGGATCGCAACCGAGGCGATGGTGTACAGGAACTGGTAGCTCGAGTTGGCCACCAGGGTGACGATCAGGAACACCTGGACCAGGCCGTTGGTGATCCACAGGGAATTGGCGGGCGCGCCGGCGGCGTTCTCCTTGGCGAACCAGCGCGGGAAGCTGCCGTCCTTGGCCGCCGCGAAGGGGATCTCCGCGCAGAGCATGGTCCAGGAGAGGAAGGCGCCGCCGACGCTGACCACCAGGCCCAGGCTGATCAGGGCCGCGCCCCACTTGCCGACCAGGCTCTCCAGCACGCCTGCCATGGACGGCACCGGCAGGCCGGCCAGCTCCTTCTGGCTGAGGATGCCGGTCGAGACCAGCGAGACCAGGACATAAATGGTCAGGGCGCCCAGGAAGCCGATGATGGTGGCGGCCCCCACGTCGGACCGCTTGGCGGCCCTGGCGCTGTAGACCGAGGCGCCCTCGATGCCGATGAACACCCAGAGGGTCACGATCATGGTCGAGCGGACCTGGTGGGTGATGGCGCCCAGGCCCTCGGCGCCGGGGGCGGCCGCGCCCCAGAAGTTGAAGGTGAACTTGTCGAAGTTGAACGCGACCACGGCGATCAGCACGAAGGCGACGAGCGGCACGAGCTTGGCGGCGGTGGTCACCATGTTGACGAAGGCGGCCTGGCGAATGCCCTTCATGACGATGAAGTGCAGGGCCCACAGCGCGGCGGAAGCTCCGATCACGGACTGCAGGTTGTTGCCCTTGCCGAAGATCGGGAAGAAGAAGGCCAGGGAGCTGAAGATCGCCACGGCGTAGGAGACGTTGCCGAGCCAGGCGCTGACCCAGTAGCCCCAGGCCGACTGGAAGCCGATGTAGGGCCCGAAGCCGGCGCGGGCATAGGCGTAGGGGCCGCTGTTCAGCTCGGGTTTGCGCGTCGCCAGGCCCTGGTAGACGAAGGCCAGCATCAGCATGCCGACGCCGGTGATCGCCCAGCCGATCATGATCGCGCCCGGCGAGGCGTGGGCCGACATGTCGCTCGGCAGGTTGAACACGCCGCCGCCGATCATCGAGCCGACCACGAGGCCGATCAGCGGCAGCAGGGTCAGCTTGCGAGACGTCTCGGCGGCCGGCGGATCGACCACCTGGGCGCCGGCGCCGAAGGGGGTCGTGGAGGTGGTCGACACGGTCCGGGCTCTCGATGGCTTCGGATTTGAGCCATTGTCGAGGTGGACCGCCGCGCGCTTAATCGGGTGAAACCCGTTGGAATGAAAGGCGCTTGGCCGAAGCCAAGCCTGCTCGCCACAGGAGCCCTCAGGCCCTCCGGCGCGCGGCCAGGGCCTCGGGCGATGCGGGTTCGTGGTAGGTCGCCGACGGGATCGTCGCGACCGCGGCTTTGAGCGCCTGGGACCAGCGCCGGTCGATCTCGCAGTAGTATTTGTCGTCCGCCTCGATCCGGCAGCTCAGCTCGGGGTAGGTCTCGTCGGCGCGCACCACGACCACGTCGATCGGCAGGTCGACCGCGGCGTTGGAGCGGATGGTCAGGTTGAACGACAGCAGCCCCAGCTTCAGGGCCTCGTAGAGGTCGGTGTCATAGGTCAGCGCCTGATCCAGGATCGGCTGGCCGAACTTGCGCTCGCCGATCTGAAGATAAGGCGTGTCGGGACAGCACTCGATGAAGTTGCCCTCGCCATAGATCATGAACAGCCGCGTGCGCTCGCGCCCGATGCTGCCGCCGACCAGGAGCGAGGCGTCCAGGGCGACGTCCCCCTGGGTCACCTGCTTCCAGTCCTGTTCGGTCTTCTTGATCGCCTGGCCCAGCAGATAGGCGGCGCGGTGGATGCGGTCGACCGTGGCCAGCTTCTCCAGCTGGTAGAGCGGCGGGATCGACATCCCTTCGATCGAGCGCTCCATGGCGATCTGGGTCGTCGACAGGCTGCCGGCCGAGGCGACCGCGATCATGCTGATCCCGTCGCGGCCGAGGAGGCGGAGCTTGCGGTAGCTGGCCAAGTTGTCGATGCCGGCGTTGGTGCGCGTGTCGGCCAGCATCACCAGCCCGTCGCGCAGCATCATGCCCAGGCAGTAGGTCATGGCTTCTCTCCGATCATCCCGGCGGCGGCGTACGCCGGAAAGGCGAGATCATCTGTCCCACGAAGTCCTGCGGCAGGCGCTCGGCCACGCCGAAGGTCTCGGGTTCCCGGGGGAACGGCGGGATGTAGGCCGTGCCGAACAGGAGGTCGAAGATGACGAAGTGAGGGGCGAAGTTCCGGTCGTGGAACTCGGGATCGTTGCTGTGATGCCAATGGTGGAAGGCGGGGCTGGCGATCACCCAGCGCAGCGGCCCGTAGTTGATGCGGACGTTCGAGTGGTTGAGGAACCCCTGGAAGGCCAGGACCAGGGTGTAGGCGAACATGGGCCCGTTGGCGAAGCCCAGCAGGAAGATGGGGATGAACTGGAAGCAATCGCCCAACACCTTGTCCAAGGGATGCAGGCGGACGTTGGCCAGCCAGTCCATGTGCTCCGAGGTGTGGTGCACCCGGTGCAGCCGCCACAGCACCGGATTGCGGTGCAGGAACCGGTGGAAGACGTAGGCCAGGAAGTCGGCGATCAGCAGGATCTCGAGGAACTGCAGCCAGCCCGGCTGGCGCGAGGCGAAGTAGCCGAATCCCAGTCCCGTCGCATGACGCAGGACGATCAGCGCGCCCAGGCAGATGGCGTCGGACAGATGGCCGACGAAGCACCCCGCCACATAGTAGACGATGTCGGTCTTCCAGCCCCGGCGCAGGGCCGGCTGTCGCCGCGTCGGGAACATCAGCTCGAGCGGCGCGAAAACCACCGCGAACAACAACAGGCCGACGAAGAGCTCGAGGGTGATAGGCGCTGACATCGGCCGGATAGATCGGCGCCGCGGCGCGATGGCCCATCGGGCGGACTCGGGAGTTGGGCTGGGTTTTCTGCGCAGGGGCGTTCTAGGGGCGCGTGCGCCGCCTCAGGTCGCGACCTGAGGCTGGGTCGGGACCCGGCCCGAGCGGCCGCCCCGTCCATGGGGGAGGGCTCGGCCAACACGGCGTCCGCGGTCCGCCCAGGCGGGCGGTCGCCTGCGGACTCCACCTGAGGCCGGTCCGTCCCCCCGCGTGTTGACCTCGCCGCTTGTGGCGCGAGGTGGGCGCAATGAAGTGGTTTCTGCTCGCCTTGGCCTGGGTCGCCCTCGCCGTGGGAGGCGAGGTCCAGCCGGGCGGGGCCGTCCAGGCAAGTGCGCCCGAGGTCGGCTATCGTCTGCGCGTCCTAAACAACGGTCTCAGGGTCTACAGCCTGGTCGACCGCTCCCAGCCCAACATCGCCGTCCAGGTCTGGTATGGCGTCGGCGGCAGGGACGATCCGCCGGGCAGATCGGGCTTCGCCCATCTGATCGAGCACCTGATGTTCCGGGGGGCTCGCGGCATGCCGGCCGACCTGATCGGCCGTCTCACCGAGGATGTGGGCGGCGAGAACAACGCCTCTACCGACAGCGATTACACCGAATACGACGACCTCAGTCCCGCCGAGCGGCTGCCGCAGCTGTTGTGGGCCGAGGCGCGGCGCATGGGCGGCCTGGTCGTGGACGAGGAAGGCTTCCGGGCCGAGCGGGCGGTGGTCGAACAGGAGCTGCAGCAGGAGGTGCTGTCGGACCCCTATGGCCCGCTCTTCGAGTTCGCCATCCCGAAAGCCGGGTTCGCGACGCCCGCCTACGGCCATTCGCCGATCGGCTCGGTCGCCGATCTCGAGGCCGCCACCCTGGCCGAGGCCCAGGCCTTCCACGCCCGCTACTACCGCCCGGACAACGCCGTCCTGGTCGTGGTGGGCGACTTCGACGAGGCGCGGCTGCAGGGCTGGGTGGACCGATACTTCGGTCCGCTTCAGCGTCCTTCGGCGCCGTTGCCCCGCCCTGTTCGCCAGGGTCCGCCGCCGGCCGGCGGAGTGCTCAACGCCGTCGGCGACGGCGCGCCGGATCCTGCGGTCGTGCTGTGCTTCGCGGCGCCCCGGGCCGGCGGGCGCGACGCCGCGGCGCTGAAGGTGCTGGACGCGATGCTGACCGGAGGCAGGACGTCGCGGCTCTACGCATCGCTTGTCCGCGACCGCAAGCTCGCCAGCGACGTCTTCTCCGATGTCGATCTTCGCCAGCGCACGGGCATGATCGATCTCGGGGCGATGATGGCGCCAGGCGCGCGCCTGGGAGACGGCGAGGTCGCCCTCGCGGCGGCGATCGCCGACCTGCGCCGGCGGCCCGCGCCGGGCGCCGAGCTCTCGGCCGCCAGGAACAAGCTGATCGTGCAACTCCTGGAGGATCGGGAGACCATCGAGGGCCTCGCCACCCAGATCGGCGAGGCGGTCCTGGTCGAGGGCGGCGCTGAGCACGTGAACAGCGATCTGGAGGCCCTGCGGGCCGTCACCTCCGCCGACGTCCAGCGCGTGGCCAACACCTACCTCGCCGACGACCGGCGGGTGACCCTCCGATACCACCCCGCCAGCGGGGAGCCGCCAGGCGGCGCCAACCCGGCCAGGCGGCCCCCCGATCACCGGGCCGTCTTCGAGCATCCCGAGACGCAAGGCTCGGCCGCGCCGGCGGGGCTCCCTCCGCCCACGGCGGCGCCGGCCCCGGCGCCTGGCCCTGCGCCGGTCGAGCGGGTGCTGGCGAACGGCCTGCGGGTGGTGGCCGCCCGCACGGGCGAGCTGCCGCTGGCGACGGTGCTGATCCGGTTCCGGGGGGGATCGGCCGTGGACCCGACGGACAAGTCGGGATTGACGGCGATGACCGCGTCGCTGGGCTCCCAGGGCGCGGGCGGCCGCACCGCGGCGGCCATCACCTCCGCCATGGCCTCGCTGGGCCAGTCTTACGCCGCACACGTCGACACGGATTCGACGACCGTGAGGCTGAGCGGCCTCGCCAACCTGGGCGAAGCCCTGCCGATCCTGGCCGACATCGTGCGTCGCCCGAGCTTCGAGTCCGCCGCCTTCCGGCAGGCTCGCTCGCGGATGCAGGAGCAGGCCGCCCAATCGCTCGAGGACACCGATGCGCTCGCGGACCTGGCGGTCTCGCGCCTGGTGTTCGGCAAGGGGCCGTACGGACGCCCCCCGAAGGGCGACCCGTTCTCGCTGGCCCGTATCACCCGGGAGGACGTGGTCCGCCAGCACGCGCGGATCTACCGGCCCGACAACGCCGTGTTGGTCATCGCCGGCGGGATCGATCCAGCCGTCGCCGTGGCTCTGGCCGAGCGGGCGTTCGGCGACTGGTCGAGGCCCACGACCCCGCTCGCGGCTCAGCCGGGCGAGACCACCGCTTCGGCCGGGCGCGTGGTGCTGCTGGACGCCCCGGGCATGCACGAGGCGACCGTGATCGTCGCCGGCCGGTCCGTCCGGCGTCGGGACCGTTCCTTCTATGCCGTGGAAGTGGCCAACAGCATTCTGGGCGGAGGCTTCTCTTCCCGGCTCAACGAGGAGATCCGGGTGAAGAGAGGGCTGACCTATGACGCCACGAGCGACGTGGACGAGCGCCGCGACGGCGGACTGTTCTCCGCCACCGCCGAGGGCGACATCGGCGTCGCGCCGGAGATCGCCCGCCTGATGCTCGAACAGCTCCGGTCGATCGGCTCGCGTCCGCCGTCACCCGGCGAGTTGGCGGCGCGAAAGGCCGCCTTGATCGGCAAGGCTCTCGCGGACGGCCGGACCGGCGCCGATCTCGCCGATCGGCTGGCGGACGATGAGCTGTATGGACACGGGCTTGGCGAGCTGCGGAGCTATCTGGAGGGCGTGGCGGCCATCAGGCCCGAAGAGGTAATCGCGGCGGCGGATCGCCTATGTGAACCGAGCTCCACAAATATTCTTGTAATAGGCGACAGGATTCGCGTGGAGAGGGAGTTGCGCCGTTTGTTTGGCAAGATTGAAGTCATCTCTTCCGACAAGATGAGCGAGGGAAGTTTGCCCTGAATTGATTGTACTATCGCGGAAATTGTGTCAGGGCTAAATACGTGGCCATCCAACCACCTGTTCATTTCGTATTCAGGCGGACAGTGGTCACAGATAGCCTCGACGCATGGACGAAGAAAAAGAACTGCTCGACATCGTTAAGTACTTCATCGAACGATACGGCCCCGCTGCGGCCGCGCTCATGGACGGTCGTGCGACAGCCTGCGAGCAGGATGGCGATGCGGAGGCGGCTGCGCTCTGGCGATGCGTCGGCGCCGCGATCAGGAAGATCCATCATCCTGTTGAAGAGGCGCGGGCCGGCGCGCCCGACGGCGATCGCCCGAACGCGCCTCCCGCGGTCCCCGACCACGACATCCGCGTCGCCTTCTCGGCCACGCCGCATCCCTATCTGCTGCTCACGCCGGATCTGAGGATCGCCGAGGCCAACGACGCCTACCTCGGCGCGACCCAGACGCGGCGCGAGGACATCCTCGGGCGCGGCGTGTTCGAGGCCCTGCCGGACAATCCGGCATGGACCGACGCAGACGGCGTCCGCAATCTCGGCGCATCGCTTGCACGTGTGGTCGAGCATCGGCGGCCCGACCGGATGGGCATCCAGCGCCACGACGTCCGCAGGCCGGACGGCGTGTTCGAGGAGCGCTGGTGGTCTTCGTTGAACACGCCGGCCTTCGATCAGGACGGGCGGCTGGTGATGATCATCCACCACCCTCAGGAGTTGAAGCACGGGGGGCGCGGCCGCGCCTGAACCGCAGCGGCCGGCGATGGCCCGCTAGCCGTAGACCTTCTTGTAGGCGTCGGTCACCGTGGGCGAATTCACGCTCTGCACCGCGTCGTCCATCGCCTCCTTCATGCACTGCTTGTAGTCGGTCCTCTCCTTGAGGGACATCTTGCCCTTATGGGGACCGCAGACCATCTCGGACGCGTTCTTGATCCGCCTGACCAGCGTCTCGGCGCCGTGAGACGTGGAGATGTCCACGTCCGTGTAGCGCACGTGCTTGCTCTTGGTCTCGTGCGCGCTCCCCGGCGCCCGCTCGTGCACGAGGACGTCGTGGTAGGGCGCGTGCGGCGACGTGGCGGCGGCGAAGGCCGGAGCGGCCGCGGCCGCGAACAGGCCGAGCACGGCCGTGGTGATGGTCAGGGTGCGGATCATGGGGGTTTCCTCGGCAGGTCGCCAGATTTGCCCGCGACTCTTCCGGCTTGAGCTTGGCGCGTCCATCCGTCGAAGACCCGAGGGCGGCGGCCTGAGTCAGGGATGCCGGGCGTCAGCTGGACCGTCCGGCGACGACCGGCCAGGGTTATGCCCGATGGCCCGGATCGACCGGCATCGAGGATCAGCGAGCGTAGGCTTTCCAGTCGAGCCGCGAGATGTGGCGCGAGCCGTGGTGCCATTGCGGGTCGCGGGTCTCCAGCCGGACAGGCAGAGGCGCCGGCGCATGGCGGATCCATACCCGCTGTTCCAGGCCGCCCTGCCGGAAGGCGAAGATCTCGCACTCGAGCCCGTCGAGCTTGTCGCTGCCGATACGCCTGGCTGAGGCCAGCTCCCGATGCCCCTGCGTCTTGCTGTCGAAATAGATCAGCCGCGCGAGCGGGACCCGGAACCCCGACCGCCAGTAGATGAAATCCAGGGCCTGCCTCAGCAGGGGCGGGAGCTTGATCTTGCTGTACTTGTCCAGGTTCGGCGAGAAGACGGTGAACTCGCCGCCGTAGAAATAGAACTTCAGCGTCCGCCCCTCAGCGCTCAGCTCGGCGTACATCAGGTCCGGCCACTTGATCTTGTAGCAACTGTGGATGTCGAGGCGCCTTAGCTTGGCTCCGGTGGTCTGCTCGACCTCGGTCTCGATACTCACGTCGAAGCCGGCCAAGTTGCGCAGATAGGCGCCCGTCTCGTCCAGGGCCGTGAGAGCGCGCCGATCGATCCGTGGGGACCGGCGGGTCGCGCTCGCCGCGAACCCGAGCGCCAGGGACGCGCCCAGCAACATCAGGATCACCGCCAACTCGATCAGATTGTAGGCGGTCAGTTGCATGAACGGCTCTCCGCGGCGAGGTTGTCGATCGAGACGTTCACGCCCGGCGCTAGACCCTCAGATCGACGAAGCGAGGGGAGGGCCGTTCCACTCCGGCGAGGGTTCGCCGCAACAGCGCCGCCCGGATCGCCCAGGGCAGTCTGTCGGGCGGCTGATCGGGCAAGGCGGTGACGGAGGGTCTCGGCGGGACGTGACGGACCTCGTCGTGACGCCAGGTCCAGGTGATCACCCACGTCATGGGACTAGCCCGCGCTGGCGGCCGTCGGCGGGGTGCTCTTCAGGACGTTCAGTCCCTTCACGGCGGCCTTCGCCCAGGTCTTGAACACCGCCTCGAAGTCGGCCTTGTTGGAGACGGAGCTGCGGGACATCATCATGCCGCCCATGTCGCCGACGATCCGTCCGTCCACCGCCCGGCCGACGATGGCGCCGGTCTCGGAATCCCGGGCCTCAAGCACCAGAGTGGCGCTTCCGGCCTCGGGCGCGTAGGTGCGCGAGCGTCCCGCGCTCATGATCTCCGGCGCATTGACGTGCAGGTCGATCACCGCCGTGCGGATCCGCAGCACGTCGGGGGCGGGCGCCGCCACCACCTGGTAGCCGCCATCGGTGAAGGCCTTGGTGAAGATCGCCTTCAGCGAGGCGCTGACCTTCTCCAGCGCCTTCTGGGCGTCCGCGTCCGACAGCTGGCGTGAAAGGCCGCGCGTGGTGTTCCGGTTGTAGTCCCGCAGCCAGTTCTTCCTGAACGCCGCCTCGGGCTGATCGATCATGATCTTGGCGTAGGGGCGAAAGTCGGCCCCCGGCAGGAGGTAGACGGCCTTGATCTGCTTGGACTTCACCCTGACCAGGTGATCCCAGGTCTCGGGAATGTCCTTGGCGTACGCAACGGGCGCGACCTGGGCCGCGAGGCACAGCACGGCGCAGAAAGCGACAAGACCTCGGCGCATGGATCGGCTCCCTGTCGAACGACAGACTTGACCATGACCTCTGGCTTGACCGGGCGGCATCGGTCGAAACCCTGGCTTGGGCCGGGCCAATTGCCGAAAGCCGTCATGGGAAGGCGAGTTGGGTTCAGAACTCCGCACGCGGGCGGCCTGGATGCTGCCAGGCGCGGGTCAAAGCCGTGATGCAGGCCCAGATCAGGCGACCTATCTCGAGGCGGGCGGTCCAGACGGACGGCTTTCGGGTCTGGCTGGCGAGATGGTCGCCTGGAAATGTCGGCGAGGACCGCCGGCGGCTTCCCCGCCAGGATTGCGGCGCGCAGCTCATGTCGCTCATCCCCCCGATCGGCCTCAGCGGGTCATGGTCGGGCGGACGACGCAGCGGAAGCCCAGGTGACAGGCCGAGGTGTCCACCGCCATCGGCTGGCGGGCGGCCGGCCGGAAACGGCTGCAGTAGCTCGGGGAGCACAGATAGGAGCCGCCCTTCACCGTCCGCCGGGGCACCTTCAGATGGGCCAGGGCCGGATCGTCGCTCAGGCCTTCCCATCCGCCGGACCGGCTCTTGAAGCTGCAGCAGCGCACGTCCGAAACGGCGCCGCTGCGGGTGGACCACCAGTCGCGGGTCCATTCCCAGACATTCCCGATCATGTCGGAAAGGCCGTAGCCGTTCGGCGGATAGGAGCCGACCGGGGAGGTGCGCTCCCAGCCGCTTTCGACCCTGTGCTCGTAGGGGTACTCGCCGCGCCAGATGTTGGCCATGCGTCGACCGTCGGGATCCAGCTCTTCGCCCCAGGCGTAGGTCGCGCCGTCCATCCCGCCGCGCGCCGCGAACTCCCACTCCGCCTCGGTGGGCAGATCGGTGCGCGACCAGGCGAGATAGGCGCTGATGTCGTCCCAGGACAGTTGCACCACCGGATGGTCGTCGAGGCCTTCCAGCGAACTGTCCGGACCGAGGGGATGGCGCCAGTCCGCTCCCGCGACGAAGGACCAGCCGTCTCCGGTCTCGCCGGGCGCCGGCGCCTGGAAGACCAGGGAGGCGGGGCCGGCGACGCCGCCGGGGCCCATCGGCCGTTCCAGGGCGTCCGCGCTGCGCTCGGCGGTGGTCACCCAGTCGGTGGCCATGACGAAGCGCGAGAACTGGCGGTTGGTGACCGGCATGGCGTCGATCCAGAACCCGTCCACCGAGACAGTGCGGGCCGGCGCCTCTTCGGGTTCGTTGCGGTCCGAGCCCATGCGGAACTGGCCGCCCTTGATCCACACCATGCCCGGCCGGGGCTGGTAGCGCCGAAGCTTGGTGGGAACGGTCGGGGCGAGGGTGTCGAGCATGCGGGATCCTATTGGCGAAGGGGCGAGCGGAGCGTCCATCCGGGCGGGCATGCCTAGGCGACGCCCCCGGATGCGGTGGTCGTCGGCGAGCGCAGACGTTCGGAGACGTTTTTCGGCAGCCCCTGGGAGGTCCGATCGGAGGACGCTTCCACGCGACATGGCCACTTCCGGAAGGGGGATGTCATGCGGCGGCGGGCTCCAGGGCTGGGATCGCCGGCTCGCAGGAGACGGCGAAGACACGCTGATCACAGCCGCTTTGGGCTTTGCAGGACATCCGGTGTTCACCGGAGTGACGGTTCAATCGCCCCGGACCAGGCGGACGAAGTTCGTGGAAAGAGGCCCCGCGCTCAGAGCGCGGGGCCAGTTCGGGGGAATGCGCCAGAAACGGAGGCCCGGAGGCTGGGAGGGGACAACCAGGCCAAGACGCAGGAGGCAGCTTGGACTTGGCGATGATCTGAGGCGATCAGGTGATGGACCGAGACGGGCCCGGAATTCTACCCGGTGGCGGGCGGAATTCACCTGAGACCGAGGGGCTCAGGAGGCTGGCGGCGGCGGTGCGAGGTGGGGCGGGTCGCCTCCGCAGAGGGGATCAGGCGGAGGCGACCCTATGCACCGTGAAACTCTCCGGCTTGGTCACTGTGGGGCGCCGGGGCGCCGGAGAGCGCTTGCGATGCGTGAGTTCAGATTGCCCCGGCCCGGATCGCCAGACCATCAGGGGATTCCCTGAGTGCAGTGCAGAAATTTCGCTGGGGCCGGGAGCTCGGCCGGGCGGCCTGCTGGGCAAAAGGAAAGCGGCGGACGCACTTGCCTGCGCCCGCCGCTGCTCGATCCGCTACGCCACTTCCGAAGCCGTCCGCCGCTGGCTGGGCCAGCGAAGCGGCCGGCGAGTCGGTCAGAACCGGTAGTCCACGCCCACGCGGAGGATGTTGGATTGGATCTTTCCGGAGGCGCCGATCACCGCGTAGCCGTTGGGCGTCGCCTTGGAGCCACTGACAGTGCCAAGGTCGGTGAAGAGCCACTCCGCCTTGATCGCCCAGTTCGGACTGAGGGCGTAGCCAGCGCCGACGCCGGCGGCCCATCCCACCTGGGTGGCGCTCTGGGAGAGGCTGGCCGCGTTGGGAGGCACGCGATTGTCCGAATAGCTCACCGTCTGCTTGACGTCGCCCACGGCCAGGCCGCCGGTGGCGTAGAGGAGCCAACGGCCCGTCTGCCATCCGATTTTCGGCCGAAGCGTCCAGAGCCAGTCGGTCTTCTGGGTCTGGCTGACGGTGACCATCGGGGTCGGCGGTGGCGGAATGATCGGCTGGGTGACCGACGACTGGAAGGTCCTGGTGATGTTCTGGTCCAGGTTGAATGCGTCGAAATCGGTTTCGAAGCCGAGCACCAGGCCCGAGCTCTGGTACTTGTAATTGAAGCCGCCCTCGATACCCCCCGCGAAGCCTGCTGGGTTGTTCTTGCCGATCACGGTGGTGATCGCGGTGATGTCGGCGGGCGGGATGACGACCGCCCCGTTTCCGGGCGCTGCCGACAGGTGCTGGGAGCCGTGACCCCAGTTTCCGCC
>Ga0265338_10008077_pt1 | contig 12864 bp, 11 predicted proteins | sample 42126metaG_FD_193579 | JGI IMG/M metagenome (GOLD analysis project Ga0265338, IMG submission 193579) | Rhizosphere microbial communities from Carex aquatilis grown in University of Washington, Seatle, WA, United States - 4-21-26 metaG | ecosystem: Host-associated > Plants > Roots > Rhizosphere... | reverse complement strand
GTGGGCTGCATTCTTTCGCCGCTTCGCGGCTGGGGTCAGGGCAGGGTTTCGAAGGTGGGGGCGGGGGACTTAGTGAGGAAAGATTCAGATCCCCACTTCTCGCTAAGAACGCGAGAAATGGGCACCCGGGTTTCTTGGAGCTACTTGCGGGTGGCGAGCCTGAGCAGGAGGCCGGTGGCGGCGAGGGCTCCTAGGCTGAGGGCGGAGCGGGTCATTGAGGCGCGGACTTCGGATTCGCGCTGGCGGACGGAGGCGGACTCGGGATAGGGATCGTCGTGGTCAAGCGCAGAGGGTTGAAGCGTCATTTGGAGGACTTCGGCGAGGTGGAGGGCGTGGCGGTTGGTGCCTTGGGCGATCTGCTCGCGGCAACTGAAGCCGTCGGCGATGATGAGCCAGTCGGCGGGGGCGCGGCGGACGGCAGGGAGGAGTTCGAGTTCTCCGATGGCCTGGGAGATTTCGTACTTATCTTTATCCCGCTCGAAGCCGAAGGATCCGGCCATGCCGCAGCATCCGGGGGCGGGGGATTGGAAGTCGACGCCGATGCGGTGCAGGAGGGACTCCTCGGCGGTCATCTTCATGATGGATTTGTGGTGGCAGTGGCCGTGGAGCAGGGCTTTGCGGGGGAGTTGCGGGAGCGGGGCGCTGCCGGAGTTTTGTTCGAGAAACTCGCTGAGCAGAAATGTCTGGCGCGATAGGGCTTGGGCGCGCTGGTCGTGCGGGAAGAGGTTGATGAGTTCGTCACGGAAGACGGCGACGCAGCTGGGCTCGAGTCCGACGATGGGGATTCCGGCTTCGATCTCGGGTTCGAGCTGGTCGAGAATTTCGAGGAGCAGCGATTGGGCGCGGTCGAGCATGCCGAAGTCGTAGAGGGGGCGTCCGCAGCAGAGGTTGGCCTGGGGGACGACGACGCGGTATCCGGCGGCTTCGAGGACTTCGACGGCGGCGCGGGCGGTGGCGGGGAGGAAGTAGTTGTTAAAGGTGTCGGCCCAGAGGAGGACGGGGGGCATTGAGTCATTGGGGGATTTGGGGATTGAGCGATTGGATTCTCTTCTTCGATAGAACCATTGTTTGAAGGTTTCGGGGGCGAAGGGCGGAATGGTGCGCTGGGGTGGAATTCCGGCGACTCGTTTCGCGATGTCGCGGAGGAATGGGAGTTGCGTTGTCAGGTTTACGAGCCCGGGGGCATTCGAGGCCAGGCGGGCCCAGAGGTCGATGTTGCCGAAGGCGTAGGCGCTGCGGGGGCGGATGCGGCCTTCATAATAATGAGAGAGGAATTCGGCTTTGTAGGTGGCGACGTCGACGCCGACGGGACAATCGCTCTTGCAGCCTTTGCAGGCGAGGCAAAGGTCGAGAGAATCTTTTACTTCTTCGCTGCGCCAGCCGTCACGGATGACTGCGTCTTCCCGGTTTTGTCCCTGGGTCATCTCCCAGAGTAGGTGAGCGCGGCCGCGGGTGGAGTGTTCTTCTTCGTGGGTGGCGCGCCAACTGGGGCACATCACGCCACCGTCGCCAACAGGGCTATCGCGGCGGCACTTGCCCACACCGACGCAACGGAGCGCGGCGTGGGAGAGGCTGCCGTGATCGGCGGGAAATTGAAAGCGGGTCGCAGGCTCCCAGGGGGCGTAGTTCGCGCCGAGACGAAGATTATCGTCGAGTTTGTTGGGGGGCTTTCCTGCCGGACCAATCAACTTGCCGGGGTTCATCTTCCAGTCGGGATCCCAAGCGGACTTGAAATCGCGAAAGGCCTGCATCAGCTCGGGGCCGAACATTTTGGGGAGAAGTTCGGCGCGGGCTTGTCCGTCGCCGTGTTCGCCGGAGAGGGAGCCGCCGTAGCCGACGACGAGGTCGGCGGCTTCTTCGACGAACTTGCGGAAGGTGGCGATTCCCTCTTTCGATTGCAGGTCGAAGTTGAGGCGCGTGTGCACGCAGGCGTGGCCGAAGTGGCCGTAGAGCGAGCCTTTGTAGTGGAAGTCCGCCATCATCTTGCGGAGATCGCGGAGATAGCCGCCGAGTTTTTCGGGAGCGACGGCGGCGTCTTCCCATCCTTCCCAGTTCAGAGGTTCGCCTGGGACGTGCGAAGTGGCACCGAGACTGGATTCGCGAATCTCCCAGATGCGGCGGGCTTGCGAGCCCGAGTAGAGCTGGACGTTTGGAGGAGCGGCGCTTCGACTGAGCGAATCGATCAGGCGCAGCGCCTGCGACTCGGCTTCTGACAGAGTCTGTCCGCCGAACTCGACCATGAGCCATCCGCCGCCTTCGGGGAGCAGGGCGAGTCCTTCGGAGTTGAGGCCTTTGACGCGCTCGTAGTAGACAAGAAGATCGTCGAAACCTTCGAGGCCGATGGGGTGGTGCTCCATGACTTCGGGGACGTGATCGGCACACTGGAAGATGTCGGGATAAGCGACGACGGCGAGAACGCGCTCGGGAGGACTCTCGACCAGGCGACAAGTGGCTTCGAGAACCGTGGCGCAGGTGCCTTCGGAGCCGACCAGGGCGCGAGCTACGTGGAAGCCATTTTCTGGAAGCAGGTAGTTGAGGTTGTAGCCAGAGACTCGGCGCGGGATGTTGGGAAACTTCTTGCGGATCAGGTCTGCGTATTGGTTGGCGATTTGGTGCAGGGAGTCGCGGATTTCATGGGCGCGGCTGCGGCCCGATACTTCCGGGCCGCCGGACGGCCCCTTCGACGCGCTTCGCTTGCTCAGGGCAAGCTCGGGGAAGCCGTCCCCACATGGTTCGATAAGATCTCGGCCGACTTTCAGGCGGGTGCCGTCGTAGGTTACTACTTCCAGTTCTTCTATGTTCTCGTCGGTCTTGCCGGCCATTACGGAGTGGACGCCGCAGGAGTTGTTGCCGATCATGCCGCCTAGAGTGCAGCGATCGTGGGAGGCGGGATCGGGCGCGAAGGTCAGATGATGTTTTTCGGCGGCGTTGCGAAGGGTGTCGAGCACGACTCCGGGTTGCACGCGGGCGATGCGGCGCGCGGGATCGATTTCGAGGATCCGCGACATGTACTTGGAAAAATCCAGCACGACGGCGACGTTGCAGCACTGGCCGGCGAGCGAGGTGCCGCCGCCACGGCAGAGCAGCGGAGCGTTGAACTCACGGCATGCGGAGATGGTGGCGAGGACGTCATCGACATCGCGAGGCAGCACTACGCCGATGGGAACCTGGCGATAGTTGGAACCGTCGGTGGAGTAGAGGGCGCGGGTGCCGGGGTCGAAGCGGACTTCGCCGCGAATGTGCGGGCGCAGGGCCTCCGCCAGCCCCGAAGCGTCGGTCCGTGTGGACTGCGGAGCTGGGGCGGAGTCTGAAATGCTGTCTGACATGGACCCGAGTTCTTAGTTGGACCCTGGCTTGGTCACATTGGTGATCTGGAACTTGGAACCGTCGCCGTTCGACTCTATTTTGACGGTGACCATGTTCTTATGGTCATTGGAGACGATGGTGCAAACGTTCTGGTCGGCGGTGGTACTCATCGCGTTCGGGAACTTGGACTTGTAGAAGGCGCAGACTTTGTCGAGCGAGTCCGTGCTTTCGAACATGGCGGTGGCGGTGTGGACGCCCATGAATGTGGCGCTGGTAGCACCGTTGCGCTGAACTTCCGCTCCGGGGTAGATGTCGATACCCAGGTCTTTCGCAGCCTGCTCCGGATCTTTGGAGCTTTCGACATTGCCGAAGGGAGTTTCGACTTTCACGTGATCGCCTTCCTGATGGACGTGAGCGCTCTTGGCGACGCGATAGGCAAAGAAACCGACGCTGGCCACGCCGAGGATTCCGATGCCGACGATGACGGCAACGACGATCAGAATGATTTTGAGGGCGCTGCTTCCGCCTTTGGCGGGAGGAGCGCCTGCCGCCATCGGGGGTGGTGCGGTGGGCGTTGCCGCGGGAGCTCCCGCGGCCGCGCCGCTGGAAGCGCCGCACTTGCTGCAGAACTTTGTCCCGGGAGTAAGAGTTGCTCCGCAAGAATTGCAGAATGCCATAAGTCACCTCTGAGCGGTGGGATGTTTCAGCTCGACGGGGGAGTATACCGCAGATTGGGAGGAGAAGGCAGTGTTGGTGGGGCGACTGCCCCTACACATTTTTCAATCCAACTTGCTTAGCTCCAGGAGCGGGTGCCGTAGTCGGCCATGGAGAGGGCCAGAAGAATGAACAGGAAGAATACGGTTGAGATGACTACCAGCTTGAGGAGTTTTTCGTGGGCGCCCTTGATGTGCATGAAGAAGAGGGCGACCAGCAGCGCTTTGACCGTGGCGATGGTGAGGGCGACGGCGGCATTGAAGTGTCCGAGATCGATGCGGGCGGCGAAGACGGTGAGAGCGGTGCCGACGAGCAGAGTGATCCAGATTCCGATGTAGAAGGTTAGCGACGATTCTTTGTGTTCTTCGGACATGCCAGCCTCTTTGATTATGCAAACCTTGTTTATAGGGTCTTGGTTTGTCGTTCAACACGGCTTACGCGCGACGCCGATCAAGCGGGAGATCCTTCGCTTCGCCTGAAGAACGGCTCCGCTCAGGATGACACCGTTATATGAGACGACAAACCGCACCGCTATCTCTTAATCAATGCAAGTCCTACTTATGTAAATCGATCAAATAGAGCAAGGGAAACAGGTAGATCCATACAATGTCGACGAAGTGCCAGTACAGGCCTCCCATTTCTACGGGAGTATTCCATTCGGGAGTGAAGCGTCCCTTCCACGAGGCGTAGAGCAGCCAGGTGAAGAAGCCGATGCCGATGATCATGTGGAGCGCGTGCAATCCGGTCATGACGAAATAGAGAGCGAAATAGATTTGCACGTGGCCCTGGTTGATCCCGGCCGGGCCCGTTCCGGCGTTTGAACTGGTTGCGCCTTCCTGCACGAAGTTGAAGCTGGGGCCGGGGACGTGATGCTCCTTGAACTTGTCCGCGTATTCGATGGCCTTGATGCCAAGGAATCCGAAGCCGAGGAGGATGGTGAGCACGAGGTTGCCGAGCAACATGGCGCGCTTGGCGCGCTGCGCCGCATAGACCGCGAAGACAACGGTCAAGCTGCTGCAGATGAGGACGGCGGTGTTGGTGGCGCCGAGTTTCCAGTTGAGCGACTGGCTGGCGGCGGCGAATTCGGGGAAGTACTTGAGGCGATAGATCAGGTAGGCGCAGAACAGGCCGCCGAAGAACATGACTTCGGTGGCGAGGAAAATCCACATGCCGAGGCTGGCGGCGTCGCGCTGCTGCTGGGGTTCGGCGAAGTGATGCAGCAGGGCCGGGTTGTGGCCGTGAGATTCCGCGTGCGGCTGTCCCTGGATGGCGACGGTTGGGCTATCCGACATTGGGAGCCTCCCCACCGGTGTGCGCGTCGATTTCCTCGTAGTTGTACGCTTCCCAGGTCACTACGGGTTCCTGCTCAAAGTTGAACGTTGTTGGCGGAGAGGCGGTCTGCCACTCGAGGCCGGCGGCGTTCCACGGATTGTCGGGTGCGGGCTTTCCGTAGCGCATGGACCAGAGGAAGTAAATCATGGGCAGCAGGTAACCGACGCCGAGTACGGTAGCACCGGCGGTCGAGAGCACGTTCAGGATCTGGAACTCGGCCGGGTACTGGTAGTAGCGGCGCGGCATCCCCATGTAGCCGAGGATAAATTGCGGGAAGAAAGTCAGATTGAATCCGATGAAGACGATGAGGGCAGCGAGGCGAGCCCAGCCTTCGGGATAGAGGCGTCCGGAAATTTTGGGCCACCAGAAATGCATGCCGCCGAGATATCCCATGAGGGCGCCGCCGACCATGATGTAGTGGAAGTGGGCGACGACGAAGTAGGTGTCGGTAACGTGGACGTCGATGCCGAGGCAGGCGAGGAAGAGTCCGGTCAGCCCGCCGATCGTGAACAGGCCGAGGAAGCCGAAGGCGTAGAGCATGGGCGCATCGTAGCGGATCGATCCCTTGTAAAGAGTGGCGGTCCAGTTGAAGACCTTGACGGCGGAAGGAACGGCTACGGAGTAACTCAGCAGCGAAAAGACAAGCGCGGCGTAGACCGAGATGCCGGCCACGAACATGTGGTGCGCCCAGACGAGAAATCCGAAGACGGCGATGGAGATGGAGGAGATCGCCACGAAGCCGTAGCCAAAAATGCGCTTGCGCGAGAAGCAGGCGATGATCTCGCTGACGATGCCCATCGAGGGCAGAATCATGATGTAGACGGCGGGGTGCGAGTAGAACCAGAACAAATGCTGGAAGAGCAGCGGATCGCCACCCAGCTTGGGATCGAAGATGCCGAGATGCAGCGTGCGTTCGACCGCAACCAGCACGATCGTGATGGCGACGACGGGCGTGCCGAGAATCTGGATGATGCTGGTAGCGTAGTGGGCCCAGATGAAGAGCGGAAGGCGCGACCAGGTCATGCCGGGGGCGCGCATGCGGTGGATGGTGACGATGAAATTCAGCCCGGTGAGGATGGAGGAGAATCCGGCGACGAAGATAGCGAGTCCGGCTTCGACGATTTTTGTGTTGGTGAAGGCGGTGCTGAAGGGCGTGTAGAAGGTCCAGCCGGTGTCGACGCCGCCGGTCAGCATGCAGTGCAGCATCATGACGCCGCCGATGATGTAGAGGTACCAGCTCAGCAGGTTGATGCGCGGGAAAGCGAGATCTTTCGCGCCGATCATCATGGGCACGAGGAAGTTGCCCAGGACGGCGGGGATCGACGGGATGAGAAAGAAGAAGACCATCACCATGCCGTGCATGGTGAACAGCTTGTTGTAGGTATCGGCCTGCACTAGGTCGCCGGTGGGCGTGAGCAGTTCGAGGCGGATGAGGAGCGCGAAGAATCCGCCGATGAAGAAGAAGAACGTGATGGAGATGAGGTAGAGAAGCGCAATGCGCTTGTGGTCCGTGGTCAAGAGCCACGAGCCGACGCCGTACTCCTTATTCAGGTAGTTCACACGCTCAACGGGTTGTGCCGTTGTGGTCGCGGTAGCCATACTCATTTCACCTGACTTCCCTTGGTTGCGTCTTTCGCCGGAACGGCCACGGCGGGCTTGACGCTGCCTCCGGCTTCGCCGGGTTTGGATAACGATTTCACGTATGCCACCAGGGCGTTCAGTTGTTCTTCACTGACTAGTCCCTGAAAGGTTGGCATGACGGGCTTGAATCCCTTCACGACTTTCGCGCCGGGATCGAGAATGGATTCGCGGACGTAATTTTCGTCGGCGGTGATCATGCGTCCGTCTTCGAGTTGCACGGGCGTGCCGAAGACTCCCTGCAAGTTGGGGCCGCGGCCTTGCGTGTCGCTGCGATGGCAGGTGACGCAGCCGAGTTCGGAGAAGATTTTTTCGCCGGTGGCGGAAAGCGGACCGGTGGTGCCACCGCTCATCCACGCTTCGTATTGCGCGGGCTCCTGGACGACGATGGAGCCGATCATGCCGGAGTGCTGCGTGCCGCAATATTCGGCGCAGAACAGGTGATAGGTGCCGGCCTTGGTGGCGCGGAACCATGCGACCGTGTAGCGGCCGGGGAGCACGTCCTGCTTCATGCGGAAAGCGGGTACGTAGAAGCTGTGGATGACGTCTTGCGAGGTCATGATGAGTTTGACGTCGCGGCCGACGGGGACGTGAAGTTCGTTGATCTCGCGCTGGCCTTCGGCGTGTTCGAGCTTCCACATCCATTGTTTCGCGACGACGTAAACTTCGGTGGAGTCGCGGGGAGGGGTGCGTCCCTTGAAGTAGACGACCGCGCCCCAGGCGAAGATCACCATGAAGACGCCGAGGGGAATGATCGACCAGGTAATTTCCAGCGGCGTGGAGCCTTCGATCTGCTCGGCCTGAACGCCGTGCTGGCGGCGGTAACGTGCGGCGAAGTAGATGAGGGCCGTAAAGATGAGCAGGGTCATCATCCCGGAGACGATGAGCAGGAAGATGTACAGGGCGTCGACGTTGCCCGACATCGCGGAAGCCCGATCCGGCCATAATGGAAAGTTATCGAACATAATTTCTTAAAAAATGCAGGAGCTCAGGAATGCAGAAGTTAGAAGTCAGAATTCAGAAGTAAAACCGAGTCGTCCTTTACGTTACTTCTGCATTCTTACTTCTGACCTCTGACTTCTTACTTCTGACTTGCTTACACACGACTCCAATCTCTGCGCCGCTGCGCGGCTCGATCCAGACGGAACAAGATCAGGAGGAGCGCGCCGAGCAGCACGATGGTGATTCCGGCTCCCAGCCGCAAAATGTTGTTGACGATCGCACCGTATTTTCCTGTGGCAGGATCGTAGTGATAGCAGTAGAGCAGCACCTGATCGACGGCGTTGCCGATCTTGCCTTGCGAGGCCTCGACGAGACCCATGCGCAAATCTTTCGGGGGATAGTCGACACCGTAGAAGTAGCGCGAGATGCGGCCTTGCGGGGTCAGCACCATGATGGCAGTCGCGTGCGCGTACTGGTTGATCTTGGGGTCGTATTGATATTGAAATCCGACGGCCTTGGTGAGGGCGTTGATCGACTCGGCGGAGCCAGTCAGGAAATGCCATCCGGATGCGGCGTTGGGACGGCCGTAGCGCTTGAGGTATTCCTGCTTCTTGGCGGCGGCGATGGCGGGTGTCTCGTTCGGATTGAAACTTACGGTGATGACGTCGAACTGGTCGCCGACGTCGAACTTCACCATCTTCATGCTGCCGCTCAATCCGGCAAGGGCTTCTCCGCAGAGCATGGTGCAGTTGTAGTAGACGAGGTTCAGGATGAGCGGCTTTTTGCCGAAGTAGTCGCCGAGGGTAACGGGGTGACCAGTGTCGTCGGTGAACGCGAGATCGGGAGGAACCTGTCCGTCCAAGTGCTGTTCGATGCCGACGTTCTGCAGGTATGGAGGACGGACACTGGCCGGAGGCGACATGATGCCTTTGGACATTGCCTGGGACAAGGCTTGGGTGCAGGTGATGGTCAGCAGGGCCACAAGTGCGAATAGAACGCGGCATCGGTTGCGCTTATTGGCCGCGGGAGTCGAGCTTCGCTCGACCGGACGGGCGAGGGCGGCCGTCCCTACACGAACCGTGCCTACCGTTGCTGGCTGCGATACCAACATCGAATTGTGATTCTTGGGGCTCAATGCTTTTTTCCGTTCTCGGTGATTCTCTTGCCGCGGGGCGGATCTTCTGCCTTGGGCTCCTGCACCTTGGGCTCTTGTACCTTGGGCTCTTGTACCTTGGGCTGCTGGGCGCGGGCTGCGAGGCCGCGCTGGGCTACCAGGTCCATGGCACGATCGATGGGGATGCGGACGGTTCCGGCATTCTTGTCGAGGTAGTCGTAAGTGCTCAGCGTTTGTTCTTCTTTGAGGCGAATGTCGTTCAGCTGGACGCGCTCGTCTTCTTCCAGCTTGGGATTGGGAAATGCAGCCTGCGGATAATCTTTCTGGATGCGGCGCGTATCTTGCGGAGCATTCGTGACGAGCGGGTTCACCGGGGTCTGCTGCGCCTCGGAGCGCTTCTCGAGATAGGAATACAATCCCGCAACTACGAAGTAGACGAAGAGTCCGGCGACGGCGAGGCCGAGGAGGAAGTAAAGTACTCCGGCAGCGCCGATGTCGTGGCGCTCGTAGCCTCCGTTGCCGGTCTGGTTCGCGTGATTGGTTTGGTTACTCATACCTGGTCATTCCTACTTGAGCGACTCATGCTTAGCTACTCATGCATTTTCCGGGTGATGATGGTGCGGCTCCAGAACTTCTCCGGCTGACGGATCATAGGCCGGCAGCAGCGGCAACGCGCCGAGGTTGCGGAAGAAGTAGGCGAGCCAGAATCCACCGATGGCGACGGGTACGACTACGTCCGCCACGGTGAAGCTAAACGTCGGCGAGAAGTTTGGTTCGATGATCCAGAACAAATCCAGATAGCGCATCAAGAGCAGCCATACCGCCAGCCAAACAAGTTTGCGAATGTTGCGCTTGAAGGGGCGCGACAACAGAATTGCGAACGGAACCGCGAAGTGGAAGATGACGATGAACAGGCCGACGAAGCCCCATCCGCCGTTCAAGCGGCGCATGTAATAGGTGATCTCGGAGGGCAAGTTTCCGGCCCAGATGATGAGCCACTGCGAGAAGTTGAAGTAGGCCCAGACCATAGTGAAGGCGAGCATCCACTTGCCGTGGTCGTGAACGAAGTCGGGCTTCAACATCTCTGACATCGGCTTGTAGTTGTAGAGGATGCGCTCGACGACCACGGCGAAACACATGGCCGAGAGCACTTCGCCGATAAGAATGACGAGACCGAAGATGGTGGAGATCCAGCTGGGATCGAGCGACATGACCCAGTCGATGGCGGCGAAGGAGATGGTGAAAGCGTAGAGGATGAGGCCGGGGCCAGCGACGGCCTTGAAGCGATCGGTGTTGTCAGGCGCGCCGGCGCGGTCCGTTTGCTTGGACCAGTGCGAGAGCAGGAACGACAGCAGGTTCCAGATGGCGAAATAAACGATGGCGCGAAGGATGAAACCGTTCGTAGTGAGATAAGTCCGGGTGATGTCTTCGAGGTGCTCGCGGAGGTGCTTGTCTTGGATCAATTCAAGCGGGCGCGCCCAAATGTACAGCTTGTGCATTCCGAGGATGATCGGAATGAACAGGACTGCGAGCAGAGGCACGGTGCGCATGGCCGCGCCCAGGATTCGTCGGATGACCATGCCCCATCCGCCGCCGGTGAGGTGGCGGATCATGAGGATCGCCATGGAACCCAGGGCTACACCGAGCCACGCCATAAAGCCGAGCAGGTAGGCGCGGTAGAACTGGTCGGGGTGTATGAAGGCGAGGATGACGGCGACAATGCCGAAGACGACGCCGACAATCAGCGACCGCTGCGCGATGGTCTTCACCACCGGAGGGGCCGTCAGATCGAGTTGTTTCACAGGCGCCGCGGTCATCTTTCTTCCTCAGGTTTCGAATTGGTTTCTGGCTTGATGGCCGGCAGACTGGCACCCGTTCCGCTGTCGCCGAACTTCGGCGGCTCGGAGGGAATTTTCTGCCCGGCGGGAACGTCGGCCATGGTCGCATTCTGGCTCAACTGGAGCGCGCGAACGTAGGCGACGATGTTCCAGCGGTCCTGCGGGGGAATCTGCGAGGCGTAGTCGGGCATGATGCCGAAGCCTTCGGTGATGACGCCGTAGAAATATCCGACAGGAGCTTTTTGCAGGCGAACGATGTGGAACGATGGCGGCTTGCGCGCGAATCCGCGGGACGGGACGAATCCGTTGCCGTCTCCTACGCGGGAGTGGCAGGGGGCGCAGAAAACATTGAAGCGCTCGCGGCCGCGGGCCAGGACTTCTTTGGTTATGGGGAACGGCATCACGTCGCCCGGGTTGTTGCCGATCTTGCCGGTGTAGAAATACGTGTCTTCGTGGAGCTGGCCGCGGGCGATCGTGCCCTCGACTGGAGGACGGGCGGAGCGCTGGTCGGCGTAGAAGTCGCTGCGCGCGAGTGGATTCTGGCGCGGCTGGACGTGCATGTCGATGCGGCAGGCGGAGGTGAGGGTGATCGCGACGCTCACGGCAAAGACCTTTAACCACAGGGGGCACAGAGTTTCACAGCGGAAACCCCATGACGTCGGCGTTCGTGGAATCCCACCCCCTTCGACAGGCTCAGGGCAGGCTTTGCGCACAGAACGCGCAAGGATGGGGCACCCGCACCCGACTTTTGTGGAGATCCAAAGTTGGCGGAGGAGGCTCATCTAGCTGGGCACCTCCGAAACGGAGCGTGGGGAGAGAGCTTCGAGGAATTTGCGCGTGCCGGCCGGGTCGTACTTCTTGTCGGAGGAAAACACGATTAAGAAGAAGCGATCTTTCGAGGCCGACGAGAAGCGCGGAACATTGAAGACCGGGTGATAGGGCATGGGCAGGCCGTTCAGGGCGAGCATGCCGAAGACCGCGGAGATTCCGGCGAACAGGATCGTCATCTCGAATGTGATTACGATGAACGCGGGCCACGAATGGTAGGGCTTACCGCCGATGTTCAGCGGGTAGTCGACCACCGACATCCAGTACTGCATGAGGTATCCGGTGAGGCCGCCGATGATGCCGCCGATCAGCACTACAAGCTGGACATCGTGGTGGTCGGGGCCAATTTCGTCGGCCAGGCCCTCGACGGGAAATGGACTGTAGGCGTCGATCTTCTTGTAGCCAGCCTGGCTGGTCGCGTGGGCGGCGTCGAGCAGGGCTTGCGCGGAGTCGAATTCGGCCATGATGCCGTAGATGGGATCGCGTTTCATATTGCGAACCTCGCCATCATTCCTTCACCTCCGCCTCAGGCAGCAGGGTGCGCATCTCGAAGATGGAGATTGCGGGCAGCACGCGCAGGAACAGGAACATGGCGGCGAGGAACATGCCGATGGTGCCGATGTAGGTCATCCAGTCCCAACGCGTGGGGTAGTACATGCCCCATGACGAAGTCAGGAAGTCGCGATGCAGGCTCATGACAACGATGACGAAACGCTCGAGCCACATGCCGACGAGAATCACGGCGGAGACGAAGAACAGCGCCACCGGACTGACGCGCAGCTTGCGAATCCAGAGGACTTGCGGCACAAAGATGTTGCAGATCAGGAGGGCCCAGTAGGCTCCCTTGTACGGACCGTGCAGGCGGTTCCAGAGCGTGAAGGCGTCGTAACGATCGCCACCGTACCATCCCATGAAGGCCTCGATGACGTATCCATAGGCGACGATCAATCCGGTCGCGAGCATGACTTTCGCGGAGTTCTGCAGGTGGCGCTCGGTGATGAAGTCTTCGAGGCCGTAAATTTTGCGGATGGGGATGGCCAGCATGAGCACCATGGCGAAGCCGGAGTAGATGGCACCCGCGACAAAGTACGGCGGGAAGATGGTGGTGTGCCATCCGGGGACGATGCCGACGGCGAAATCGAAGCTCACGAC
>Ga0265338_10008075_pt1 | contig 12865 bp, 7 predicted proteins | sample 42126metaG_FD_193579 | JGI IMG/M metagenome (GOLD analysis project Ga0265338, IMG submission 193579) | Rhizosphere microbial communities from Carex aquatilis grown in University of Washington, Seatle, WA, United States - 4-21-26 metaG | ecosystem: Host-associated > Plants > Roots > Rhizosphere >... | reverse complement strand
GGCGGGCGGGAGCGGCGCTGCTGGGCGTCGCGGCGGGCTGGGCGTCCTGGCTGCCGTACGTGTCGCGGACCAAGTTCTTCTACTACGCGCTCGAGTTCGAGCCGTTCCTGATCATCTGCATCGTGCTCTGCCTGGGGCTGATGCTCGGGTCGCTGTCCGCCACCCCGGCACGAAGAGTGGCCGGGGCGCTACTCGTCGGCGTCTACGTCCTTGCGGTCCTGATCGTGTTCTGGTATTTTTACCCGATCCTCGCGGGGAAGATCATCCCGTACTCGGACTGGCTGCAGCATATGTGGTACTCACGCTGGATCTGAGCCCGCCTTCACCCTCTGGGCGCATCCGCACCGTCTGGGCGTATCCGCGGTTTTCGCTTATGAGCGTTTTTAGAGGGTAGGTTAAGCGTACTCGCGACGACGCGACATATCTTGAGGTGATCTCGGTCACAAACTGGACCGTCGGCCCCCTGCCGTACGTCTATATGAGTGAGTGAGCAGGAACCGACAACCCTCCGGAGCCAGAGATGAGCCCGAACGAAGACGCCGGCGACGACAGTCGCGCCCGGTTCGAGCGCGACGTGCTGCCGCAGCTCAGCCAGCTTTACCCGGCGGCGCTGCGGATGACGCGGAACCCCGTCGACGCCGAAGACCTGGTCCAGGAGACGTCGGTCAAGGCGTACGCGGCGTTCCACCAGTTCCGCCCGGGTACCAACCTGCGGGCCTGGCTCAACCGGATCCTCACCACCACGTTCATCAACGTCTACCGCAAGCGGCGCCGCGAGCCGCAGCAGGCGCTCGGCAGCGACCTGCAGGAGTGGCAGATGTCGGCCGACCGGCTGGCCCCGCCGGTCCCCTCGGCCGAGGCCGAGGCGCTCGACCACATGACCGACTCCGACCTGCTGCGCGCGCTGCGCGGTCTCCCCAAGGAGTTCCGCACGACGGTCTACCTGGCCGACATCGAGGGCTACCCGTACCGGGAGATCGCCGAGATCATGGGTACCCCGGTCGGCACGGTGATGTCCCGGCTGCACCGCGGCCGCCGCAAGATCCGCGAGCAGCTCGCGGACAGCGGCCTGCTGCCGCCCGCCCCGGAGGGCTCCGGGGCCTAACGGCCGCCCGGGTTACCACCCGGGTCGGCGCCCCACCCCAGGGCCACCGGGTCGAACGCGTTCTCCAGGTAGATCTGGTGCCACAGGGAGAACACCACCAGCGACCACACCTGGCGCCAGCGGACGCCCGGGTCGCCGTCGCGGAACCGGCGCAGCAGGTCCTCCACCGCGTCGCGGTCCAGCCACTCCTCGGTGCGGGCGGCGTGCACCACATGCTCGGCGTAGCCGGACAGCTCACCGTGGAACCAGTGGCCGATCGGCACCGGGAACCCGAGCTTGCGGCGCTCCGCGCTCTCCTGCGGCAGCAGGCTGCCGACCGCCTCGCGCAGCGCGAACTTGGTGGTGGCGGCGGCCGTCTTCTCCGCCCGGGCGAGCCGGCTGGCCACCCCCATCACCTCGCGGTCGAGGAACGGGGTGCGCAGCTCAAGGCCGTGCGCCATCGACGCCCGGTCCGCCTTCACCAGGATGTCGCCCGGCAGCCAGGTGTTGATGTCGACCAGCTGCATGGTGGCCACGTCGTCCAGCCCGGCCGCCTCCGCCTGGTCGAAGACGGGACCGGTCACGTCGTACGCGGTGCCGCCGCCGTACCGGGCGAGCTGGTCGACCTGGCTGGCCGGGAACACGTTCGCGTTGCCGATGTAGCGGCTGCGCAGCGGGATCGCGATCCGCGCCAGCAGCCCCTTGCCCCGCTGCCCGGACGGCATCCGGTCGGCCATCGCCTGGGCAATCGACCGGCCTGAGCCGGGCATCCGGGTCGCCGCCCGGACCACGCCCGGCTGGTAGTACACGCCGTAGCCGCCGAACAGCTCGTCCGCCCCCTCGCCGGACAGCACCACCTTGACGTGCCGCCGCGCCTCCCGGGCGGCGAACCACAGGCCGACCGCGGCCGCGTCCGCCAGCGGGTCGTCGAGCTGCCAGATGATCTGCGGCAGGCTGGCGGCGAGCTCCTGCGGGGTGATCAGGTACGAGAAGTTCCGCAGCCCGAGCGCCGCCGCCGTCTGCTGGGCCTCGTCGATCTCGCTGTAGCCGGGCCGGGCGAACCCGGCGGTGAAGGTCGGCATGGCCGGCTTCGTCTCGGCCGCGATCGCGCAGATCGCGGCCGAGTCCACCCCGCCGGACAGGAACGCGCCGACCGGCACGTCGCTGCGCAGGTGGGCGGTGACCGAGCCGCGCAGCGCGGCCAGCACCCGCTCCGGGGTGTCGGCGGCGGGCGACTTGGCCGGCCGCAGCATCGGCCGCCAGTAGCGCGACGGCCGGTCCGGCGGCCCTCCCGGGCGCACCACCAGGTAGCTGGCCGGCGCCAGGCAGTTCACCGGGGGCGTCATCGTCGACGGGGGCGGCACGTACTGGAACGACAGGTACCGGCGCAGCGCGTCCGGGTCGATCACCGAGACCTCGCCCGGCCCCAGCAGCGCCTTGCGCTCAGACGCGAACCGGAACTGGCGGCCGCCCTCGGCCAGCGTGTAGTACAGCGGCTTGATGCCGAAGGGGTCCCGCGCGCAGAACAGCTCCCCGGCCTGCGCGTCCCAGATGGCGAAGGCGAACATGCCGCGCAGCCGCCGCAGCGCCTCCCGGCCCTCGGCGGCATAGGTCTCGAGCAGCAGCTCGGTATCTGACCGGCCGCGCAGCGCCACCCCGCGCTCGCGCAGCCGCTGCGCCAGCTCGGCGTAGTTGTAGATCTCGCCGTCGTAGACGATCGTGAAGCGGCCGTCGGCCGACCGCATCGGCTGCCGCCCGGCGGCTGACGGGTCGATCACCGCCAGCCGCCGGGCGCCGAGGGTTACCGGGCCGTCCGAGATCAGATGCTCGTCATCTGGCCCCCGGTGCGCCATCCGGCGCAGCGCACGGAGAACCCACTCCGCGTCCGGCCTGGACCGTGTTCCGCCAGCCAGTGCGAGGCACCCCGCGATCCCCGACACATGTCACCCCCGGGCAGCTCACTTCGGCTGGAACCTGATGCCGCCGTCGAACCGCACTACCTCCGCGTTAACGTAGTCGTTCTCGATCAGCGACCGGACCAGGTGGCCGAACTCGTCCGGCCGCCCGAGCCGCTTCGGGAATACCACCGGGGCCGCCAGCCTGGCAAGGAACTCGTCCGCGTCGCGGCCCTCGCCGGCGATGGACTTGTAGATCGGCGTGTAGATCACGCCCGGGCAGATCGTGTTAACCCGGACGCCGATGACCGCCAGGTCGCGCGCGGCGGGAACGGTCATCCCGATGATCCCGCCCTTGGACGCCGAGTAGGCGACCTGCCCGGTCTGCCCCTCGATGCCGGCCACCGAGGACGTGTTGATGATCACGCCGCGCTGGCCGTCCTCGTCGGCCGGCTCGGTCTTCGCCATCGCCGAGGCCGCCAGCCGCAGCACGTTGAAGGTCCCGGTCAGGTTGACCGCGATGACCTTCGCGAAGCCAGCCAGCTCGTGCGGCGAGCCGTCACGGTTAACGGTGCGGGCCGCGTAGCCGATCCCGGCGCAGTTCACCACCGACCGCAGCGGCCGGCCGGACGACTCGGCCGCCGCCAGTGCCGCCAGCACGTCGTTCTCGTCGGTAACGTTCACCTTGACGAACTCGCCACCGGTCTCGGCCGCGACCTGCTGGCCGGCCTCGCTGTTGAGGTCGGCGATGATGACGTGAGCGCCCGCGGCCGCGAGCACGCGAGCCGTCGCCTCGCCCAGGCCGCTGGCGCCGCCGGTGACAATCGCGGAAGATCCATTCAGCTGCATGGCTGCGAGCATAGTTCCACCGCCTGCCGGGAGTGCTTGGCAGCTTGGCGATAATGACTGCGCAAGCCGTCAACGCCTGGCCACAGAAGGGGCCTACGTATGAGAAACGGCCAACGGAGACAGGCGTGAGCCAGGTGCCCCCCGATCATGATGACGCCCACGAGCTAGCCCCTCCCCTGCCCGCCCTTGCGCTGCAAGCCCTGGCGGGCGAGCCGGTGATCGCAGTCGACGCGATGGGCGGCGACTACGCGCCGGACGAGATCGTCGCGGGCGCGCTCGCCGCGCAGCGGGAGAACGGCGTCACCACGCTGCTGACCGGGCCGCCGGCCCGGCTGCGGCCGGTCATCGCCCGGCTCGGGGCCGGCTCCGAGCTGCGGGTGGTGCCCGCCGAGGACGTGGTCGGCATGGGCGAGGGCGCCCTGGCCGGGTTCCGCCGGCCCCGGTCGAGCATCGCCGTCGCCTGCCAGCTGGTCCGGCGCGGCCAGGCCAGCGCCGTCGTCTCGGCCGGGTCGACCGGCGCGATCGTGGCCAGCGCCAGGCACCGGCTGCTGCCGCTGGCGGGGGTGCCGCGTCCCGGACTGGCGGTGCTGCTGCCCACCCACCCCAAGCCGACCGTGCTCATCGACGCGGGCGCCACCGCCGACCCCAAACCGGAGATGCTGGTGCAGTTCGGCCAGCTCGGGGTGGCCTACGCGCAGATCGCGCTGGGCATCGCGGAACCCCGGGTGGGCCTGCTCACCATCGGGGCGGAGCCGGGCAAGGGGAACGCGCTGACCCGGCGGGCGCACGAGCTGCTGGCGGCCGAGCCGCAGGGCGGCGCGCTGCCGCTGAACTTCGCCGGCAACGTCGAGGGGGGCGACCTGATGGCGGGCGCGGTGGACGTGATCGTCACCGACGGGTTCACCGGCAACGTAGCGCTGAAGACCCTGGAGGGCGCCATGCGGTTCGCCGCGGGCGAGCTGCGGCTCGCGCTCACCAGCAGCCGCGTCGCCCGCCTGGGCGCTACCCTGCAGCGCCGCGGGCTGCGCGAGCTCGGCCACCGACTGGAGCCGGAGACCTACGGCGGCGCGGCGCTGCTCGGCCTGGGCGGCACCGTGGTGATCGCGCACGGCGCCTCCACCGCGCGCGCGGTCACCGCCGCCTGCGCGCTCGCCGCCAACCTGACCCGGGGCGACATCACCGAGAAGATCCGGGAGCGGATCGGCGCCAGCGACCAGCGCCGCGGCACCCACTTCCTGCGCCGGGAGCGGTAATTGAATTCCGCGGTCTCGATAGGCTTAATGCATGCCAGATCCACAGCAGGTCCTCAGCGCGCGGGTACGCGACGCCCTGGTAGCCGCCTACGGCGCGGGCTACGCTGACGCGGACCCGCTGATCCGGCCGTCGGCCTTCGCCGACGCGCAGTCCAACGTGGCGCTGCCGCTGGCCAAGCAGCTCGGCCGGGCCCCGCGGGACATCGCCGCCGAGATCGTCGCCCGGTTCGACGCCGGCGACGTGACCGAGCCGCCCACGGTGAGCGGCCCGGGCTTCATCAACTTCCGGTTCACCGACGCCTGGATCGGCCAGCAGGCGACCGGGGTGCTCAACGACCCCCGGGCCGGCGTCCCGGTCACCGCCGCGCCGAAGACGGTGATCGTCGAGTACTCCTCGCCCAACATCGCCAAGGAGATGCACGTCGGGCACCTGCGCTCGACGATCGTGGGCGACGCGATCGCCCGGGTCACGGAGTTCATGGGCGACCACCTGATCAGGGACAACCACGTAGGCGACTGGGGCACGCCGTTCGGCATGCTGATCGAGCACCTGATCGACGTGGGCGACGACTCGCCCCAGGCCGGGCTGCTGCGCACCGACCCGAACGCCTTCTACCAGGCAGCGCGGGTGAAGTTCGACTCCGACCCGGTGTTCGCCGACCGGGCCAGGGAGCGGGTGGTCAAGCTCCAGTCGGGCAACGACCCGGCCACCATCGCGCTGTGGGCCGAGCTGGTGGACATGTCCAAGGCCTACCTGCGGGACACCTACGCCCGGCTGCGGGTCACGCTGACCGACGAGGACATCAGGGGCGAGTCGTTCTACAACGACATGCTGGCGGGGGTAGCCGACGACCTGTCGGCCAAGAACCTCGCGCGGATCAGCGACGGCGCCCTGTGCGCGTTCCCGGCCGGGTTCGCCAGCCGGGACGGCAGCCCGCTGCCGGTGATCATCAGGAAGAGCGACGGCGGCTACAACTACTCGAGCACCGACCTCGCCACCGTCAGGTACCGGGTGGACAAGGTCAACTGCGACCGGGCGATCTACGTGGTCGGCTCCGACCAGTCGCTGCATTTCCGCATGGTGTTCGCCGTCGCCCGGGAGGCCGGCTGGCTGCCGGAGCGGGACGACTTCGAGCACGCGCAGATCGGCATGGTGCAGGGCAAGGACGGGCACCGGCTGCGCACCCGGGCAGGCGACCTGGTCAAGCTGAGCGACCTGCTGACCGAGGGCGTTGAGCGGGCCCGGGCCATCCTCGACGAGACCGACCGGGGCGACGACGGCCTCGACCTGGACGCGATCGCCGAGGACGTCGGGATCGGCGCGATCAAGTTCGCCGACCTGTCGACCGCCCGGGACAGCGCCTACATCTTCGACTGGGACCGGATGATCTCCTTCAAGGGAGAGACCGGGCCCTACCTGCAGTACGCGACCGCCCGCATCAGGTCCATCTTCCGCAACGCGGGCATCGCGGAGGCGGACCTGCACGGCCCGATCCTGGTCACCGAGCCGGCCGAGCGGGAACTGGCCCGCAAGCTGCTCGACTTCGGCGGGGTCGTGACCCTGGTCGCGGAGACCGCCGAGCCGCACCGGCTGTGCGGCTACCTGTTCGAGGTGGCCAGCCTGTTCACCCGGTTCTACGAGCAGTGCCCGGTCCTCAAGGCGGCCGACGAGCAGGCCAGGCAGTCCCGGCTGGCGCTGTGCGCGGCGGTGCTCCGGGTGCTGACCACCGGCCTCGGCCTGCTCGGGGTGCCGCTCCCCGAGCGCATGTAGCGCGGGGCCACGGCCAGCCGGTCAGGCCTCCGGGCCGAGCAGCCGCCGGGCCGGGAGCCGGCCGCCCGCCAGTGGCAGCGGCTCCGGCGGCCGGCTGGCCAGCGACTTGCTGAGCAGGTCCAGGTAACGCTCGCGCGGCAGCAGCTCGGCGCCCAGCGAGCGCAGCAACGGGCCGTCCCACTGCGCGTCGATGACCGTGCCGCCCGCCGCCGCCAGCCGCGCCCCCAGGTCGGCGACGGCGACCGCGGCCGCGCCCGGGTGCCGCCCGAACAGCGAGTCCCCGCTGATCAGGGTGCCGATGCCGATCCCCATGGCCCCGCCCACGAGGTCATCGCCCAGCCACACCTCGATGCTGTGGGCCCAGCCCGCGGCGTGCAGCTCGGTCAGCGAGCCGAGCAGCCGGTCGGTCAGCCAGCGCGGCTCACGGCCGGCCCGGCACTCCTCGGCGACCCGCCGGAAGTCAGCGTTGGCGGTCGTGCAGAGGCCGTCGCGGCGCAGCCGCTTGCGCACGTTGCGGCCCAGGTGCAGGCCGGCCGCGCCGACCACCGGGCGCGGGTCCGGTGACCACCAGGCCGCCCAGTACGGGTCGTCCCGTTCCTCGCCGACCAGGGCGATCGCGCCCGACGCCACCTGGTCCTCGTACCGGATCTCGTTGAGCCCGCGAAAGAAGTCGTCCGGGGCAGGCAGCGGCACGATGCCCCGCCGGCAGGCGGCGAGCAGGCTATCCGGGCTGAGGTCAGCGCAGAAGGCCACCGGGCGGTCCGCGCCGGTTCCCGGCGCGAACCGGAACGAGTCCCAGTCCGGGTAGCGGCTAGGCGACATGGGCCGGCTGCTGCCCGGGTGGCGCCGCCAGGTAGCCGGTGCGCATCAGCCGGTCGATGTTGCGGTCAAGCAGCCGGCCGCCGACCGGCGCGAAGGCGATGCCGCTGCCCCGCAGCGCGGCCTCGGTGTTGGTCCGCTGGTAGTCCGGGAAGACGCCGCTGAAGTACATCTCGGCCACCGTGGCGCCGGCCGGGCCGCGGTTCACGAACAACGGCAGGAACGCCGCCATCGGATGCGACGGGTCGCGGGCGGCCTGCTCCGCCAGCGCGCGCACCCAGTCGGCGTACGGGATCTGCTCGATCCGGTACCCGCGGCCGCGCAGCCGCTCAACCAGGGTGCCGAGCGGCGCGCTGGCCGGGCTGGCGAGGTGGTACGTGCGCCCGGTGGCGCCCGCGGTGACCGAGATGTGCCTGATGGCGGCCGCGCAGACGTCGGCCGCCACGTAGTCAAGCGGCAGGTCGATGTCCGGCGCCAGGCCGGTGTCGGTGATGAACCTGATCAGGGCGCACATCTCGGTCGCGGTGTGCCACGCGCCGGTGCGCATGCTGCCCACGATGTCCAGCGGCCGGTAGACCGCCACCGGCAGCCCCGCCCGGCCCGCTGCCCGCAGCAGCTCCTCGGCCACGTACTTGGTCTCCACGTAGCCCATCCGCAGCAGCTCCGGATGGGCCAGCGGGGTTTCCTCGGTCACCGTGCGGACACCGGACATCCCCAGGCCGGCCAGCACCGCCGTGGTCGACACGTAGTGCAGCGGGATGCCGCGCGAGCGCCCGGCCAGCCGGATCAGCTCGCGGGTGCCCGCCACGTTGGCTGCCCGCAGCTCCTGGTAGGGGTAAATGAAGTTGACCAGCGCGCCCGCGTGGTAGATCACGTCGATGCGCTGGGCCAGGCGGCGGAAGGCAGGCTCGGTGAGCCCCAGCCGGGGCTCGGACAGGTCGCCCGGCAGCGGCACCACCCGCCCCGGCGGCGGGGCCGGCAGCTCGTAGCGGGCGGCCGCCCGGACGATGCGGGACAGCGCGGCCGCCTCGCCGTCCGCCCGGACCAGGCAGTGCACCCGGGCACCGGTGGCCGCGGTCAGCTCGCTCAGCAGGTGCGCGCCGAGGAACCCGGTCGCCCCGGTGAGCAGCACCTCACGGGGGGCCCGCCAGGCCGGCCCGGGATCCGCCCCGGCCCGGATGACCTGGACCCCGAGCCGCGCCTGGGCCGCGAAGTCGATCTCGCCCTGGTCGCCGTCCGGGCTCAGCCGGCCCGCGCTGGCCTCCGTCGCGGCGGCGGCGAAGCCGCGCAGGGTGGGGTCGCGGAGCAGGCAGCGGGTGAGCGGCTGCACCGAGTCGGCCGGGATGCCGAGCATGGCCCGGGTGTGCGCGAGCATCTCCGCCGCGAGCAGCGAGTTGCCGCCGAGCGCGAAGAAGTCGTCGTCCAGGCGGACGCCGTCCCGGCCGAGCAGCCGTCCCCACAGCGCGGCCAGCCCGGCCTGCACCGGCGTCTGCCGCTCGGCCGCGGGCAGCCGGTCGCCGGCCGCGGTAATGCCGCCCGCCGCGATGCCCGGCGGCGCCCCCTCGGGCGGGTGGCCGGGCGACCCGGGGTGCGGCAGGTGGTGGCGGGCGACGAACACCGCCGGGATCATGTACCCGGGCAGCCGTTCGGCCAGGTAGCGCCGCAGCACGGCGGCGGGCGGATGGTCGCGGGGCCCCTGGCCGGACGGGGCCGGCGTGGAGGCGGGCCGGGGGCGGTCGGGCGGAGTGGAGGCGGGCCGGGGGCGGTCGGGCGGAGTGGAGGCGGGCCGGGGGCGGGCGGGCGGAGTGTAATAAGCCACCAGGCGGGTGTCCCCCGAGCTGCGGTGCGTCGCCTTAACCAGCACCTCGCCCACCTCCGGGTGCCCGGCCAGCACCGCCTCGATCTCCCCGGGCTCGACCCGGAAGCCGCGCACCTTGAGCTGGCGGTCCGCCCGGCCCGCGACCTCGAGGCTGCCGTCGGCCAGCCGCCGGCCCAGGTCCCCGGTACGGTACATCCGGCTGCCGGGAGCGCCGCCCGGGTCGGGCAGGAACCGCTCCGCGGTCAGCTCCGGCCGCCCCAGGTAGCCCCGGGCGACCACCGGGCCGCCGATGTAGACCTCCCCCTGCGTGCCTGCGGGCACCGGGTCGAGCTGGTCGTCGAGCACCATGAAGCGCGCGCCCCCGGCCGGCTGGCCGACCGGGACCGGTGCCCCCGGGCCAGCCGCGGCAAGCCAGGGCCCCACCTCGAACAGGGCCGAGGTGATGGTGGTCTCGGTCAGCCCGTAGGCGTTGACCAGCCGCGCCCAGGGGGCCGCGCGCAGCGCGGCCCGGCAGTCGTCCGGGTCCGCCTGCTCGCCGCCGGTGATCATCAGCCGCACCGACCGCAGCCGCTGGTCGGACGGCCCGGCCAGCGCCAGCACCTGGTGCCAGTAGGCGGGCGTCAGGTCGATGACCGTCACCCGCCTGCGCTCGATGCCGCGCAGCAGCTCCGAGGGCGCCATCGTGCCGGGCGGCGGCAGGACCAGGGTCGCGCCGGCCGTCAGCGCGGTGAGCGCCTGCTCGATGGAGGTGTCGAAGGCCATCGCGGCGACCTGCGCCACCCGGTCGTCCGGGGTGAGCTGGTACGCGGCGGTCATCGCGGCGATAACGCCGGCCAGGCTGCCGAAGCTGACCGCGACCGCCTTGGGGTCACCGGTCGACCCGGAGGTGTAGATGACGTAGGCGAGGTTGTCCGGGTGCGGGCGCGCGGGCGGTTCCGTGTCCGCTGGCCCCGTGCTGGCTGGCCCCGTGTCCGCTGGCCCCGTGTCCGCTGGCCCCGTGTCCGCTGGCCCCGTGTCCGCTGGCCCCGTGTCGTCCCCGGTCCCCGGCAGCAGCCGCTGGCCGGGGACCGGGAAGTCGGCTGCGCGGGCGGTCAGCACCGCCACCGGGCCCGCCTGCGAGCAGACCCGTTCCAGCCGCTCGGCCGGCAGGGAGGGGTCGAGCGGCAGGTAGCCGCCGCCGGCCCGCATGATGCCGAGGACGGCGCCGATCCAGTCGATGCTCCGGTCCAGGTGCACGCCGGTCACCGTCTCCGGGCCCGCCCCCGCCTGGCGCAGCCGCCGGGCGACCCGCCCGGCCAGCTGGTCGAGCTCGCGGTAGGTCACCCGCGCGCGGCCTGCCACCACCGCGGTCGCCTCCGGCTGCCTGGCCGCCTGCCGGGCGAACAGCTCATGCGCGAACGGCCCGGTATTCAGTCCAGGGCGGCCGGCCTCGCCGGCCGGCCGGGCGGTAGCCGGGGTGAGGTCCCGCCAGCTCGCTGCGACCGCGGCCAGGCCCTCGCCGCGTGACACCGGGCTGCCCTGGCGGCGCCAGCCAGGCGGGACCTCGCGCGCCGCCGGCCACAGCGAGTACTGGCCCAGGTGATTGACGACGACAAGCAGGCTGCCTGGTAGCTGCCCCGGCTGGTCCGCGATGCGCACGATGTTTCCCTAGGTAATGTCGCAAATTCGCCGGCAAAGCGGTCCGGCTATCTCATTTTCTGCCCCCGGTTCCCGCCGGCAACACACCACTCAATTGGCATAATTCGTGCCATAACCCCATTAAACCGGCAGTTAGCCTGCGTACCGAACGGGGGTAGGTACATTGCATTCAAGTGGATCATCGGATTCGGCGGGCATGCAGCCGGACCGGGAGGAATGCCCTGGAAACGAAGCGGTACGTGCTAGGCGGCTACGCCCTGTGGATCGCGCTGCTCATCGCGCTGTACTACCAGTTGAGCGGCCTGCGGATCGAGACGTGGGGCCTGATCAGCCTCAGCGGGGTGGTCGCCATCCTGGCCGGCCTGCGGCTGAACCGTCCCGCCCGCAAGGCACCCTGGCTGCTGCTGGCGGCCGCGCTCGCCTGCTTCGCGGCCGGCCAGCTGAGCTTTCTGATCGCGGCCAAGGTCCGGGTCGTCCTGCCGTTCCCGTCGTTCGCCGACGTCCTCTACCTGTCCTGTTACCCGCTGGTGTCTGCGGGCCTGCTGATTTTCGTCTACTGGCGCACCCCGGACGGCGACCGGCGCAGCCTGATCGACGCCCTGACGCTCACGGCCGGCCTCGCGCTGCTCTCCTATACCTTCCTGATCCGGCCGTACGTGCACAATCCGGAATTGTCGGGCCTGCAAAAGGCCGTCGCCGTCGCCTACCCGCTGGGCGACGTGCTGATGCTGGCGCTGCTCGCCCGGCTGCTGGCGCCGGGCACCGGCCGGACCAGGAGCGTCCAGCTGCTCACCCTGGGCGCCGTCGCCTGCCTGCTGTCCGACACCGCCTACACGGCGGTGCAGCTCCACTCGGTGTTCCACAGCGGCACGCTCATCGACCTCGGGTGGGCCCTGTTCTACTCCGCCTGGGGCGCGGCTGCCCTGCACCCCAGCATGAAGCGGCTAACCGAGCCGGTAGCGCGGCAGCAGGTCGAGGTCTCGCCGACCCGGCTGGCGCTGCTCATGCTGGCGTCGCTGATCGCCCCGGTGGTGCTGCTCACCACCCTGCCAGGCGGCGTCACCTCCGACGTGAGCGTGATCGCGGTGTTCTCGGCCGTGCTCTACCTGCTCGTGCTGACCAGGCTGTGGGACGCGGCCGCCTCGCACCGGCGCGCGCTCGACCGCGAGCGGGTGCTGCGGCACGCCGGCCTTTCCCTGGTCACCAAGGCGGACGTGCCGCAGGTGGCGCACGTGGTGCAGGACGCGGTCGGTGCGCTGCTCGGCTCCCACGCGCGGGGCGACGCGCTGCTCGGGGTGCGGATCGACGGCGCGCTGCGCGCGGTCGACGGCGACACCGACGCAGCCGAGGCCCGGCGGCTCGGGCAGCTGGCCGAGGCCTGGCTGGCGCTGGTGCACGGCCCGGCGCCGGTCCTGACCTCCATGCAGCAGCTCCCCGGGCAGGCCAGGACCGCCCGGCCGGAAGCCGAGTGGATGCTGCTGTGCCCGCTGTCCCTGCAGGACCGGCCGACCGGGGACACGGTCATCGGGCTGATCGCGGCGTTCGGCGAGAAGCGGGCGCTGTCCGACCTCGCGGCCACCCTGGACATCCTCGCCCACCAGGTGGCACTCACCCTGGAGAGCGTCATGCTCCGCCAGGACGCGATCCAGCGGCGCAACGAGGCCTACTTCCGTGCCCTGGTGCAGGACGCCTCGGACGCCATCGTCATCGTCTCCGACGAGGGCGTGGTCAAGTACG
>Ga0265338_10008074_pt1 | contig 12865 bp, 11 predicted proteins | sample 42126metaG_FD_193579 | JGI IMG/M metagenome (GOLD analysis project Ga0265338, IMG submission 193579) | Rhizosphere microbial communities from Carex aquatilis grown in University of Washington, Seatle, WA, United States - 4-21-26 metaG | ecosystem: Host-associated > Plants > Roots > Rhizosphere... | reverse complement strand
AGCGTGAAGGACCGAATCGGTTTCGCCATGATCGAGGCCGCCGAAAAGAGCGGCGCCCTGAAGCCGGGCGGCACGATCGTCGAGGCCACGAGCGGCAACACCGGCATCGCGTTGGCCTTCGTGGCGGCCGCCCGGGGCTACAAGTTGGTCCTCACGATGCCCGAGACCATGAGCCTGGAGCGCCGCAAGATCGTGGCGGCCTTTGGAGCCGAGCTGGTCCTCACGCCCGGACCCGAGGGCATGAAGGGCGCCGTGGCCAAGGCCGAGGCCCTGGCCCAAAGCCTGCCGGGCGCGGTGTTGGCCCGCCAGTTCGAGAACCCCGCGAACCCCGAGATCCACCGCAAAACCACCGCCGAGGAGATCTGGGCGGACACCGACGGCAAGGTGGATTTGTTCATGGGTGGGGTCGGCACCGGCGGCACCCTGACGGGCGTCGGCGAGGTGCTGAAGGCCCGCAAGCCCTCAGTCAAGATCGTGGCGGTCGAGCCCGCCGATTCCCCCGTCCTATCGGGCGGCAAACCTGGGCCCCACAAGATCCAGGGCATCGGGGCGGGGTTCATCCCCAAGAACCTCAACCAAGCGATCTACGACGAGGTGATCCAGGTGAAGAACGAGGAGGCCTACGCCGCGGCGCGACGCCTCGCCAAGGAAGAGGGCCCCTTCGTAGGCGTCTCCTCGGGCGCCGCGCTCCACGCCGCCCTCCAGGTGGCCGGCCGACCCGAGAACAAGGGCAAGCTCATCGTGGCGCTCCTGCCGGACACCGGGGAGCGGTACCTTTCGACGCCGTTGTGGGATCTGGCCTAAAAGCATTAAACGGATTTCACCACGGAGGGCACGGGGACAGCGGGGATAAACCGTTGTCTCTTAAAGGTTTTTGGATAAATCCGGCTTTACTCCGTGACCCCCGCTTTCTCCGTGGTTAAGGATTCTTCGTTTCTTGGGTTCAGGGAGCAAAAGAGACTTACGTCATCCTCCGATCGGGGCCCTTCAGCCTATCTTATGGGAACCCGGCGGGGCCGCACCCCGTCGGGATGGCTTTATAAAAGAGGGAACGATGACTGACACCGCATGGATCGACCAGGTCCGCTTGGCCGCCCGCCGGATCCGCCGCCGCGTGCTGGACCACACGATCAAGCACAACGGCGGTTACATGAGCCAAGCCTGTTCCTCCGCCGAGATCCTCTCCACCCTTTACCTGAAGGCCATGGCCCTGGCCCCCCTGGACCGGCCCCTCCGCCCACGGCCCTTTCCCGGAACGCCCAAACGCGGCAACAACCTCTATTTCACTGGGGCCGAGTTCAACGGCCGGGCCCTTTCTCACCATGACCGCTTCATCCTGTCGCCCGCCCATTACGCCCTGGTGATCTACGCCGCCCTCATCGAGGCGGGCCGTATGGACCCCGTGGGGCTTGAGTACTTCAACCAGGACGGATCCTCCGTCGAGATGATCGGCGCCGAGCATTCCCCCGGCTGTGAGGTGACCTGCGGGTCCCTCGGCCAGGCCCTCAGCCAGGCCGCGGGAATCGCCCTGGCCCGGCGACTGCGCCGGGACAGCGGCCGCGTGTTCGTGTTCATGAGCGACGGCGAGTTCCAGATCGGCCAGACCTGGGAGGCCCTCCAGGCCGCCTCCCACCACCGCCTGGAGAACCTCATCCTGTACGTGGACGTCAACCGCCAGCAATGCGACGGCCAGGTCACCTCCGTCATGACGATCGAGCCCCTGGAGAAACGGCTGGAATCCTTCGGGTGGCGCGCCCTGCGGGTGGACGGCCACGACCCCGGGGCCCTGGAGGCGCCCTCGCGCCTCGAACCGAACGGCCGCCCCTTGGCGGTGCTCTGCGACACCGACCCCTGCCGGGACCTGAACCTACTCAACCGCAACGCGCCCAAACTGCACTACCTGCGCTTCAAGACGACCGAAGAGCGCGAGGCCTACCGCCAAGCCCTGGAGGTGCTGTGATGGAGATGCTCTCCAAGGTCCACACCAAGAACCTCGTGAAGTGGGGCAAGACCCACCCGAAGGCCGTCGTGCTGTCGGCGGACCTCACCTCGTCCTGCGAAGCCGACCTGTTCCGGGACACCTACCCCGACCGGTTCTTTTCCATGGGCATCGCCGAGCAGAACATGATGTCCTTCGCCGCCGGGCTGGCCCGGGAGGGGCTGATGCCCCTGGTCCACACCTTCGCGGTGTTCATCTACCGCCGGGCCTACGACCAATTGGCCATGAGCGTGGCCTACGCCGACGCCAATGTGAAGATGTTCGGGTTCCTCCCGGGCATCCTGACCCCCGGGGGGGCCACGCACCAGGCCATCGACGACATCGCCCTGATGCGTTCCCTCCCCAATATGACGGTGTTGGAGGTCGGCGACGCCACCGAGGTCGAGAGCGTACTCGACGTCATGGCGGCCGTGGAGGGGCCGGTCTATATCCGCATGCTGCGGGGTGAACTGCCCCGCCTGTTCCCGGCCGACGAGCCCATGAAGCTGGACCAACCCCGCGTCCTGTCCCGGGGCCGCGACCTGACCCTGGTGACCAGCGGAGTCTGCACCGAGGAGGCCCTGCGGGCGGTGACGGTCCTCAAGGCCCGGGGCCTCGCCATCCAGCATCTGCACCTCTCGACCCTCAAGCCCTGCCACTCGCCCCTGGTGCGGGAGGCCCTGGAGACCCCGAAGTACGGCGTGTTGTCGTTGGAGAACCACCTGGCGACGGGCGGGTTGGGGTCCATCCTGGCCGAGAAGATCGCCGACGGGGGGTTGGGGACTAAACTCACCCGCCTGGGGCTGCAGGACACCTTCGCCCACGGCGCCTCCAAGGCCTACCTCATGCGGGAATACGGCCTGGACGCCCTGGCCCTCACTTCCGCCGTGGAACGCATGGTGGATCAGCCCTTGAACATCCGCGAGGAGGAGCTCTCAGCCGTGAGGATCGACGCGGTTCACAGTGAGCACAAGGCGGAGGCCCTATGAGCGAGGCCCGGTCGTTCCCAGAGCTTCACGAGTGCCTCCATGAGTTTTGTGGCGACTGCGACCGGTTCGGCGCCTGGTACCGCCTGACCGGCACCAAGGAGGAGGCCCACGCCAAGGCCAAGGACCTCTGCGTGGAGCAGACCATCGAGTTCCCCCTCGACCTGGTCACCGACCGGTTCATCACCGACCACGTGTTGGGGCGCATCGACAGCACGGTTTCCGGCCCCGACGGGGTCGCCCGAACCCTCGTCACCTTCGCCAACGACGACACCGCCATGGAACTCACCCAGCTCCTGAACGTGCTTTTCGGCAACATCAGCCTCAAGCCCGGCATCCGCCTGGAGGCCCTCAAGGACTGCGCGAACCTCTGGAACAGGTTCAAGGGCCCCCGGTTCGGCCGGGAAGGCCTGCGGGAACGCCTGGGGGCGCCTAACCGAGCCCTGTTGGCCACGGCGGTGAAACCCATGGGCGAGCCCGCCCCCGAGCTGGCGGCCCGGGCCTACCTATTCGCCAAGGGCGGCATCGACCTCATCAAGGACGACCACGGACTGTCGAACCAGCCTTACGCCACCTTCGAGGAACGCGTGAACCGCTGCGCCTCGGCGGTCGCCCGGGCCAACCGGGAGACCGGCTACAAGAGCGTTTACGCCCCCAACATCACGGCCCCCGCCGGGGATATGGAGCGCCGCGCCAGGTTCGCCAAGGCCTGCGGCGCCGGGGCCCTGTTGGTGTCCCCCGGCCTCACGGGTTTCGACGCCATGCGTCGGATCGCCGACGACGACGCCCTCGACCTCCCCATCCTGGCCCACCCGGCCCTGCTGGGCAGTTTCGTCACCAGCCCCGACAGCGGCATCTCGCACCACGCCCTCTTCGGCCAGATCATGCGCCTGGCCGGCGCCGACGTTACCATCTTCCCCCACGCGGGGGGACGCTTCGCCTTCAACGAGGCCGACTGCCGGTCCATCGTCCAGGGCACCGAGGCCAAGATGGGCGACCTCAAGCCGATCTTCCCGGCGCCGGGAGGCGGCATGACCCTCAAACGCGGCGACGAGTTGAGGGCTTTCTACGGGACCGAGGTGGTTTACCTGGTGGGGGGCGACCTGCTGAGGCACAGCCCTGACGTGGAGAAGAATTGCGCGCTGTTCAGGACGTTGGTGGAAAAAGCCTGAACAACGGCTGTCGGCGGTCGGGTTTCAGCGGTCGGCGATCAATAAAAAAGATTTTTAACCGGCCCATTCAATTCCATATCGTATTGATAGACAATCGCCTGAATACCTCTTCGGGCCGGCTTTTCATCGATCCAAATTCAGCGGACTCAATTCCGCTGCATCTATCCCAACCCCCAGGGCCTAGGATAGGTCCGGGCCGGAAATCCGGCCCCATCAAAGGGGGCGGATCATGGATTACATCCACGCGTTGCACGGCCAGGGACCCAGGGCGTCCAAGCAGTTCGGCTGGCTCTTTTACCTTGGGATCCTGAACATCCTGCTGGGCCTCTTCGCGGTGGTCTTTACGGACTTTTCCACCTACTTTTCCGTCCTTTACATCGGTTGGCTGTTGATCTTCAGCGGCACCGCCACTTTTTATTTTTCCCTCCAGTTGAAGGAAATCGGCGGACATTGGTCCTCGCTCATCTTCAGCGTCTTGGCCGTCGTTTTCGGCGCCCTGATGCTGGTGAACCCCCTTCGCAACGAGTTGTTTTTGACCCTGTTGGCCGCGACGTTCATGTTCGTGACGGGATCCGTGACCTTGTTTTCATGCTACATCGCCCCCTTTAGGCACCGGGGTTGGGTGGTCTTCAGCAGCGCGGCCTCCATCGCCTGCTCGGTCATGATCTACGCCCAATGGCCCACCTCGGGGGCCTGGGTGCTGGGCACCCTCTTCGGCGTCTATCTGATCCTGCACGGCATGACCCAGGCCCGGATCGGGTCGTCGGGCAAAAGCAACGAAAAGATCGCCCTCCCGGTCACCGAAACGGTCCACCCTCCCGCGAAGGGCGCCCTGGGGCAAAGATAAGCCTTGGGAGGAAGGACCCGCGGGGGATGCGGCAGGGAAATGGCCGGGATGGAGGCCGTTCAATCAGCGATAAATCACATCCATGATGAACCGGCGGAAACTTCCGGTTATATTTGACCCGGTATGAGCGGGATGGTTTTCAGCGCCCTATTAGACCGGCCCGACCGCCAATAAGTCCTTCACCGTCTGTTTTAGCTTATCCATATCCACCGGCTTCAAAAAGAAGGCCTTCACCAGGCCGTGGTACTTCGCCTCCTCGTTATAGGCGCTCACGATCACGACGGGAACCTTCGGAAGGTACTTCCTCAAATACATGATGACGGTGGAGCCCTCGATCTCGGGCATCATCAGGTCGGTCATGACCAGGTCGAAGGGTTCCCGCTCCAGGATCGCCAGGGCCTTGATCCCGTTCTCCGCCGTGACGACCGTATAGCCCGCGTCGCGGAACTCGGCCGCGTAAAGGGTCCGGGTGTTCTCGTGGTCCTCGACGATGAGGATCTTGCGGGGTTCGTTCGGCATGTGATCATTGTAACGGTTGAATCCCATAAGTCGAGGGATGAGATGACCGCGTGACAAAGGCTAGGTATGTGGGGTCGATTGAACTGACCGCGGTCCTGATCACCAACCGCCTGGATTCACGTGCAAAACAAAATCCCGTCGATTGGTCGGGATGTTTATTTCCTCTTTGAATTCTTCAGGTGCCATTCCACGACGCCCTTGAGGGCCGCCTCGGCCATCTTGTCCCAATTTTGCCCGTTGGCGTCCACCGTGATGTCGGCGTATTGGCGGTAAAGCGGGGACCGCTCGCGGAATAGCACCGGGAGGGTGGAGCCGCCCCGGCAAACCACGCCCCGGCTGGACCAATCCGGCAGGCGGCGCTTGAGCTCAACGAGGCTGACCTTGAGGTACACCAAGGGTCCCATCTTTTGGAGGGCCTTCATGCCGATCGGGTAGTACACCGCGCTGCCGCCCGGGGCGATGACACAGCGGCGTGATTTGAGGGTGCGGAGGGTCTGGTCCTCCATGGCCATGAACTTCCTGATGCCCAGGTCGTCCAACACTTTTTGGAGGGATTTCTTGAAGTTGTGCTCGATGACATGGTCCACGTCCACGACGTGGTAGCGCAAGCGTTTGGCCATCAAACGGGCCACGGTGCTCTTGCCGCTGCCGAACATGCCGATGAGCGTGATGTTCGGGGGGTACCCATTTTGACCCAATCGGTTCGCTGGGCGCGCCGCGACCGGCGCGTAGTCAAATGGGTTGCCCTGGTGTCCAAGGTCAGGCTTCGCCTGATTTCCGGTTGAAGGGTGATGGTAGGCGTTGGGGTCGAGCACTGGGTTCTCCCGGGGTCATTGAGGGCGATAGTGTACCCTCACTTCCTAAATCGGCAAAACCGAATTTCACCAAAGAGCCACAGGGACACTGTTTTATAACGTCTTTCAAGCCAAAACCCGAGTAAAAGCGGAGACACAGGATCGGTTTACGGTTGATCCGGTTTCTTGCCGGTGACTATCCGTGTTATCCAATCTTTCTGGAGAGACAACATACCCCGTGATCCTGTCCCGCCCGATTTCCATGATATGGAGGCGGGACAGTCCCGCGATCATAATATCTTCAATTGGGCGCGGGACGTGTCTCTGTGGTGAAAAGCGCCGTTGGTCTTTGGGCGGTTTTGAATGACAGCCCCGAAAGCCCCGGATAAACTGGGTTTATGCAGTCTCTCGCCTTCGTGTCTGATCTGGCCTGGTTCCTCGGGGTGGGCGCGCTCATCACCGCGGTATTCCTTCGCCTGCGCCTTCCCGTCCTGTTGGGGTACCTCTTGGCCGGACTGCTTTTGGGGCCCCAAGGGCCCTTCGCGTCCTTCCTGACCCACCCCGCCAACGTCGAGATTTTGGGCCAACTCGGCATCATCTTCCTTCTGTTCTTCCTAGGCACCGAATTCCACCTTCGTAAGCTCAAGTCCCTCGGCCCCGCCCCCCTCCTGGCCGGCGTCCTGGAGCTCACCCTCATGCTGTCCCTCGGCTTCGAGGCGGGCCGCCTCATGGGCCTGGAGACGGCCCCCAGCCTCTTCCTCGGGGCCATGCTCTGCATGTGCTCCACCACCATCCTGGTGAAGTCACTCAACGACCAAAAGTTGATGAAGGAGGACTTCGCCTCCTTCGTGGTGGGCCTCACTTTGGTGGAGGACCTGGCCACGGTCCTCATCCTGATCTTCGTGTCGGGCTGGTCCGAAAGGAGCCACCCGGGGATCGGACCGATGGTCTCGGCTTTGGGCAAGGTCACGGCCTTCACGGCCCTGACCCTGGCGCTGGGCCTGGGTCTGGTCCCGAGGCTCCTGAAACGGTTGGACCGGCAAGGCAACCTGGAGATCCTGGCCTTGGCGGCCATCGGCTTCGGGGTGGTGCTGTCGGCCCTCGCGGGACACCTGGGTTTTTCCACGGCCCTCGGGGCGTTCCTTAGCGGCATGGTGATGGCGGACTCGGGCGTGATGCCCAAGATCCAGGAACGCCTCTCGACCCTGCGGGACCTATTCGTGGCGTTGTTTTTCATCTCGGTGGGGTTCCAGGCGGATTTCTCGGCGTTGGGCGGCCATTGGGGCTGGACCCTGGCGGCCCTCGCCGTCGTGCTGGTGGGCAAGGTCCTCTCGGTGACGGCTTCCGCCCTCCTGATCGGCTTGGATGCCCGCACCGCCCTCCGATCGGGGCTGGCCATGGCCCATGTCGGGGAATTCTCGTTCGTGGTGGCCGCGCTCGGCATCGCCCAAGGCGCGCTTCCCGCGGAGATGATGGGCGTCGTGGTGGCGGCTTCCACGGCCACCATGTTGACCACGCCTTTCTTCATGAGACACGGCGGCGCCTGGGCCGATAAGTTGGAATCGCGACTGCCTTCAGGCGCCAAGACTTTCCTGGCGCGTTACCAAAGCTGGCTCAAGGCCCTCCATTGGCCGCTCCAGGACCTGAAGCTTCCCCGCAACCTCTACCCCCTGGCCCTGAGGGCCGGCATGCTCGTCCTCCTCCTCGCGTCCTTGGGGCCGTCCCTGCCGTGGGTTCGGCGCACCCTCCGTGATCATTTTTACCCTGAGAACGGGGCCGAATCGCTCCTGACCACCCTGGGGGTCCATCACGCCCCGGATGAAGCCCTGGGACCTAAGCTCGCCGTGGAGATCGGTTTCTTCCTGGCCTTCCTGGTCCTCTTCCTGTTGTTCCTCAATACCCTCAAGCGCCTCTTCCGTCACCTGCTGATGAACCGGGGCGAGTCCATGGACCGGAAGGGCCAAACCCTCCTGGCGCTCTGGATGTTCGTGTCCGCGGCCGTCACGGCGGCCCTCTTCCTCGCGGAAGCCTCACCCTTCGTCTCACCTTGGACCCTTTTGGCGGTTCTGGCCGGGGTGGCCCTCTACCTCTTCGGCGGCCTGACCCGGGCCATGGCCCTCATGGATGACCGCCTCGACCATTTCGTGGACCAACTGATCAAGACCGCCGAGGGGGCGGTCCCCTCGGACCGGGCGAGCCTCCAGACCCTTTTGACCGACCGCTATCCCCTCTCGGCGGTGGTGATGGACTTCATGATGCCCCCGACCCCCACGGCGGCCAACCGCACCCTGGCCGAACTTCGGTTGCGGAAGGCCACCGGCGCCACGATCCTGTCGGTGTACCGGGGGGAGACCAACCTCACGAACCCCTCACCGGACTTCCAGATCCTGCCGGGCGACGTCTTATGCCTCTTGGGCGAGAAGGAACACGTGCAGGCGGCCTTCGCCTATTTGAACGAGCTTTGCCGCAAGCCGCCGGAGGCCGACTCCCCCGATTCCGCCCCCCAATTGGAGACCCTCCAGGTCCCGCCGGGGTCGCCCTTGGCCGGAAAGACCTTGAGGGACCTGTCACTCCGAAGTTTGACCGCCGCCACCGTCGTGGGCCTGGACCGCGGTGGATCGCTTACCACCTCGCCCGCCGCCGACACCCCCTTGGCAAGCGGGGATATCCTGTTGGTGTTGGGGAGCCCGGAGGCCCTGAAGAAGGCGGACAAGCTGATCCAGTCCGGCGGCCCCTCGCCCGAGGCGTCCACCCTGGAGGAACAGGCCCTGGAAGCGGAACTGCGGGGTTGAATCACCGTTCAATGCCATATAAACCCATTTTCTCCAACACCCACCGCAATCACGAAGCGTCCCAAAAATAAAAAACCCCAACGGACCCTGAATCCGTTGGGGTGAAACTGATCTCGGCCTGGGACGGCGGGGAGGAATCCGCCGCCCGGCGGGCGTCAATCAGGTATGGAAATCCGGGTCGATCCCACGGGGTCTTGCGTAACCGGGTGGGCAATATGGCTGATCGGGTGGGTGAGGCAGGGAATCTGGTGTCGGCCTTCCACGGCCGTCCCGAGCGCCATCAAGACAAACATCAATATCCAAACCGTCAGGAAGGGAACCGCGGCTTCCAATCGCCGTCTCCAGGGATTCATCCGGGCCTCCCAAGGGTTTCGATCTCGTTGGGGGTTGGACACGGTTGGGAGGGGGTCGGTTCCCGGTCCCCGTTAAAGACTTAAAAAATCAAGCCGGTATCCATCGAGGATCGCCTCAAAAAACCATCGAATTGATCCGGATAATTATCAAAGTTTCATGTCCGCGTAGACCCACAGCTTGCGGGGAAGGTTTCCCAGGGGCCCCGCCGCCCTCCCCACCGTCCATTGTCCCCCCAAACCCAATTCCAGGTGTTTCGAGAACTCATAGAGCAGTCCCGGCTCCGCCAGGAGACGCCCATTTCCCGGCGACCGCACGAGTTTCGGGTTCCAACGAAGCCGGTAGTAATTGGGCGTCTCGATCCCCACGGAAAGGTAACCCGCCCGCGCGCCAGGATCCGTCGCGGCCGGGCCGAAAACGCGCCCCGTGCCATCCCAGAGGTATTCGATGTGGATGGGAAACTCGTGGTAGGCCGTGGAGAAACCCGCCACCCACTCCAAGGGGCGGCCCGAACCGCCCAAGGGATGCCACCCTACGCCCTCGAGCCTGCACTGGAATCGGCGGAAGGTGGCGGACAATTCCGCCCCGATGCCGTCCTCGCCTTCCCTCCGGGCGTAAAGCGGGGTCCCGGAGAAGCCGATCCCCTGGTTCTCCATCCGCACCACCCACTCGGAATGCCCGTCTCGGAGCCACCGCTGGGCGGCCTCCAGCTTGGTGTTCGGCCAAAGGGTGTAAACCGCGTCCCAACCGTCATTGCCGGGCTGGGGATCCCGGAACGCCTCCAGGGGGCTGGGCGCGTGGAAAATCCGCGTGGGCTGGTAAACCTTCGAGTCGCCCCAACCCACCGGCACCCGCCCAGCCGAGACTTCCCATCGGGCCTCGGTGAATTTCAGGAAAAGTCGTTCCAGCCTCGCCGAGTAGAGTGAGCTGCCGTCCGCGGAAGACCGTTGGCCTTCGGCCCAAAGCCGTCCGGCTTCCCCGTCAAGCGTGGAAGCGGCGACCCCGGGGGGCCCCAACTTGGTCCAATCACCCTGGCCGCCCGCCTCCAGGCGCCATTGCGCCGAGAAGTCATGGTTCCACCCCCCGGTCAAGCGCGTCCGCACGATCTCCGCGGCAGGGGCCTGGTCGGTGTCCACCACCCCCGACAGGTCTGTCAGGTTTCCGTACCATTCGGCATGGGCCGGCCCAGCCATAGCCGCCAGGAAAGCGGGGACCGCCAACGACAGGGCGCGCGAAAGCCTCATTTGTGTTTTACCGCCTTCCGTTTCGCGGCCTTCGGGGGTGGCGCCATCTCGACGGTCCGCGTGGGGTACGGAATGGTGATGTTTTCGACTTGGTAGCGTTTACGGAGCGCCTTGATGAACTCGTGCTTGATCAGGAAACCGTCGGTGAACCGCCTGGCCCTCAGGTTCACCGCGAAGTTGATCGAACTGGCGTCGAATGCGTGGAACCGGATGTTCGGCTCGTGGTTTTCCACCGCCCCCGGGACGGTTCGCTGGATATCCCGGGCGGTCTCCACCGTAACCCTCTCCACCCGGTCCAGGTCGCTGTCGTAATGGACGCCCACCTGCACCGTCACGGCCACCTCCGGGTCGGGGGCGTCGTAATTGACGATCTTTTCCTCCGCCAATTTCGAATTGGGGATGACGAGGATCTGGTTCGGCAGGAGGCGGATGCGGGTGGAGCGCCACCCGATGGCCTCGACGTATCCCTCCTCGCCGGAATCGAGCCGGATGAAGTCCCCCACCTTGACCGGCTTGTCGAGCAGGAGGTAAAAACCGGAGAACAAGTTGCTGAGCGTGCTTTGGAGGGCCAGGGCCACGGCCAGGGAACCGACGCCGAGGGACGCCAGGATCGGGGTGATGGAGATGCCCATGCTGGACAGCACCATCAGGAAGCCGAGGGACCAAATGACGATATGGAGGATCGCGGACAAGAAGACGTGGGCGTGTTTGACGGTCTCGCGGCGGGTCTCGAGGTCGGCGAGGAAGCCTTGGAGCAGTTGATCCACGAAATAGACCCCCGCCACCAACAACCCCACCATCAACACTTTGTGGACCACCGCCACCTGGCCCTCGGTGATGGGCGTGAACTCGACAGCCACCATGAGGCCGGTCACGAGGATCAGGGCGTTCAAGGGGGCCGGCAGGGCCTTCACCAGCAGGTCGTCAAACTGCCAGCTTGTCTTCGAGGCGAGGGACTTCATGCGGCCCAGGATGATCTTTTCGACCATCCACCAGACGAGGGACCAGGCGACAAAGATCCCGCCCGCCATCAGCCAATGCTCGACCTGTGTCATTTCATGGCCGAAAAGCTGGTCCATCACGCCCTCCATTCACCGGATGCAACACCTTACCAAACCCTCCCCAACCGTCAAGGCGGGGTAAGATTTATCTGTCCCCCGGCTTTACCGCTCCAGCGGCCTTCTCATCAACCCGCTTTCGGGTTCCACATCCCACCAAACGCTTGTCTTGGGTTCAAACAGGCTCGCCCCGGCTGGGTAGAGGTCCGAACGGCACCCGAGCGTTTCCCCCGTGGCAGCGTCCAGGATCTCCGGTTCCGAATTGTTGGTCAGGTAGAGGACCCGATCCCCGAACGACTTGACCAAGGCGGTCATGTGTTTCAGGGTGTGTTGGCATCCTTTAGATGTTTTCCAAAGCAACCGTTTGTTGCCGTCATACGCGCGACAGTCATTCTCCAGGTCCGCCACGAAAGTCCTGCCCTGCTTGTCCCGGGCGATCCCCACGGGAAAACCCGGCCCATCCCCCGGCTTCAGGGACCAGACCACCTTCTCAGTCCTGAAGTCGATTTCCTCAATCGCCCAATTCACGGAGTCGGACCAGGACAGCACCAGGAAATTGCCGGTGTCGGGACAGCGGACCGCTTGGCGGATGGGGAGGTCGATCTTTCGCTCCCACCTGATCTTGGGGCGGGTGCGGCGCGCGTCCGCCAGGATGATGCGGTTGCCGTCCCCGATCGCCGCCAGGATGAGCGTGGGATTTCCGTTCAGGTCCCGTTCGGCCGCCACGGCGCTGTAGACGCCGCCCTTCAAGCCCATTTGGGACCAGTCCCAAACAGCCTTGAAGTTTCGGCCCACCCGGGAGAGGAGGAAAACGTGGTCGGGTCCACCGGTCACCAGAAGGTTGCCCGAAGGTTGGATTTCAAGGAAATCGGCGGGACCCGGGAGAACATAGGACCAATCCAACTGCCCTTCGGCGCCCACCCGGACCACCGAATCCTCCAGCGAGGCGTAAACCGCCGGGAACGACTCCCCCGCCCGGAGGGTGGCGGTTGAAAGGAGGGAGATAACCGCAAAAAAGAAGAGGAGGCGTTGGAGCGTGGTGGGTTTCATGGGGTTCCGAGGGTGTTGTTCAAAGGGACATGAGCCGTCCTGTGACTCCGTGTCCCTGCGGTGGATTTGGGTGT
>Ga0265338_10008073_pt1 | contig 12869 bp, 12 predicted proteins | sample 42126metaG_FD_193579 | JGI IMG/M metagenome (GOLD analysis project Ga0265338, IMG submission 193579) | Rhizosphere microbial communities from Carex aquatilis grown in University of Washington, Seatle, WA, United States - 4-21-26 metaG | ecosystem: Host-associated > Plants > Roots > Rhizosphere... | reverse complement strand
CCTGCTCGCCAAAGTTCCGAAGGAATATGTCGAGGAATCAACCGGCCGCGCCAAGATCCTGGCCCTCTTCAGCAAAGACAAGGACCGCCAGGTCATCGGCGGCAAAGTCGAGACAGGCATCCTCGGGAGCGGCAACGCCGTGCGCATCCTCCGCCGTGACGCCGAGATTGGCCGCGGCACCATTCGCGAGCTTCAGTCCAAAAAGGTCCGCGTCAAGGAAGTCGCCGAAGGCTTCGAATTCGGCATGATGGTTGAGGCGAAGATTGAAATTGCTGCAGGTGATCGAATTGAGGCAGTGCATACGGTAGAGAAAAGTTCGTAAAGTACTGAGTACTAAGTTTATAAAGTCATGTCACAACGAGACGAAAAACTTTCGGAGGAGATCAGGAAGCTGGCAGCGGAGTATTTTTCACGCGAATCAAACCGCACGTCGCTCATTACCGTCACGAACGTGGAGATCTTGAGCCATGGCTCGCGGGCACGCATCCTCATGACAGTTATGCCGGAGACGCAGGAAGCTGCAGTCCTCGATTTCACCCATCGCCAGCTCTCTGATCTCAAAGCATACATTCACGAGAATTCACGCATCGCCCGACTGCCTTTCTTCGAGGTCGGCATCGATGTCGGCGAGAAGAATCGCCAAAGGATAGAGCAGATAGAGAAGGAGTTATGAAGTCATAAAGTCCTTAAAGTTCATAAAGTATCGTGCTACTATGGTCATGGTCGGCCACGTAGAAAAGTGGTAATTCGACGGTCTGCAAAACCGTTATTCGCGGGTTCGATTCCCGCCGTGGCCTCACGATATCTTTGACTGCACATTTGTCCGGGTGGTGAAATTGGTAAACACGCGACACTTAAAATGTCGTGAGCGCAAGCTCCTGTGGGTTCGAGTCCCACCCCGGGCACTATTGATTTGTACCCCATAAAGTGGACACACTTGTGGAGGGCCACTTCCATTGACGGCAACGATAATCAAGAGTATACCTAGCCCGAACATTAGCTCAGCGGCGGGGTGTACCCGTTCGCTTTTGACAGCTAAATAACCAAAGAAACAGAAACATACGGTATGAAATTGAATGTAATCCTTAGAACAGTGGCTGCGGTCATCACTGCGGACGAGGACAGCATACCAGCGGGAGAAACGAACGGCGTGAAGACGGCTTGTATACCGTCGCCGTTAGGCGGCACATACACAGCGGTATTGACTGGGACTGCCTCTGGGAACTACACACTAGATGCCGGTGTCTATTGGCCGGGGAACAGCGACACCAACCAAACAACCACCGGCACGACAGACGTAGGGGTCATGAGCACGAACACGGTGTTTGTGGTCACACCTCCTGTGGTAGTCTCGACGTCCGTTAATGGTGGCATGTTCAATCTGTCCTTCACGGCCCAGACTAACATTACGTATGTTCTTGAAGGTAGAAACTCGCTCATGGGTACGAACTGGGCAATCCTACAATCGCTGACGGCGACGGGAACAGTCATGGCAACAAGCCAGTCTGTGACCGGACCTATGATGTTTTACCGGGTCAGGTCGCAGTAGGAAATCGTGATGTGTTCTTTGGAAGCGCGTAAGCCCACTTGTCTTTGGACAGGTGGGCTCTTTGGTACGTACTAAATTAGTGGAGCGTGAGTTGTTTCAGTGGGATAGGATCACTTACGTCTACCTCATACGAGGTGCTACCGGGATTACCATTTGAACGAAAACTGCTATAACCAAGTACTATCATGTATAGGTCTCTTCCGTTGCTTTTTAGATAGCTCCACTGGCTTGCATAATCGACGTCTGCCGCAACGCCATATATTGTCAGGCCTGATATGCTGACACTGTCATACGACCAGCCATCCTTTGTCAAAATGGAATCATAATAATTCTTGAACCGATCAAGTATAGTCGAGGAACCTGATAAACCCTGACCTTTTTCCATGTAAGTCCATCTTATTGCCGGGACCGACGGGAGAACAGAATTAGAATCTTTTGGCAGAGAGAGCGACATGCTAAGGTATACAGCAGGCGACGAAGAGGTCGCGGATTCAGTATCAATCACTATCTCATACAATTGCGGAGAATCTGGTGTCCAGCTCATGAATGAAGGAAGAGGGGGCACGTTAATAGCTGTGTCACCAGAATTTCGTGGAACACTGCTTGCAGGCTGATTACTGGAATTTACAGGTTTAGGGGGTGACTGCGTTTGAACGGGCGTTTCGACAATGGAAGATGTCCCCATGTTTAACTGTAGGGACTTTGCGACAACATGCATTGTCCATGAATAAGAGTATGCTCCTGCGCCGATCGCCATTAGTGCGATAACTGTGACTATTAATGGCACGACAGAACCTTTCTGAGTATTTTTCATGGAGATACTGTAACATATCTGGAACATGTCGTGCATTGTTCCCCAAAGCCATTTTACCAACAAAAATGGACGTTGGAGATGTGCCTCAGATGTATATGTCCATCCAAGAATCTCCTCCCGGAGAAAGCGGTTGTGAGATGAATTGTTGTCGGGGCTTCATGGACATCATATCCGTCCACAAGTGAAGACCGATCGAATAATCGGCCGGTCTTTCCTGACGATGGATTCCGAGCCATCGATTCCCGACTATGCCGCGTATCCCAGAGATACTCCCGCCATGCCGTTCAGGTTGTTGATGCTGCCTCCGTAGATGCCGACTGACGGATCATAGAACGTGCCGTTGCCGTAATAGTAGACCTGGACGCCGTTGGACATGCGGTAATAGCCTGCGGTGAGATAGCCGCTGCCCTGATTGACCTCGGAGCTGTTCTGGTTGTAGAGCGCGGGCATGGTCGCCATGGCGCGGCCGTTCGTGTAGAACGTGCCGCCGCTCGGGGCTGTGGTGCCGTATCCGAGAGTCACTCCGGCCGTCCCGTTCGGATCGCTGATGGAGCCTCCATAGGTGCCGTAGGTCGAGTCATAGAACGTGCCGTTGCCGAAATATTCTATCTGATGGCCTCCCATGGAAAGGCCGCCGCCGAGGTAATAATATCCTGCCGCCAGCCTGGCTGACCCGGCGTTGGCTTCAGATCCGTACTGGTTGTAGATCGCCGGCATGACCGCTGCCATCTGGGCGGATGCGACTGACAGTATCCCGAATGCGCCGGCCGCGACCGCCAAGGAGGCGACGAGCGCTTTGGTTAAGAAATTCATAATGATATATGTGTATGTGGTTATATAAGGTGGTTTCGACACCATGATGCCGTCTGCCGAGCTCGGATATTACTTCTTGCGCTTGAGCTCGATGATCTCCTGGCCCAACTTGAGGATATACTTTTCCAGCTCTTGCGTGCGTTCGGTCAACCTCTCCTCGAAGTGGTTGGTGTGGTCAGCCAGCTTGACCGCAACGTCGATCATCTCCGTGATGTCTTCCATAGCGAGGAGGATGATCGGCGGGAATGAACTGGCGCCGGATTCTTCTTCGACGTGGATCCGCCGAGCGTTGAGGATCATGACCTTCCTGCCGATGGACGGAAAAATGTGCGTAACCTCGAAGCCCTTGAAGAACGTATTTTTGGGCAATATCTTTTCGAGCAACTTGCGCAGGGACGGTATGTCCCATTGGCCATTGCCGAGCTCGTAGACGACCTTACCCTCTGTATCCTTGGCCTCGACCTGGAAGCTGCGGTAGAAGGGCTCGTTGGCCGCCTTGACGCGCAGGTCCTTGTCGAGGATGAGTATCGGCTCATGGACCACATCGACGACGGTCCGGATGTACGTCCAGCTCTTGTCCCATATCTGTGCGACGAGGTCGTTTGCTTTGGTGCTCATACCTGTGAAGCCGTCCGGCGAGCGACATCATTGCAACATCGTTGCAATGCGCATATCCGCTTTGTGTGCTATACTCGAGGCACGAGGCTCGTCTACTCCGTTGTAATATTTTGCCGGTTGGCACGGCATGACATGGCTTATGCTCACGCTCATCCAAGAAACAGCAGAAAAGAAGAGGCTGACGACGGCCCACGACGACTTCGCGGTCAGGCTCAATGCCCATGCCTTTTTCAAGACGAATGACCACGATACCGGACAGGACCTCGTCCAGACGACATTCATGAAGACATGGAGATATCTGGTCGGCGGCGGCAAGATCGATATGATGAAGGCTTTCCTCTACCATGTCCTGAACGGCCTCATCGTGGATGAATACCGGAAGCACAAGGCGACGTCGCTCGATCAGCTCATCGAATCGGGATTCGAGCCGAGCGAAGACACGACCGAGCGGCTCTATGGATTCATAGACGGGAAGGCGGCCGTGCAGCTGATCAGATTATTGCCGAAGATATATCGCAACGTCGTGCGCATGAGATACGTGGACGAGATGACCCTCCGGGAGATGTCGCTCATCACCGGCCAGACCAGCGCGACCATATCGGTCCAAGTCCATCGCGGCGTGGAAAAGCTCAGGATCCTGTATGCGTCTACGAGCTCGTCGCTATCTCATACAACCCCTTCACGCCCCACCAAGCGGTGAAGTACAGGCTCTCCGTGGTCGTCGAATAGAGGAGCTCATTGAGCGCCGGCACCTGGCCGTATGCGTCTATGGCCGCCGCGCCGAGGACGCGGTATCGTTCGAGCTTGCCGATGTCCATTCTCGGGAATGCGTCGAGGACTCCGTCCTGCGCCGCGTTGTATAGATCGTCGCCGACGACAAAAAAGCCATATGAAGCTCCGGGCAACGAGAATCGCGTGACGGTCATATCGGATGTCCTGATGCGATATCCGTATGGCGCGCGCTCGCAGCCGACATAGACATACCCATCAGCCGCGCCTGTCCGCACGAAGGGCGCGTCATCGGTCTCGGTGCAGAGCCCAGGCAGGCTGATGATCTTTTCTGGCGCCAGGTCGGATGCGTCAGCTTTTTCGAACATGTCAGACGCATCACCGCCGAAGTAGAGCTCGGTCGAAGATCCGTAGATACCGATGGCCGCAGAGTGCCCGTATGGTATGTGGCCAACGGCACTGAACGTGAGCGAGCCGTCAGAGATACGGACCTTGAATAGAGTCGAGTGTTCGGCATAGGTGATGCCGTAGACATATGTGCCGTCGGTGACGATGGCCGGTCGCCAGCCCGCATCGAGCACGGTCGTCGAGGCGATCGTGCGGAGGGCAAGAGTATGCGGGTCGAGCTCATAGAGCTCCAGGTCGTGATTGCCGGTCAGAAGAAAATAGACTTTGTCGCGGACGTCGTCGTACGCCACGGTCACCACATCGCCGCCATGCGGCAGAGAGACCAGATCGACGCGACGGAGATCTGCGGGGTCCGTAAAAACCGCGACTTCATCCGCCGGGAATGGGTTGCCGGAGGCGCCGGCCATGCCGACAAAGAAGCGCCCGTCAGCCGCGACCGTAGCATGAGCATAGGCGAACACAGGAGGCGATGAAGCCGTCACCCGCGCCACGCCAGTCGTGGTCGCGAGCGCTGGGATGGGATTGTGGTATGCAGGCTCGACCCGAGGCTTCTCGGGGCCGTAGGGGCGCGCGGGCGACTCGATCTTTTTGGCCGCGCGCAACGAGGCCCAGATGCACACAGCCACCAGGATCAGCACTGCCGCCACAACTGCCCATTCGATTTGTTCTCTCTTGCGTTTGGTCATCGGAGGTTAGAGAGGAAACTACGCCTGTGGATGGCGAGCATGCCATACGTCCGTATGGCTGCATAGTGCGCTGTTGTTCCATATCCTTTGTGTGCGCGGAAACCATAGTCAGGATGCTTTGCAGCGAACGCGTTCATGCGCCGGTCGCGGAGCGCTTTGGCGCAGATGGAAGCGAGAGCGATGACGTTGATCTTGGCATCTCCCTTGATGATGGTCCGCTGATGCTCATATTCCGGAGGCGCCTTGAGCCCGCCATCGAGGAGCACGAGCGCTTTTCTTGGCGCGATCTCGAGCGCTGCTAACGAGCGCCTCAACGCCCTCCTGATGGCGACTGACAACCCGGGCCCGTCTATGACTTTCTCGCTCTGGAATGAGACTACGAAATCTACAGTGCCCTTCTAGCGTTCGACCAGGATGCGAGCAAACCAAGCTTCCCTCTGCGCTTCAGACAACTGTTTGGACTCTTTGACTCCAGCGAACGGTTTGGCCGCTGTCGGCTTCAGGAAGACGAACGCTCCGACAGCCACAGGTCCCGCTATGGGTCCTCGGCCGACCTCGTCGACACCGATCACATATCTCAAGCGTTTCGCCTGCGCTTTCATTCACGTAAGTATAACAAAAAAGCCCGGCAGTGCGCGCGGGCCCGCATGGGGAGCCTGATGACCGATGCCGGAGGAGGCATTTTAGGAGGCCTTGGCTTCAGCAGCCCTCGTCCGTTCTTTGAATTCCTCGATCATTGCATCGATCGGATGCTTCGGAGCATAGAAGAGGGCGGCGGAGTCAGGGAGGCGGTAGATGAACAGGTTCGCTACGCCGGGTACCCTGAGCGTCGTCTGGACGATGTTTTCATCGAGATGCATCTTGGCGCTGATCTCGGCGACCGTCCACAGACCGTGCGGAGCTTTGGCGAGGAATTGCGTTACCGCATTTACATGGTGTTGATTGGCAAGCATATACAGAACTTCCTTTCTGCCCGACTCTACTAGATTATTTGGTCGAAATCAATCTATAATGGCCCTATGTCCCGCTTCGTCCACCTGCACACGCATTCGCACTATTCCCTCCTCTCCGCCCTGCCGAAGGTAGACGAGCTGGTCAAGGCTGCCAAGGATGCGGGCATGGATGCGCTGGCACTCACAGACGCCGGCAACCTCTACGGCGCCATCGAGTTCTACAAGGCGTGTAAAAAGAAAGAGATCAAACCCATCATCGGCGTTGATTTCTACGTGGCCGCCCGTTCGCGCACGGACATGCAGGCCGGTATAGACAACCGCCGTTCGCGCCTGGTCCTCCTCGCCATGAATGAAACGGGCTACAAGAATCTGATCATGCTCGTGACCAAGTCGCACCTCGAAGGCTTCTACTACAAGCCGCGCATTGACCGTGAATTGATCGCCACATACAACGAGGGTCTGATCTGCATCTCGCCCTCATTCTCCGGCGAGATCGCCCATTCTCTGAAGAGCCGGAATCAGGACAAGGCCAAGGAGGTTGCCGCATTTTACAAGAGTGTGTTTGGTACCCGCCTCTATATAGAAATCACCCGCCATCCCGAGATAGATGGGCACGAAGCGACGATGCGAACTCTGCATCAATTCGCGGTCGAACAAGGCATCCCAGTCATGGCCGCGCACGATGTCTACTATCTCAAACCTGATGACCGCTTTGCCCGCGAAACGCTCGTGCGCGTCAACAGTCACACTGATGCATCAGACCGCATTTCGGATAGCGACGAGGACGACTTCTCGTTCATCACCCAGGAACGCGCAGAAGAGCTTTTCCGTGACATGCCCGATGCGCTGGCTGGAACAGCCGCCATTGCCGACGCATGTAATCTCGATCTCAAACTCGGCAACTGGGCCTTCCCTGCATTCAAGGTCGAAAGCGGCCTCTCACCTGCCGATGAACTGCGCCGCCTCGTCTACGAAGGTTTCAAAAGCAGAAATGTCGAACAGCGAAAGGAGACTATCGAGCGCGCCGAGTACGAGCTTTCTGTCATCAACAAAAAAGGTTACGCGCCTTACTTCCTGGTGGTGGCAGACATGCTCCGCTATGCCCGCGAGCACGGCATCCTCTCCAACATCAGGGGTTCCGTCTCCGGCTCCATGGTCACGTTCCTCGCCGGCATCACCAACATCAATCCGCTCGAGTACGAGATCCCCTTCGAGCGCTTCCTCAACCCTGACCGCCCCTCGGCTCCCGATATCGACATGGACTACGCCGACGACCGCCGCGACGAGATCATCGAGCACGTGCGCCAGAAATACGGCGCAGACAAGGTTGCCCAGATCGGTACGTTCGGAACGATGGCGGCCCGCGGTTCCGTTCGTGATGTGGCCCGCGCCATGGGCTTCCCGTACGATGTCGGCGATCGCATTTCCAAGCTCATTCCCATGGGATCGCAGGGTTTCCCTATGACCATTGAGCGTGCACTCGACGACGTAGAGGAACTGCGCACAGCATATCGTGAAGAAGAGGACACTCGGCGCATCATAGACATGGCCAAGAAGATCGAAGGCTGTGCCCGGCACATCGGTGTTCATGCCGCTGGCGTGGTCATTTCTCCGACTGCGCTCACCGATTTCACGCCGCTCCAGTTCGACCCAAAGGGTGAGGGTAAAATTATTACCCAGTACGACATGTATTCGATCGACGAGAATGGAGCCGGCCTCCTCAAGTTCGACTTCCTCGGGCTCAAGAACCTGACCATCATCGCCGACGCCATCGCCCGCATCGAGAAGATCGCTGGGACCACGATCGACGTCGACACCATACCCGTCGATGACAAGAAAACCTTCGAGATGCTGGCCCGCGGCGAGACGGCCGACCTCTTCCAGCTGAACGGCGACGGCATGACGCGATTCCTCAAGGACCTGCGGCCTTCGACCATTCACGACATCAATGCCATGGTAGCCCTCTATCGCCCAGGTCCGATCCAGTTCATCCCTGACTACATAGAGCGCAAGCACAACCCCAAGCTGGTCAAATATCTCGACCCTGCCCTCGAACACATCCTCAACAAAACGTACGGCGTTCTCGTCTATCAGGACGACCTCCTCATCATGGCCCACGACCTGGCCGGCTACACCTGGATCGAAGTCGACAAATTCCGCAAAGCCGTCGGCAAGAAGATCCCGGCGGAGATGGCGGAGCAGAAGGAGAAATTCATAAAGGGCTGTGTCGAGCACTCGAAATGGTCCGAGAAGAAGGCCAAGGAGATCTGGAAGTGGATCGAGCCCTTTGCCGCATACGGCTTCAACAAGGCCCACTCGGTGTCATATGGACGCGTGGCGTACATCACGGCGTATCTCAAGGCGCATTGGCCGGAAATATACCTTTCGGCGGTTCTGTCGTCTGAACAAGGCGAGACGGACAAGGTCGCAGAGACGATCGCTGAATGTAAGCGTATGAATATTCCGGTGCTTCCGCCTGACGTGAATGAGAGCTTTAGTCAGTTTACCGTCATCAAAGACGACGCTGCGACAGAGCACAAATACCGCATAAGGTTCGGGCTTGTGACGATCAAGAATTTTGGGCAGGGGGTATCGACGGCGATCATCGACGAGCGCAAAAAGAATGGCAGATACAAGTCGCTGGCAGATTTCCTGGATCGCGTCAAAGACCGCAACCTGAACAAAAAGTCACTGGAATCACTCATCAAGTCAGGTGCCATGGACTGCTTCGGCTTTGACCGCGGAGCGATGCTCGCCAACCTAGACCTCCTTCTCGCTTACAATCACGAGAGCGGCAACACCCATTCCGACCAGACATCGCTCTTCGGCATGATGGCTGATCATTCGAGCGTGCCGACCCTCAAGCTCGCCGCCGCACCCGATGCTGACATGCGTGACAAGCTCAACTGGGAAAAGGAGCTCCTCGGCCTCTATGTCTCCGGGCATCCGCTGGAACGTTATCGCGACGTCATCGCTAAAAAAGACATGGACATCAAACGCGCCAAGGAAAACGGAAAAGAAGGCGCGACCGTCGTCTTCGCGGCCATCGTGAACGAGGTGCGCGTGGTCCAGACCAAGAAGAACGACACCATGGCATTCGTCTCGATCTCTGACTTCTCCGGGACCGCAGAAGCCGTGGTCTTCCCTAAGGTCTATCGCGAGTTCCACGAGCTCATCGCCCCCGACCGCTGCCTGGCGATAAAGGCGACGATCAACACCAGGAATGGCGAGCGGGGCTTTGCGGTTGAGAGGGTCAAGGGACTATAAAAAGCAAATCAAAAATGCTACAGTATCTTCCACTATGAACGACCCTCAACTTTCGCTGGAGCACAAGCGTCATACGCTTGCCCACCTCCTCTGCGCAGCCGTCCTAGAATTGTATCCCGATGCCAAGCCAACCATAGGCCCGGCCATAGACAACGGCTTTTATTACGACTTCGAATTCGCCGCAGACAAGCGCCCTGCCGAGGGAGATTTGAAAGACATCGAGAAGAAGATGCGCAAAATCCTTCCCTCCTGGAAGGAAATGACCGGTAAAGAGGTTAACGAGAAAGAAGCACGCGATGCGTTTGCGGGCAATCCGTATAAGCTCGAACTCATCGGCGAGATCGCCGCCAAGAAGGAGAAGCTGACCCTCTACACCGCCGGAAAATTCACCGACCTCTGCCGCGGCGGGCATTCCGAGAACCCTGCCAAGGACATCGCCGCCGATTCATTCAAGCTCTCACGCTTGGCCGGTGCCTACTGGCGCGGCGACGAGAAGAACACCATGCTCACACGTATCTACGGGCTCGCTTTCGAGACCAAGGATGAGCTGGCCGCCTACGAGACCATGCTCAAAGAAGCCGCTGAACGTGATCACAAGAAACTCGGCCGCGAGCTCGACCTCTTCACGTTCTCTGACCTCGTCGGTTCCGGCCTCCCTCTCTGGACTCCGAACGGTACGCTCGTCCGCAACCTCCTCGATGACTATGTCTGGTCAATGCGCCGCGCCGCCGGTTATGTCAAAGTAGAGATCCCCCATATCACCAAGAAGGAACTCTACGAAAAGAGCGGCCACTGGGACAAATTCAAGGACGAACTTTTCAAGATCACCACGCGCGAGGGTCACATCTTCGCCATGAAGCCCATGAATTGTCCGCACCACACCCAGATCTTCGCCAGGAAGAAATGGAGCTACCGCGAGATGCCCCAGCGCTACGCCAACACCACCACCTGCTACCGCGACGAGCAGACCGGCGAGCTTTCCGGACTTTCCCGTGTTCGCGCCTTCGCCCAGGATGATGCGCACGTCTTCTGCCGTGAGAGCCAGGTCAAAGAAGAATTCCTGAAAATTTGGGACATCGTCCACGCCTTCTACGGTACTTTCGGCTTCAAGCTCCGCGTGCGCCTATCCCTTCACGACCCCAAACACCCCGAAAAATATCTCGGCGATGAATCTCGCTGGAAGAAAGCCGAGGACACCCTTCGCGAGATCGCTGACGAAAAGAAGGCTGACTATTTCGAAGGTGCCGGTGAAGCCGCCTTCTATGGACCCAAGCTCGATTTCATGGCTCACGATTCCCTCGGCCGTGAATGGCAGGTTGCAACCATCCAGCTCGATATGAATATGCCGGAGCGCTTCGACCTCTCATGCACCAGCGAAACAGGAACTGACGAGCGTATCGTCATGATCCACGCCGCCATCATGGGCTCGATCGAACGCTTTATGTCCATACTCATCGAACACACCGGCGGCAACTTCCCTCTCTGGCTGGCGCCCGTTCAGGTCAAGGTTATTCCTGTCATGGAGACCCACAACGATGCCGCCCGCAAGGTCCACGAAGCCCTGCGCGCCGCCGCGATCCGATCCGAGCTCGATGAGTCCAACGCCGGTTTCGGCAAGAAGGTCCGCGCGGCCAAGAACATGCGCATCCCCTATTTCATCATCATCGGCGACAAGGATATCGCCGCCGGCAAAGTCACCCTCGAAAGCCGCGACAAGGGTCAAATAGGCCAGCTCGATCTCAAAGAGATCTCGGCGAGATTCGAACAGGAGATCCGCGCACGCGAATAACCGCCCCTCCCACGCGCGTCCACGCACAAGAACGCCGGGTTTGCGCCCGGCGTTCTTGCTTTATTTGGAGTCTCACACCCGTCTGCTGTCTGATCTCTGGCCTCTGGTTTAAATCTTCTGCTTGTTGAACAAGAGATAGACCACCGTGAAGAAGAGGACCAGGATCACGAGGATCGCGATCCAACCCCACGGAACGTTGGCGAGGGAGAAGATGGACGAGGCCGTCATGCTGGCACCCGGAGCGGATGCCTGCGGGGCAGCGGCCGGCTTGGCGACTGCCACAGCGCGATGAGGCGCGCCGATGGCGAGCGTGTTGCTGCAGGCGCGCGTGCCCGTGCGGCCGTCGGCCGAGGTCACCGTGACGATGGCGCTCTTGGCACCGGCGCTCTCATAGTACTTGATGGCGCTCTGACCGGAGCCGTTGAGGCCGTCAGAACCAGTCCATGAATAGGTGTAGGGCGCGATGCCGCCGGTCACTTCAGCAGTCCAGGTAGTGGGCTGATCGATCGCGGCGTTCGTAGGATCAGCGAAACAGCCGATATCGAGGCCAGGGTTAGGCTGGGCGATGGCGATAGGCTGTTGGATGATCGGCTGTTGATAGACGATCGGCTGAGGAGCAGGATAGTAGCCTGCGACGTTGACCGTGCCCGAACAGCTCTGCGTGATATTCTGACCATTCGAATTGACGGTCACGCTGGCGAGCTTCATGCCCGGCGTGTAATAGGCGACCGTAGCAGACTGGCCATAGCCGTTGATATTCTCAGAGCCTGACCATGTGTAGTTGTAATAACCGTTCCCACCAGAGGCATAGGCCGTCCAGGTCACAGGCTGGCCAGTCTGCGCATAGGCAGTGTTGGCGCTGCAGGTGATCGAGATCTGAGGATAATAGACCGGCGTGTTGTAGACAACCGGAGTGTTATAGACGATCGGCTGCGTATTGTAGACGATGGGCTGCTGGATAATGGGCTGTTGCTGATAGACAACAGGCTGTGTCACGACTACAGGAGTCGTGCGGTTGTAGCCGTACCTATTGCCGATGACAGAGCCATAAGGGCTATAGCCCGAATTGTAGCCATAGACTTGGGCATGGGCCGGGAGGACTGTAACGGCACACAAAACCAGCGCCGCGAAGGCACCCCAGGCGATATTCTTTGAATTGATGAGCTTCATAATGGTTTGTTTTGGCTCTGTTGAGCCACGCGCTGATTCATGCGCTGTTAATGTAGTAACGCGCAGTATTGTA